>Ga0157310_10000001_pt1 | contig 64907 bp, 100 predicted proteins | sample NitcycUS213509R2_FD_108384 | JGI IMG/M metagenome (GOLD analysis project Ga0157310, IMG submission 108384) | Soil microbial communities from Arlington Agricultural Research Station in Wisconsin, USA - Nitrogen cycling UWRJ-S213-509R-2 | ecosystem: Environmental > Terrestrial > Soil >...
CCCGGCAGCCTTCGTGCTCGCCGGGCGTTCGTGCGTCCATCGCCTCACCCCCCGCTGAACGTCCCGCTCTTCGCCCGCTCGATGAGCGCGTCGCGCACTGCCGTCTGCTCGTCGCTCTCGAAGGTCAGCCCCTCGAGATCGGCGACGAGCTGCGCTGCCGGCACGCTCTTGTAATAACCCGCCTGCGCGTTCGCGCGAAGGCCGTCGAGCGCTCCGATAGGCGGGAGCGCGCCGAGCTCGGCGAGCAGATCGCCGCCTCCGCGGAGCCCGCCCTGCACGGAGATCTTCGCCTGCGCCGCCGGGTCGCTCTGCCCGTCCTCGCCCGGCTGTAGGTTGGCGGACGCGGCCGCGCCCTGCAGGTCGGCGTCGCTGCCCGTGCCGCTCGTGGTCTCTGGTTCGGTCTGGTGACGATGCTTGTTGCTCATCGCTCGAGCGTCCCGCGCGGTGCGCGGCTCGTCAATGGATCAACTCGACGTGAGCCGCGAGCGTGGCGACATGGCGCCGGTGCCGGACGCCCGTGCCGATGGCGATCGCGAGCGCGTCGGCGGCGTGCTCGCTGCACGCGACGCCGAAGATGGCCCGCACCCGCTCCTTCACCGCGGACTTCTTCTTCCGCCCGCCGCCCTTGCCGAGGAGCGCGACCTTAACCGTGCTCGGCGCGAGGCAGTAGACGGGTAGGTCGAACGCGCGCGCCGCGCACCGGATGATCCCGCTCACCTCGTGCACGCGGCGCGAGCTCGCGTTGGTCCAGACGTCGGTCTCGCCCTCCTTCCGCGGGCGGTGCGCCGCGACCTCGACGCCCGCCTGGTTCTCATACCCGAGCGCCGCCGGGTCGAACTGCTCGAGCACCGAGAGCAGGTGCTCGGCGATGGCGTCGAGCCGCCCGCCGTCTTCGTCCTTCGCTCGCGTCGTGAAGGTCTCGTGGTGGATGACCCGGGTTCGCGTCGGCAAGAGCTCGATGATGCCGATGCCGACGAAGGCGAAGCCCGGGTCGATACCGATGATGATCACGCAGCGTCGGTAGCACTCGCCTGGGCCGCCGCTCCGCGTCGACCACGGCGGCGACGCGCCGGCGGCTCCGCGGGCTCGTCCTCGTCGGGGCCATTGCCGCCGTCGTTCGCGCCGAACATGTCCGCTTGAGCGGGCACCCACGCCATGTGCGTGTCGACCTCTTCGGTGAGCTGCTTGATGGATTCGCGAAGCTGGATGAGCTCCTCGTTCCACTTGTTGTTGTGGGTCTTCTTCTTGTCGAGGAGCGCGAACCGCGCTGCCTCCTCGCTCGCGAGCTTCGCCGCGCGTTGCTCCCAGTCTTCCTGAGACAACTCGACCTGCACCATTCCCGTTCGTTCTTCAGCCACGTTGCGCCTCCCGTTGGTTGGAGCCTGCGAGGGTACGGGATCGGAACGCATCGCTGCAACGGGCGCGAGTGTCGCACATCACCGTGACCGATCCATGGATCAGATCCTCGATCGGATCCGATCCATCGTTTGCTGGCACGGAACGGCCCTCAGGAGCGCTCGCCGCTTTCGGGCTCGCCGTAGCGCGTCGGGCCCCACTCGAAGCCCGCCTGCGCGCCGTCCGTGAAGCGCACGCACCAGGGCTGCCAGGTGACGCGCACGCTCCCCTTGCCCGCGTTCCGCCCCTTGCCGAGGATGAGCTCCGCGTCGCCCCGCTCGTCGCCCTCGGACTCGTCGCGGTGAACGAACAGGACCTTGTCCGCGTCCTGCTCGAGCGCGCCCGAGCCGCGGAGATCCGTGAGCGACGGCCGCACGTTGCCGGCGGTCTTCGGCGGGCGGTTGAGTTGCGAGAGCGCGACGACGGTCACGCGCAGCTCGCGCGCCAGGGTCTTGAGCGATCGACTGATGCGCTCGAGCTGGTCGTTCCGATTGCCCTCGCGCGAGTCGTCGCCCATGAGCTGCACGTAGTCGACGATGACGATGCCCGGGCGCGAGAGCGGGTGCTTCGTGCGGAGCGTGGCGAAGTGCTTCCGTGCCCGGGAGCGGAGCCGCGCCGGGGTGAGCGAGCTCACGTCGTCGATGAAGATCGGCAGGCGCCCGAGGTCACGCGCCGATGCCATCGCCCGATCGTAGTGCGCCATCGATAGCTCCCGCTTCTGAAGCGCCTTGTACGGCACCGCGCTCGCGGCCGAAATCATCCGCTCGCCGAGCTCCTCGCGGAGCATCTCGAGGCTGAAGAAGAGCGCGCTCTTCGCGCCCGTGCCGGCGACGGCCGAGGCCATTCCGAGCGCGAGCGCCGTCTTGCCGATGCCCGGGCGGGCCGCGATGTACCAGAGCTCGCCCGCACCGAAGCCGAGCGTGAGCTCGTCGAGCTCGGCGAAGCCCGTCGTGAGTCCGCGCGGCTCGCGCGGTCGACTCGGGTCGAGCGCCTGCACCGCGCCCGCCATCACCTCCGCGAGATCGCTACCCGTCTCGCGATCGGATCCCATCGCGTTCGCCGCGAAGATCTCCGACTCGCAGCGCTCGATGAAGCCCGGCACATCCGCACGCGTCTCGACCGCGCGCGCCTGCACCGCGAGGTCGTGGAGCGTCGCGCCGACGCGGCGGAGGAGCGCGAGCTTCCGGATGATGCGCGCATGCTCGGCGACGTTCGCCACGCTCGGCGTCGCGTCGATGATGCCGTAGAGGAATGCCGAGCCGCCGATCTGCTGGAGCTTGCCCGTCGTCGTGAGGTGGTGGAGGAGCGTCACGACGTCGACGGTGCGCGCCGTCGCGTCGAGCTCGAGCACCGCTTCGAAGAGCTGCCGGTGTTGGCCGTTGAAGAAGTCGTGCGGCTCGATGAGATCCCGCACCTCGTCGAGCGCCGCCGGCGAGAGCGTGATCGCCGAGAGCACCGCCGCTTCCGCGCCGCCGTCGTAGTGCTGAAGCGAGCGCGGCTCGGAGCGCGGAGCGCGTGCCGCGTCAGCCACTGAAGAGACCTCCGAGCGCCTGGTTGAAGCCCGCCGGCGGCGGCACGGGGTTCTTTACCGGCTCGTTCGCTTTGCGGAGCTGCTGCTGGTACTCGGCCCACTTCTCGTCACGCGGTTTGCGTGGCGTGAGCCCGCGGTCTTCAGCGCTTTTTCGGAGCCAGTTCCGAAGTGTCGCCTGCCAGTTCGATCGAACGATCGACTTGCTCAGCGCCCAGTCGATGCACTTGTCGGTCTCGAAGTCGCGCATCGCGTCGGTGAAGCCGAGCTCCCACGCCTTCGCGGCGGTGGTCGGGTCTGGCTTCAGGTCGGCGGGGCATGGCTGGTTGCGAGCTTCGGAGGGCTTCGAACGTTTGGAGCGTTTACCGCGCTCCGGCTCGCTTGTCGAGTGGGTTTCCCCCGAGGGGGGTAAGGGGGATCCGTTAGGATAAGCTAAGCTAGGATAGGCTAAGCTAGGAGTGACGGCGCGTGACGGTCCGTGATGCTCCGTGATTCCGCGTGACGGATCCGACACGGGCGGTGTCGGTGGCGACACGGGCCGTGATGGATCCGTCACGCGATCGGCGATATCCGGTTCTCGCGTGACGCTCTTCGCGCGCGCGTCAATTGGTCCGACCTCCTGCTCGAGCAGCGTCTCACCATCCCCCGACCGGGCCTGGTCGCGACGTCGCTTCCGTAACTCCGCGGAGCGGAGGCGGTCGCTTTTGATCGCCGTCTGCCCTTCGACGAAGCGAGGCACGACGAGCCGAGCTCCGCGGATCTCGACCGTCTCGGTCTTCAGTAGGCGGTCGAGCCCGACGCGAACGAAGTCGAGCGGCGCACCGATTACGAGGGCCACGTCCTCGGCAGGCTCCGTCACGTCGTCGAGCACGCCCGCGCGATCGAGTTTCCGGATCAAGTGCATGAGCACCGTCTGCCCTTCGAAGCCGAGCTTGAGCCACGTCTTCGTGTCGCGCGTGTAGAGCCTGACATAGGGTTCGTCCTCGAAGTTCATCGAGCCCCTCGCATGTCAGTGCGCGTTGTCCGTGGCTGGCGCGAGCGGCGTGCTTTCTCCCGCTATCACGTCGATCTTGAAGCTCCTGATGATGCGACGGATTGCCTCCGCGCGGCTCACGCTATCGCGCTCGGCGAGTGCGTCGACGATGCGGCGATCTCGGACGTCGAGATGCACCGGGAAAACTTTCTTAGCCACGTTGAAATCCCTTCCCTGGGCTACGCCGACGGCGAGCCCCCGTTACCGGGAGCGGACGCGAGCGCGGCGCCTCGCCGCTCCTCGTCACCCGTTCCCATCGAGCACGAAGTCGCGCTCTAACGGAGCAAGATACAGTTCCGATCCAGACCATGCATCATTAATTTGAGCATCGGCTAGCATGTGCGAAAAGCCGCACTACGCTGCGGTTCATCGCAGCAACGATGAGAACGGCAGCCGGAAACGGCTGTCTCATGAAGCGCCCCCAAACGGGCCTACGATGTGCGCTCGCCACTCACGAGCCGCACGAGCAGCGCAACCGGATCCGATCCATGGATCGCAAATCGACCTGCGTCATCGATGACTCATCTTCCGTTGTAGCGACGTGATCGGTAAACCTCGGCGTGTCATGAGTGCGACACGCCGACGCATCAGCGAGGCAAGCAACATGGCTGGACGAGGCGCCGTCACAGCTTTCGGAGACCACTGCGAGTGGACCGGAGCGAGTGCGGATTTCAGGGATTCATGGCTCATTTCACGCCGGCAAGGCATCGGCGGGAGCGATGTCGCGGCCGTGCTCGGACGGAGCCGGTGGAAGAGCGAGCTCGCTCTCTATGTCGAGAAGATTTCCGAGGCTCCGCCCGACGACGAGGCGAGCGAGATCGCAAACTGGGGCCGAATCTTCGAGCCCCAAATCCTGAAGGAGTACGCCGGGCGCGTGAAGCGGCGCGTCGTGCGCGGCGGAAAGCTGATGCGCTCGAAGCGCTCGGCGCATCACCTCGTCACGCTCGACGGCGTGCAGCTCACCCGTCCGCCGCCGTGGGCGAAGGGCCCGGGCGTCGCCGAGGTCAAGACGACCGGCTACGGCGAGCGCTACGACGAAGACATCCCGATCGAGGTGCAGATCCAAATCCAGTGGGAGCTCTTCGTCACGGGCGCGAGCTGGGCGACGTGCATCTGGCTCCCCTTCCCCGAGCGAAAGCTTCAGTGGCTCGACGTCGAGCCGAGCCCGAAGGTGCACGAGATGCTCGTCGAGCGCGTCGACCGGTTCTGGCAGCGCGTGCAACGGCGCGAGCCGCCGGACCCGGACGGCAGCGAGTCGAGCATGCTCGCGCTCCGCGCTCTCTACCCGGAGGACAACGACGAGGTCATCAAGATCATCGGCGCGACGAGCCTCGCCGACGAGTACGAGCGGAACCGGGCCGCGCTCAAGCTGCTCACCGAGCGCCAGGGCCTTCTCAAGAACAGCCTCGCGGCGACGATCCGGGAGGCGAAGTACGCGGTCCTCGAAGACGGGCGCTACTGGGGCACCGCCTACTACCAGGCACGCGAGAACCGCTGCCGGCACTGCGAGGCCGTGCTCTCGAAGGTCGAGCCCTACCGGACGTACACGCTCCGCGACGCGCGGAAGAAGCCATTCCCGGCCATCAGCGAGGCGCGGCAACTCGTCGGCTTCGACACCCTGACGATGCAGCTCAGCCAGTCGCTCGTCGGCCCGTCCGAGCCGAGCAACGAGACCGAGGAGGTGAGCGCGTGATCGCCAAAGCAATCGCCCTCCTCCACCGGTGGCTCGCGCACGACGACGAGAACCTCGACGAGACGCTCGACGACGAGACCAACGACCTGCTGCTCGCCTACTCCGTGCCGCGCGCGGAGCTCGACCAGGCCGTGCTCGATGCCTGCGCGAAGCTCGACCTACGCGTGCACCCGACGGGTCTCGTCACCTGCTACGGCGGCGGGCGCGAAGTCGAGTTGCTCGAGCACGCTCGCCGCCAGGCGAAGGCGAAGGCCGACGCGGCTCGGCGCGAGATGCTCTCGGTCGGGCCCGAGCTCCGGGAGCGGGCACGCGCCGCGCTCCGCCGATTGGAATCGCTCCGGTGAGTTGCCTCGGGGGGGGGCTGCTCGGGCTCGTCGATCGCCTACCGATCGACGAGCTCCCGGCGAGCTATCGAGCGCCGCTCCGCGCCTACGTCGAGCGCGGCGTCCTGCCCGATGGCACGCTTCGGCTCCTGCTCGAGGGTAACCTCGCGAGCGCCGTCGATCGGGCGCCGCCGGCCACGCTCCTCGATACGTGCGCCGTGAGCCGCTGGCTCCGCGAGCACCTGCCCGCGTCGTGCCATGGCTGCCGCGATCAGGTTCAGCTCTGGATCGTCTACGTGCGCCGCGCCCGCGGTCGCGCGCTGCTCGCATCATTCGACGGAGGCCACGATGGGGATGCCGCGCCAGAAGCCGCACCGTAGCCGGCAGGACTACGGGACACCGCCCGAGCTCTTCGCCGCTATCGAGCGGCGCTTCGGCACCGCGACCTGGGATGTCGCGGCAACCGCCGACAACACGCTCGTCGCCGACCGCTTCTTCTCGGTCGGCGGGATCGACGCGCTCACCGATGACTGGTCGCTCCGCTTCACGCGGCGCGATCTGCTCTTCCTCAATCCGGAGTTCGGCGGCATCGGCCCGACGTGGGCGCCGCTCGTCGCGCGCTGGACGCGCAAGCTCCCGTGGCTCCGCGTCATCATGCTCACGCCGGCAAGTATCGGGAGCGAGTGGTTCCAGCGGTTCGTGCATCGGAAGGCGATGGTGCTCGGGCTCTCCCCTCGCCTGCACTTCGTCGGCGCCGATGACCCGTACCCGAAGGATTGCATGCTGAGCTGCTTCGGCTTCGGCGTGACGGGCTTCGACGTCTGGCGCTGGGATGAGGACCTCGCCGCGCCGCCGCTGCCAACCGTGAAGCGGGCCGCAAAGCGCGTGCTCTCAACGGTACAATCCGTGCCGATCTAGGCTGCATTTTCCTCGGCGCCGGGCACCTTCCGCGGTGCCTCGACGCCCGGGATTTGATAGGATAGACGCGACCGAGACCACCCTTCCGGAGGCCGAACCTTCGTTCGCCTCGACGGGAGCGGTGCACCATCACGAAAGGTTTGCCCCCATGGCAGCACGTAGAACCCAGGCCCAGCAACAGCCCAGCGTGCGCGAGCACCGAGCGCCGCAGGAATCGCAGTACGCGGAGCAGCGCCCGCGAAGCCGCGTCGATGAATTGCTCGACGAGGACCCGAAGGTCGAGATCGTCTCCGTCGATTCGCCCGCGCTTGAAGCCATCACGAAGAGCGAGGTGCTCATGCAGCTCGACGCCGCGCACAAGTACCCGCGCAACATCGCCCTCTTCATGAAGAACACGACCACGCTCGTCACGCTCAGCAAGGCGACCGCCCAGAGCTGCATCTACGCGCTCCCGCGCATGGACAAGGGCGAGAAAAAGTTCATCACGGGGCCGAGCATTCGGCTCGCGGAGATGGCCGCGTCGTCCTGGAAGAACCTGCACCTCGGCTCGCGCATCATCGACACGGGCAGGCTCGACGTCACCGCCCAGGGCGTCAGCTGGGATCTCGAAAGCAACAACCGCATCTCCGTCGAGATAAAGCGCGGCATCGTCAGCAAGGGCAGCCGCTATAGCGACGACATGATCCGCGTGACGCAGCAGGCGGCGATCTCGATCGCGCTTCGGAACGCGATCTTCCGCACCATCCCGAAGGCGCTGATCGACGTGCTCTATGATGCGGCGGCAGCGACGGCGACGGGTGTCGACGACGGCACGTTCAAGACTGACCGCGACAAGCTCATCGGTTGGTTCAAGCATAAGCACGGCGTCGCGCCCGAGAAGCTCTACGCGACGCTCGGCGTCGCGAATCTCGAGGCCATCGAGAAGGAGCATCTCGAAGTCATGATCGGCTGGGCCAACGCGGTGAAGGCCGGCGAGCTCAGCGTCGCCGAGATCTTCGACTCGCCCGTCGGGCGCTCCGCTCCCGGCGCTCGGAAGAGTAGCGGGCAGGCGCTCAACGACTTGGCCGACGAGCACCAGTCGACGAAGAAGAGTCAGCCGCCGCCCGCGAACGACGGCCAGCTCACGGCCGCGCAGGTGCATGCCGCGCTCGCCGATGTCGACGACGACTGGGAGCCCGCGCACCGGCTCGATATCATCAAGGCGTGGTCGCCTGCCGAGCAGCGCATCGCCTACGACTGGGCGCTCGCCTTCGCCGCGACGCCGGAGAACGAGGGCCCACCGGAGCAACCCGAGTTTACTCTGCTCGCGCGCGAGCCCGGGAGCGACGGGTGATGGCGACCGAGAAGAAGAGCCTGCACGCCGAGTGCCTCATGCTCGCGCTCAACGTTGATAGTCACGAGTCCGACCTGTACATCGAGGACACACCGGCTGCGCGCAAGCTAGTGACGTTTCACGGGCACGAGATAAAGTCATTCATCAGCCCGATCGACGGCAAATCGTGGCTTGACGTACCGTTCGCATATGAGCCCTTCTGGGAGAAGCCTCCACGCATGATGCCCGGGCAAGAGCCCTACTCACCCGCCGAGCAGGCGAAGATCGACAAGCTCATCGGCGGCGCGGCTGAGGCTGCCGAGGCGTTCGGCGAGGACGAGCTCGAATGGCAAGCGCGCCGGCCGCCGCCCGGCGCGGAGAAGTGGCTCGCGGCGTGCTTCATGCGGGCCATCGAGGCTATCCGAGCGACCGACGCCGGTCGCGACCGCGACTCGAAAGCGCGAGCCTTCGCGCTCGTCGGCGCGATCGAGGGCGCGGCGAAGCTCACGAGTGAGCAGACGGGCAAGGTCAATCACTTCCTCTGGCCCGATCGCTACGACGAGCACGGGCAGGAACGGAAAGACGCGGACCCGCCGCCGAACTGCTCGATCTGCGGTCGACCGAAGGTGCGCTTTACCGCCGGGTCAATCACCGGACCGTGGATGTGCATTACACACACTAGAGAGGAGTCGCGCGATGGCTGACGTTGTCCACATCCTCCATGAAGGCTGGTCGCTCTGCGGCAAGCCGGGCGTTCCGGGCGACTGGGGCCCGGGCCACAAGTGGGTGGCCCGCGACACCGATGCGCACGGCGAGCGCACGCAGGCGAGTTGCCCGGGCTGTCTCCGCGGGTATCAGGTCTGGAAGACGGACCCGGACCGCCTGCGCGAGTACGTCGACGCGCAGCGCGCGGCGCAGGCGGGCACCGAGACCGAACCTCCAGGCGAGTTCGAGCTTGGGTACGCTGCGGGATGGTTGCAGGGTCAGCGAGACGCGCCGGGTTATCTCGAGCAGACCCGGGCGTCACCGGAGAAGCTCGCGCTGAGCGGGCTCTTCGCCGCCGAAGGGCGAGAGCTTCTCCGGGCGCTCTTCGCCTGGCGCGGGCAAGGCTCGATCACGCGCTGGCAAACGAAGCCGAGCCGGAAGCTCGCTCACCTCGTGGACCGGCTCGCGCGCGAGTATCCCGGCACGACGGCGGACCTTCAAATGGCCGGCAACGATGACGCGATCGAGAGCGTGCTCGCAGCAGAGCAGGCGCGGGCCACGCCGAAGGGCCGCGCGCGCGAGCTGGTGCGCGTCCGCGACGAGCTGCGCTCGCTCGCAGAGCTCGTCGACTCTATCGCCGAGCACGCGGTGGACGCGGCAGAAGACGCCGAGGCCGAGTCGCGCTAGGCTACGGGTCTTCCGTCCTTGGGAGCGAACCGCCACCCCTCGAGCGCTGGTCCGAACGGAAGGAGTTGATCTGTCTCGGTCTCCTCCTGGAGTTCGGCCCGGCCTTCGGGGGGTGGCGGGGGGATTAGGGCCCGAGGTACCTCGGGCCCGCGGGGCTTCGGGACTTTAGGCCTTGCGCTCGATGGCTTCGAAGTGCGCTTCGAGAAGCTCGACCATCAGCGCTCCGATCGAGATGCCGCGGCCGAGGCAATACACGCGGACCTTGTGGTGCAAGCTCGCCGGGATGTCACCGTGCAAGCGCTTCTCGCCGACCGGCGCCGGCTCCTCGCGCTGGCGCTTGGCTCGCTCGCGGCTTGGTTTTGACGTGAGACTGACCATGGATACCTCGCTTTAGTTTGCGCCATAGGCGCTCGAATTCGTTCGCCGCGGTCGCAGCCGTCGGCAGGGTGATAGCGGCTTCGCCGATCTCCATGGCTTCGGCGATCGCGACGCGCTGGTGGATGATACCGAGCAGTTCGCCGGCGCGCGGGTTCTTCCGGAGCTCGGCCTCGGCGCGCGCGAGTAACCGGGTGCCGATGCCGGCGCGAGAGAGCACGAACGCGCGCTTGACCGGGCGCCGCCCGTGTTGCTCTCGGATCGCGTCCGCGGAGTCGAGTAGCTCGATGGTCTCGGGCACCGCCCAGAAGCTCGCGGCGAACGGCTCGAGCGGGATGATGGCGACGTCGGCCGCGACGGCGGCCGCTAGCGTCACGTCGCCGAGCCGCGGCGGCCCGTCGAGAAGAACGACGTCGTAGCCGCGGCTCATCTTCGGGATCTGCGCGGCGATGCCGAGCGCCGTGTCGGCCTTGCGCGAGACGGCCTGAACGACCGCGATGCCCTCGCATCGCGAGCCCGGGGCGCGCTCGACGACGCTCCACTCGAAGGCCGTCCCTTGTCGATCCATGTCGATGATGAGCGCGCTAAGACCCGCGACGTGCGCGCACGCGGCGAGGTTGATGGCGATCGTCGTCTTGCCGACGCCGCCCTTTTGCTGGACCACGGCGAACGTCATCATGTGGCGCTCCGGGTTTGGGGGGTGGGGGAGAAGGTCCCGAGGGACCGAAGGCCCGTGGGGACTCGGGACTCCGGGACCCTATACATGGATCGGTTTGCGCCAGGCAAATTAATTTCCACGTGAAACGGGTGATAGACTCCGCCCTTATGCCGACCGCTCCACCCGCCGGGCTCTCGCCCGCGTCCGATCCCGTCGTCGATGACCTCGGCACCCAGGCGCCGCCGCCCGCCATCCTCGCCGACCGGATCAACCCGGTCACGGGCGACTTCGAGTCGCTCTTCCGCGGGCGCCCGCTCGCCGACGCGTTCGCCATCGAGGCCCTCCGCGTCCAGCGCGGGACGGGCGCCGCCGTCCGGGATCTCGGCAACCGGTTCCGCGAGCTGACCCACGTCGAGGACGACGCACCCGAGCTCATCGAGAGCATGACGGCTGAGGCCTTCGCCGCGGCTGAGCAAGCCGGCGTCGCGCGCCTGATGCAGGTCGTCGTCGCCGCCGACCCGGTGGACCCGGCGCAGCTCGAGACGCGCATCGAATACCGGGCGCTGCTCGAGCCGGGCGAGGCGGCGCTTCGACGGCTGGTGTTCCCTCGCTAACGAGCCGTTAAGCGGTGGGTGAGCTACGCCACCGAGCGCGAGTATGTCGTCTTTCGCCGGGGTGAGATCCGCGAATCGATGCTTCGCGACTTCCGCGAGGGTATCCGGCTCCTACCAAATCCCGAGACCGGGGTGCCCTTCACCGAGGACGAGATCCGGCGCGGCACCGCCAAGGGGAGCCGGCTATGGCGCGACTTCGACGCGACCGACATCGTGCTGCTCGGCGTCCAGAAGCGGGATGAGTTCCTCGCCCAGCAGCTGCGCATCGACCGGGCGGGCTCGGCCTGGCTCCGGAACTATCACGCCGTGCTTTGGGGCGAGGAGTACCTCGGCGCCTTCGGCGCGTCGGGCGTGGTCCTCGCGCAGGGTAACCCGGGCGTGGTCTGGGTGGGCTCGACGACGGTGCCCGATCCGTTCGCCGTCTACGGCACGGACGGCGCCGGGCTCCGCTACCAGGTCGTGATCTCGGGCGAGGCCGACGGTGACGGCGAGGCGCGGCTCACGCTCATCGCCATCGACGGCGGCGACGAGACGAACCTCGCGCCGGGCTCGGTCATCACGTGGGTCAACGCGCCGCTCGGCTCCCAGGCAAACGCGACGGTCATCGAGGCGGACTTCGCCGGAGGGCTCGACGCCGAGACCGATGCGGACTTCGCCGCCCGCCTCGCCGATCGCATCCGCCACAAGCCGGCGAGCGGCAACTGGGCGCACGTCCGCGGCTTCGCCCGGCGGGCGAGCGTGAGCGTCGAGGATGCCTTCGTCTACGCGTGCGCCTTCCACGCGGGCTCGACCCTGGTGGCGGTCGTCCAGAAGCGCGGAGCGGCGACGGGTCCGCTCGCCCGTATCCCGTCGCTCAGCGTGCTGACGGAGGTCAGGGCGGCGCTCGTGCCGCCCGCATCGGGCAACCTTCCCGGGCCGCAGTACCTGGTGGTGGTGCCGCCCGTAGCTCAGCCGAGCGACGCCGTCTTGCGCCTGGCGATGCCCGTCGATTCGACCGTGGGCTGGACGGATCCGGAGCCCTTCCCGCCCATCATCGCCGGCACCTCCGCGGTCGCCATCACGACGGTCACGACGCAGACCGACGTCCGCATCACGGCCGAGAGCGCCGGGCTCCTGCCGGGCGCCGAGAGCTCGTCGGCGGACGTGCACCTGATGGTCTGGGATGCGCCGTCGAGTAGCTTCTTCGAGCTGCCCGTGCAGCTCGTGACGGACGTCGGCGCGGGCGTCTACCGAGTCGAGCTCACGGCGCCGCTCGCGGAGAAGGTCCTGGTCGTCGGCGACTGGGTCTCGCCCGACATGAGCCGGCGGGCGACGCTCGCCTCGGCGGTCACCGAGTACTTCGACGGGCTCGGGCCCGGCGAGGTCGTCAACCTCACGACGGACGAGCGCGGCTCGCGCGCCTACCGCAACCCGATCCCGAGCGAGGAGGCGCCGGCGAGGGCAGGGCAGGGCATCATCTCGACGGTCGGCGTAGCGCTAGGCTCTCCTTTGAGCGACGCGACGCTCGCGGCGATCACGTCCTCGCTCCCGCTCGCGCCGAGCGATCCCATCGCCGGGCCAGCGCTCATCGTCGCTGGCAAGTTCGCCGTGTACGAGCTCGACTCATGACGGTGCCCACGCGCGCGGAGCTCATCTATCGAGCGCTTCGCTCCGCTGCCGGCAAGGGAGGATCGGCAGAGGACGAGTCGGGCTCGATCGACGGTCTCATCCGTCGCGTGCGAGCGGCCGCCATCGCGAGCGTCGCGGACATGGGCGAGCGCTCGGCGCTCCAAGCCTTTCCGAACCACGCCACGGACCTGCTCCCGTACTACGAGCGACTCGTCGGTCTCTCCGACGACCCGGACCTCACCGAGCAGGAGCGGCGCGACGCGGCGGCGGCGCTCTACACGCTGCAGCAGGCGGCGGATATCCCGAGCATCATCTCGGCGTTGCAGGAAATCGACGCGCGCTTCGACGTGGTTACCGCCGCGCACACGACCGCGACGACGACGATCGCGGGGCGCGCCTTCGAAGACTACGCCGGCGATCTGCCTTTCCGCGGCGGGCGGCAGAGCACGGGCTACCCGAATTACTCGAGCGAGCTCGTGCTGCGCATGCTGCTCGATCTCGGTGACGGCGTGCAGCCCGATGCCGCCGAGCGTCGCTCGATGAAGCTCGCTCGCCGTCTCATGCACGACGTCCTGCCGGCGACGGTAGACCTACAGATCGTCACCCATCGGGGCTTCACGCTTGACGTGTCGAGACTCGACCTCACAAGCTTCGACGCATGAGCCTTTCGCCCGTCAATGCTGGAGGCTGGGATCCGGAGGAGGTTCTCACCTCCGACCAGATGAACGCCCTGCAGGTCGAGCTGCTCAAAGCGATCGATGGCCTCAACGGTGGGTCGTATTCGCTCGGCTCTAATCTGACGTTCAATGGCCCGGGCGAAGTGGTGTTCAACACGCTGCTCTCGATCCTCACCGACCTCGTGATCGAGGCCGCCGCCTTCCTTCAGGTCGAGGGCACGCTCCTGCTCTCCGGCACGCAGACCGTCACCGGCGACATCAACGTCCCGAGCGGCGGCGAGATCAACGTCCAGAATCTCGGGCGCATCGACGTCGAGAGCGGCGGCGATGTCAACCTGGCGGGCGGCGCCGACATGACGCTAGCAGGCACCGCCGGCGGCGCCGACCTCGATATCGCGGACGGTGCGCGCCTCGGGCTGGCCGGCACGGCGACGCTCTCGGGTGAGATCGAAGTCGTGAGCGGCGGCGAGGTCGACATCCACAATGGCGGGCGCATCGACGTCGAGGGCGGCGGCACCGTTAACCTGCTCTCGAGCGCGAAGATCCTCGGCTCGGGCGGAGCCGAGATTCAGGTCTTCGACGCCGACGATCTAACGATCAACAGCTCGAGCGGCGCGTTCCGTCTGACACTCACGCCGGTGCAAATCAGCGACACGGGCGGCGTGCCCGACTTCAAGTCGCACATCCCGGGCATCCCGACCTGGCTGATGCACGATGCCACCGCGGCGGGCGGCATCCTCTTCGCGGTGCCGCTTCGCCCGGGCGACATCATCACCACTCTGCGCATGACGCTGCAGGGCCAGGCTGGCGTAAGCGGCCACTCGGCGGCGCCGGCGACACCGCCGAAGTTGCAACTCTGCTCGCTCACGACGGCCGGCGTTCTCACGGTCATCGGCACGGCCATCGACGGGACGACACACCCGACCTATAACTCGTCGCACCCAGTCACGCTGAGCGGCGGCCTGCTGCCTTACACGGTCGGCACCGACCTCCTCTTCGCGCGCGTCATCACCGAGGGCGGCGCCGGTGCCGAGGCCGACAAGACCCTGCTCACTGCCATCGATGGCACCCTGATCGCCAAGAGCTTCCGTGGCTCCAATGAGGTTTACTGATGGCTGACGAGACGACCCCGAACCCGCGCGTCGCACACATCGATGCCGAGATCGCCCGCGCCCGAGAGAAGCTCGAAGCGGCGAACCAGCGCGTGACCGATCTGGAGAAGCAGATCGTGGGCCTCGAGTTCCAGCTCGAGCAGGAGCTCGGCAGAGCCGAGCCCGCGCCGGCGCCCACCGAGGAGTGATGCCGGACTTCGACGCGCGCTTCACCGGCGGGACGACGCTCGAAGTGTGGACGGATCCGCCGCTCGATCAGCGCCCGACGCGCATCAATCCGTTCGCGCTTCACCCTCACCGCTATCGGCGATCCGAGGTCGGCGAAGAGATCGAGATCGCCGCGACCGTTGCCGGCGTCTCGGCTCCGCTCGACTCGGCGCTCGACGGGCGCACCTTCCTCGGCTGGTTCGCGGAGTGCCCGGCGTGGCCCGGGCCGAGCGTCACGAGCCCGCCCGGGCAGTCGAGCGTGCGGCGCTTCACGCCGACCGAGGGCGGGCACTATACCTACGTGCTCCGCCGCATCAGCGGCGGCGGCATCATCCTACACGTCGACGTACTAGGGTTTGATGGCTGAGTTCATCGACGAGATCTCGCCTCGCTACTACGGCGAGGACCGCCTCCGGCTCACGCTTTCGGATCCGAACCAGGTCCTGCGCGCCTTTGCGCCCGTGCTCGTGACCGTCGACTACTCGGCGGCGCTACCCGAGGGCATCGTGCTTCCGCTCGAATTCACCGTGACGGCGCCGAGCGCGGTCAACTCCACACGGATGGTCTTCCGCCGCTTCGCTCCGAACGAGCTCGCCTTCACGCCGCGCGAGGGCGGCAGCCATCTCATCCGCTTGGCGGAGATGTGGCACAACATGTGGTGGGGAAAGCTCACGCTCGAAATCGCCGGCGATCGCATCCGCGGCGCGTGATACCCTGCTCGGCAAGGCGCGGCCGCTTTCCCAATTGAGGAAGCCGGATGCCGATTGCTGCCCTGTTTGATATCAACCTCGACGGCGAGGATAGCGGGTATGAAGCCGCGCACGGCGAAAGCCTATCGCTGAAGCTCCGCGACCCGAGCGCCGCGAGCACGGTTCTCTTCCAGGTCTACAACCCGGCAGGCCCCGACCCGGAGCTCGGCATCGCCGCGAATCCGCCCTTCGCCAGCAAGGGCGCGCCGACGCTCACGCTCGTCGGAGCCACGAGCGGGCAAGCGGTATCGCCGACGACCGTCGCCGGCGCCGTGACGTGCGCCATGCCGGCTAGCGGTAGCGATTCGTGGATCGTCCGATGCGTCGTCAACGGCGGGCGCCGCGAGCTGCCGAACGGCACGACCGTCGTCGACCCGACGCTCATCTATGAGCGCGGCGTCTTCATCCCGACTGCCTACGGGACGCGAAAGGTAGTGCTCACCGAGCGAGTGCAATTCGAGGCCCATGGCTGGGCGGGCGCGCTCGCCGATCACATGGAAGCCGGCACCGCCGGCATGCCCACGGATCTCGTCGAGCTCATCGACGACGAGCCGATCGAGTGGACCGCGAGCCAGAAGTTTAGCGGCAGCCTCGTGCTCGGGACCGCGCAGTTCGAAGGGGTGCCGGCGCCGACGCTCGCCGTGGTGCTGGGCGCGGGCGTCACGCGACTCTACTTCTTCGGTGTAGATGCGGAGATTCTGAGCATCAGCGGACCGACCGTCGGGCGACTCGTCCACGTCCATGTCGTCGCTGGGATGAAGCGGTTCGTTGGCTTCACGACTCCCGGCGAGGAGCCCTACATTGCCGGGCCTCGCGACTCCTTCTGGCTACTGGGCGACGGCGCCGTCTGGATCGTGAGCGAGACGCGCCCATGGTTCACGCCGCCGGGCACGGGCGCGCTCGTGCGGACCATCGCTAGCCGTCTGAAGGACGACGTCCTCGTGTCGGACTTCATGACGCCCGCGATGATCGCCGACGCCAACAACTGCACGATGCTCTTCGACATGCAGCCCGCGATCCAGGCGGCCATCGATTGGCTCCTCTTTCGCTCGATGGGCTTCTCGGGCAACGTGCGCGGGCGCCTGCGGCTACCAGCCGGGAAGCTTCGGATCGACCGGACGATTCAGCTCAACTACGGGTATGACTACCGGACGCTCATCTTCGAAGGCGAGGGCATTCTGCGGGGCGGCGAGGGCGGGATGACCGGCACCTGCATCTACGCGAACTTCGGCGACGCGCCCGCGATCGCGGTGAACGCCGGCATCGATGTGGTCATCAAGCAGATGGCCATCGTCGGGCTCAACGCTTCGCACATCGGCACGGTGCTCGCCGGGCCCGGACCGTACACGATGGACCAGATCGAGCCCGAGGCCTGGGTCGATCCCGAACTGCCGGCGAGCGCGAGCTCACGCTTCGCCCCGTACGCGGGGATCGCGATCGATCCCTACGCTGGCGCGCAGCCCGTCGTGCACTACCCCGACGTGGATTTCCCGCCCGAATTCGCAGGTGTCGAGCACCAGTACCTCAAGAACCCGAGCGGCAACATCACGATCGAGGACGTGCGCATCGACGGCTTCGTGGTCGCGGTCGCGCTTCAGCCCTGCGACTACGACGGCAACGGCGACTTCGTGCACTTGAACCGCGTCGGGATGTGGTTCTGCACGTACGGGCTCTCGCTCGGCAACAGCCAGGCGCGCTGCACGTCCATGCTCGACTGCACGATGGGCTGGCTCCACACGGGCGTCACGACGACCGTGCACGGCAGGCGCATCGGCATGCCGCAGATCACGCTGACGGCCTGCCACTGGATGACCGGGATCCAGATCTTCGAGGTGATGAATCTCGGGTACGGCACCGGGCCAGTGCTCACCGGGTGCTTCGCCGAGGCGATGTACAGGCTCGGCAAGTGCAATGGCCAATCGCTCGACGCGGGCGGCGTGACTCTCCGCGGCTGCGAATTCGGCTTCACCTTCTGGGAGCGCTACGGCGTGCCGACATGGATCCTCGAGATGATGGGCGGCATGCAGGTCGTGCTCGACAACGTGTTCTTCTACACGCCGTCCGTCACCAATGGCTGGGCGGGCTTCCGCTGCACGGGTAGCAGCACGATGGACGAGCCCGCCCGACAATTGCAGATCACTGGTGGGCAGATGATCTTCCCCGAGATGGGCGAGAGCCTCGCCGAACGCTGCGCGCTGAACGGCACGCTGGGCCTATCGGTGAGTCAGGGCTCTACGTGCCTCGATCGCTTCAGCTTCACGAACGGCTACATCACGGACCTCGACACGAATACGCCGGTCAATGCGCCCGTGCTGCACACCGAGCAGAACCCGGCGCCGCGGAAATACTGCGCGCCGGTCTACGCGAAGAAGCTCAAGTCGCTGACCTTCGGCAATGACCCGGGCATCGACGTGGCCTGGAGGAGTCATTCTCTACAGATTACGAGCGTCGTCTCCGCCGTTGGGCGAACCGTCACCATCACCGTCGCGGGCGTCACCGCCGCGTCGCTCGCAAACACCGGCGGAGACGTGGGCGATGCCGTCGTCTACTACGGACACGGAGCAACGTTCTTCGTGAAGAGCCGCACCGGCACGACGCTCGTGCTCTACGCGATGACCGGGTTCGACAAGGACGGTAACCTCTTCACCGCGCTCGAAGCGGAAGCTCTCATCTGGCCGATCAACTGCCGGCGCTTCGTACCGCACGCCGTGCTCTATGGCGACATGACAGCGGCCAGCCCGACGATCACCAATGTGATCTCTGGCGCCGGCGCCGCTCCCGACCTGAGCCTTTACTTCTTCCCGGGCGACTTCATTCACGTAGACGCGGAGGTGGACAAGTTCATCGAGCCCGCGAACGCCACGATGGTCTCCATCGACAACACCGCCAAGACGCTGACCTTCGGCGGCAACTTTCTGTACACACGCCCGCGCATGCGGCTCGGCGTATTCGTGCGCGCCGCGATGCCTAACGCTTGAGAGGCTTGGTTGTCGGAGCGCTCGATGGTATCGTGAGCTCTGCCGGGTGTTTCAGCATCTCTGTCGGTCGCGCCTGATTGAGTGGGGATGAGCGACCGGCGCCGACGACCTCACGGAGTCGGCGCCGATACCGCAGGAACTCCCGGCAGTCTTTTATTTGCGCGAGGGGATGACCGTGACCGACGTCGAACAACCGCGCCCGAGCGAGTGGCGGAAGCTGATGAAGCTCGGCGACGTCGGCAACGACGTGAGCGCCTGGCGCTTCGTCCTGCAGCTCGACGACTTCGATCTCACGGGCGATCACACCGCGTTCACGACGACCGTCCATAACGCGACCGTCGCCTGGCAGAAGGCGCGCGGGCTCCGCCCCGATGGCGTCGTCGGTGAATCGACTCGAGCCGCCATCAACCACGAGGTGATTCAACGGCCCGCGGTGACCTTCGATCCGGACGCCGTTCCGTACATCGAGGCCGTCAACTGGACGCGCTCGGTCGGTCCGCAGCCGAAGACGCTCATCGTCCTGCACTCGATGGAGGCTGCCGAAGCCGCGAGCACGGCGGAGAACGTCGCCGCCTGGTTCGCCGGGCAGCGCGGCCCGGCGCCGAGGACCAGCGCGCACTACGCGATCGATGCCGATAGCGTCATCTGCTGCGTCCCGCCGGACCGCATCGCCTGGCACGCGCCCGGCTGCAATACCGCGGGCATCGGCCTCGAGCACGCCGGCTACGCCCGGCAGAGCCGGGCGCAGTGGCTCGACGACTACTCGATCCGCATGCTGATGCTGAGTGCCGAGCTCACCGCCTGGCTCTGCAAGCGCTTCTCGATCCCGATCCAGTTCATCGGCGCCGACCACATCAAGCGCGGCGGTCGCGGCATCACGACGCACGCCGAGGTGACGCGCGCCTATCCGGAGAAGGGCGACCACACGGACCCGGGCGTCTTCTTTCCGATCGCGGAGTACCTCCGCTTCACCGTCGAGGCACAGACGCATGCTACCCGGGGGGCGTCCGACGTCAACTCGAGATGATGCTACGATCGATGTCGTGACCGATCCGCCCTCCTACCAGAACCCGATCATCTCGGTGCGCACCTCGAAGATTGACCAGCTCAAGGCGACGGTCGCGGGACCCTCGGGCACCATCCTCGCCATCATCACGGCGTTGGGCGGACTGATCGGCGTCGTGCAAACCTACCAGGAGAGCCGCGATACGGCGCGCGTCTCGTACGAGACCCTGGCGCGGGCCGTCGAAAAGAACGCGTCGGAGATCGCTGCGTGCCGGCAGGACCAACTCAACTCCCAGGCCTGGATGGAAGACATGGCCGTGCGCTTCGAGCGCAAGCAGGAGACCACCGAGAAGGCGCTCACACGGAAGGTCACCCGGGCCGCCGCGCCGCCCGTGCCGGCACCCGTGCTCGAGCCGCCGCCCAAGCCGCCCGTCGCCGTCGTGCTGCCGGAGCGGGCGCCGCTCCCGACGTTCGAAGCGCTCGAATAGGATCCATTGGACGAAGGTCCCTTCGGACTTCGGGACGATCGTCCAATGGATCGAGCCGCCTTTAGCGCTCCCAGCCTTCGGGTTCGACGACGAAGATGCCGACGCCGCTCGCGCCCATCAGGGTCTCGTTCCGGACGAGCAGGCCTTCGCCGGGTTCGATGACCAGCGGGTGCTCGTCGCCTGGCACCCAGAGCTTGTCGAAGCCCGGTAGCGTGCCGTGCGCGCCGACTGAGAGGACTGGCTGCGCCGCGATCGTGTGCGTGCCCGCGGTGAGCGCGCCCGTGTCCGCGATGCGCGCCGTCGCGATCGATGCCGTCGCCTGGCTCGTGACCTTCTTCGCGGGCGTGATCGCGGTCGCGCCGGTGTGCGCCACCGTATACGCGGTCATCTTGAAGACCGCCAGGCGCACGGCTTGCGCCGCGCCGAAGGCGACGAGCGGAATGAACGCGAGCCGGAGCGACGCGAGATGGATCGTCTTGCCCGAGCCCGTCGGGTTCCGGAGCGCGTAGACGTGGCCCGCCGAGCTCGTGCCCGCGGCGATGACCGTCGCTTGCCCGCTCGCTCCGCCATACGCGAAGAACGGTGACTTGATGTTGCGACCCTTGTCGATAAAGTAGCTGCGTGGTGTTGTCATATGACCTCGACGCCTTTCGTGTTTGGAGGTACCCGCACTCCTGATCGGGCGCCGCGGGCTCGAGCATTAGTCGAGCGGGCAGAAGAGTCCGGGCAACGTCGGCAGCAGCGGCAGCGCCGGGATCGCTGGCAGCGGTAGCGCGAAGCCGAGCGTCGGCGGCGAGGGCAAGCCGGGCAGGGCGAAGCCGAGCTCGAGGCTGAGCGTCGGCGGAACGGGCAGCGAGGGCAGGGCGGGTAGCCCGAGGGCGAAGCCGAGCGTCGGCAGCGAGGGTAGCCCCGGCAGCCCGAGCGTGAGCCCGGGCAGCGTCGGCGGGATCGGCAAGCCGGGCAGAGCGGGCAACGGTAGCGCGAAGCCGAGCGTCGGCGGCGACGGTAGGTGGCAGCTCACGCTAGCGTGTCGTCCGAATAGACGAACTTGATCAGGAGCCCGGTCGCCGAAGCGAACCCCATCAGCTCGTTGAGGGAGCCAACGCCCAGGCCCTTCATGCCCTGGCCGGCGTACTGCGCAACGGGGTAACTGGTCGCCTTGGCGGGGATGGGCGCCGCGAATGCGAAGTCGGCGTTCGCGACGGTGAGTATCGCTGCCGCTCCCATGCCGGCGGTCAGATCGATGGAGGCTGCCGTCGTGTTGGTGGCGTACACCGCCCGCACCCAGCGGTTGACGAGCGCGTTGGCGATGAGGAGACGGTTGGCCGGCGTCGTGTTCACGGTGCCGACTGCGATGGTGATGGAGTTGGGTACGAGCATTTCAGGTTCTCACTACGGTTAGGGTGGCCTCGCCTGCAGCAGCGCGATCGATGCGCAGGAAGATTGACGCGGCAGCCGCTACCGTGGCCGTCGCTGTAGCGTTGTCGGACTTGAGCCCCGCCGTCGCCGTCGCGAACGTCTGCGTGGGCGTGGCCGCATCGGGCAGCACCACGCTGCCAGCGCCAGCCGCTGCCGTGCGCCATGACGAAGCCGTACCTGCGGCGGTCGAGAGGCGCAGCTGGGCGTCGAGGATGCGGACCGCGAACGGCGCCGCCCAGGTCACCGCGTCCACGTCGGTACCGGCTGCGCCCGTGGCGCTGAAGGGCAGCCGCACCGTGAAGGGCACGCCGATGTTGGCTGCGACGGGGGCCAGTGTGCCAGGCGCAACCAGACGGTCAACGACCTGCAACCGCCCGTTGAATTCCCACACGAGCACGGTGTCGAGCTGCGACTCGAGCACGTAGTCGAGCCCGTTCGGCGTGAAGAACTTTAGGGAGCTACCCGCGTCGTTGTGCTTGAGAGTGAGGCTGCCGCCGGTTCCAAACTTGCCGATGACAAACCAGGCGCCAGCGGATCCACCCGTGATGCTGAGCCCAGTCCAGATGACGTTGCCGCCACTCGGCGCCACGTCGAGCAGCTTGACGCCCGCCGCGACAACCACGTTGTGATAGGTGCCCGCCGGCACCGTCGCGCCGGTGAAGCCTGCGACGCGGATGTTCTCTCCCTGTTGAGCACCCGTCAGATCCTGCAGCGTCCCGGCGACGCCCGCGAGGGCCACGCCCTTGACCGTGCCGAGCGCGCCGCCCGTGATGCCGGCTCCCGTCGGCCCTTGCAGTCCCTGCTCGCCGTCGACGCCATCGAGCCCGGCTGGTCCCTGTGGACCCATGGGGCCCGTCGCACCCGTTGCGCCCTGAGATCCCATCGGACCCTCGGGGCCGTCTACGCCATCGTTGCCGACTGGACCTTGTGCGCCCGTTGCCCCGGTGGCGCCTGTCGCGCCCGTGTCACCCGTCGCGCCCGTTGCACCGACAGGTCCGGTTGCGCCCGTGGGTCCGGTCGCGCCTGCAGCTCCCGGATCGCCGGGCTCACCATTGATGCCGTCCATACCGGGGGCACCGGTTGCGCCCGTCGCGCCCGTGGCTCCCATCGGACCCGGATCGCCATCGATACCGTTGACGCCATCGGCGCCGGCCGCTCCGGGCAGACCTTGAATGCCCTGCGGACCCGTCGCACCGGGCGCACCATCGGCGCCGTTGCTGCCGTCCAAGCCATCATTGCCCGGCCCACCCGTGGCTCCGGTTGGTCCGGTAGGCCCCGTTGCGCCCGTCGCGCCGACGGCACCCGCTGCTCCCGTTGCGCCCGTGTCACCGGTTGCGCCTGCAGGTCCGGTCGCACCCGTCGCGCCGGTGGGCCCTGCCGCGCCGGTCGCACCGGTAGCTCCCGTCGGTCCGGTAGGCCCCGTCGGTCCGGTCTCACCTGACGGGCCTTCGCCCTCGATATGCTCGTTGATCTGCTCGGCGAGCGGGATGCCGAACGCGCGAGCCATCTTCGCGAGCGACTCCTGAGCGCCGGGCGAATTGGTCGTCGGCAGGTCGCCGGGCGCTGCGTCGTACTCGTCCTCGAGCGCGTCGTAGAGAACCTTCGCTAGACCCGTGCCGGTCGAGCTGCCGTCGCCGGCAATCGTCACGGACCCTGGAGTTAATGCCACCCTGCCGCTCTCCGATCGAGAAGCGGTCGCGCCTGCTGGCGCTCAGGGTATCACACGGGGCTGATGAAGACGCTCGCGCTCGCCGGTGTCATCGGGCCGCCGATCATCTGCACGCCCGCCTCCGCGGCGCGCCCGAGGTAGACGTTGCCCTTGAGCAGCACGCGCTCGGCTTGGAGCGTGAGCTCACCGTCGGTCATGCGCAGGAACGTCGAGCCGCCGACGGACGCGACGATGCCCGGGCCCGAGCCCACGCCGGTCTTCTCGCTCAGCGTGAAGAAGACGCCGTCGCCGTGGACCAGGCTGATCGAGCTCGCGTCGTCGCTCGGGTTGATGATGATCGCGTGGGCTTTCTGCGGCACGCCGTCGCCGTCGAAGTCGTACGGGACATAGAGCGTGGTCACATTGCCGCGCTTCGAGCCCGTCGGATCGGCGGTCATCGAGTGCGAGAGGAAGGCGCCGCCATAGCCGGCGAACATGAGCTGGCCCTCGCGCGGCGTCGTCGCCGCTCCGCCCGGGTTGAGGGCGCGGTGCAGGCGGAGGTCACGGAAGGCGAACGGGAGCAGGCCGTCCTCGGTCCGCACCGAGAGCGCCTCCGCGAAGAGGTCGGCGTCGGGCGGGAGCGGGCGCCCGATTACCCCGAGCGATTGATAGACCTCCTGCTCGTGCGCCTGCTCGCCCTGATCGTCGCCGGGCTCGAAGCCCGCGATGCCGGCGACGTTAAAGAGCGTCGCGCCGTTCGTCGCGCCGATGCTCGACGCGATCACCCGGCAGAACTCGACGACGTTGTTGATGAGGCTCACCCGCCGGCGAGTGTATCACGGGCGGGAGAAGGGTAGCGGCTCCTGCCGTTCGTCGAGCTGGCGCCGAGCTGGACGAGGAGCAGCTTTGACCGGGATCACCGAATCGTTCTCTCGATCGATGATCGCAGAGTGGCCGCCCGCGGCGTGAAGCTCTTCGAGAGCGCGGCCCAGCTTTCGGCGAAATTCTTTCAGCGAGGCTCCCGATCCTGAGAGCTCGTGGATCTGGCTGACGCTCACCGGCTTTCGAAAGCGCGAGAAGAAGAGTTGCAACCACAACGCGAGCGGCTTGTTCTGCAGCGTCATGCGCTGCTCCCAGTCCACCGTTCCGAAGCCCTCGGACAAGAGCTTCGCCACGTCACGCGGGATCAGCACGGCGAACGCGGACTGGTTGCCGACATCCTGCTCCGCCAAGTCATCGTCGGGCCGCTCGAGGATCTTCTTCGCGAACCGCTTGCGGCTGCCATCCTGTTGGATGATGAGGTCCGTCGCGCAGAGTTGCGCGATCCAGGTCTTCAACTGCTCGCGTTGCGACTTGCCCTTGTGCCTGCCGATGAGGCGTAGCAGTTGCGCTGCCGTGAAGATGACGAGTGCGCCCTCTGGCAAGCCGCGCGCGAGATGCATGATGCCCATCCACACATCGGCGTGAACCTGGTTCAGTCGCGGCCCGGTGTAGATCACCGTCAATCCGTTGATGCTCGCCAGCGCTTCACGGGTGACTTGGCGATTCCTCTTCACCGCGCCGAATACCGCGCTGAAGATGAAGTCCTCGGGCATGGCTCGACGAGCGTCGGGCCAGAACGCGAGCTGGTAGACGCGCGCGTCCTCGCGCTTCTGAAAGGCCTCCAGTACCGGGCCGGCGATGGCTTCGATGATCGAGTCGCGGGTTGTGTTTGCCATGAGCGGGGCGCCTCCCTTCCGGCCGATCTACCGGATTTCCGACCCTACGTGAACCCGGGTGATTCCCTCGGGGGGCTTCTGAGACACCGGGCCCTAGCTTCTGAGACACCGAGGGGGGGCTTCTGGGCCACCCGAGGGGGCTTCTGGGCCACCGGCTAGACAAGCGACGCGGAAACATGCCTATATTCCGCGCGCGTTTCTTGAGCTTCCAGGTGGATCCGCTTTTCTCCGGATCCGGATCCCAAGTTTTAAACTCCGGATCCGAAGGACCTGACAGGTAGCGCGCGCGTGTATGACACTTGCAATCGGCCGGCCGCGACGCACAATCGGGTCATGACTAGGTTCGGCCGAAGCCCCGCGCGATGGCGCCCGTGCTGCGGCGCGTGCCGCTCCGAGCGCCTGCTCTTGACCCACGACGCGCGGCCCGCCGCGAGCGACCAGGCGCAGTGCGAGGACTGCGGCGCCGGCTGGGATGGCTCGTCGCTGAGCCTCGCCGAAGCCGCCGACCGCCCGCCGCCTCCGCCCGGGCGAGCGCAGCAGTTCTTCGCCGAGGCCTGATCCGCCCGGCCAGACTCGAGCCAGGCTGCGCCGGGAGCGCCTCGGACGGGGCTCCGGTGCCCCCTGCCGCCCGACGCCTCTACGGGGCGATTAGGCGGCTCCGTGCCGGTCGACGGGGCACGGCGCACCGGGTTAAAGTTCCGCCGCCCGATAGTCGGGTGACCAAGACGGCCCTTCCTGGTTCATGCCTGGACCGGGAGGGGCCCGAACTAACGCCCCCGATGACCATGAGCGACGCCCGCAAGCTGCCGGAAGAGCCATTCGAATATCTCGCTCGCGACTGGCGCGAAGCGCTCGAGCGCTTCCGAGCGAACGGCGGCCGGGAGTGCGCGCCCGGCTGCGAGTGCCCGATGAGCCAGGCGCTCGATGCCGTCGAGCGCTTCATCGCGATCGTCGAAGGCTTCGAGCGAGGTGAGATCGTCGAGGGCGGGCTGCCGTACGAGCCGAAGCCATGAGCGACACCGACTTCGCGCGAGATAACGGGCTCACATTGGCGAGGGCGCGCCGACAGCTCATCGGAGTCATGCGGCTGCGAGCCTTCCTTCTATGCCTGCAGGCGGATTCGATCGCGCGAGCGATCATCGGCAGACGCCGCAAGCGGTGAATGGCGCCCTCGCCGGGCGCACTCAACGATCGCATTCAAATCATCAGTAGCGCAGGTCGGATTTGAACCGACGACCTTCGGGTTATGAGCCCGACGAGCTACCGTGCTGCTCCACCGCGCTGGCCTGCCTATAGCACCCAGACGCCTTGCTTGACGAGCGTGATGTGCGAGACGTCGCCCTGGCTCGCGTTGCGGCTGAGCTCGACGTCCTCGACGTAGTAGTTGCCGATGGCGCCTCCGAGGTGGGTCACGACGACATCGAAGACCGTGTCCGGTGACCACGGGAAGAGGTAGCTTCCCTCGGTGTAGCTGAGCCCGTCGACGCTCACGGTGATCCGATCGAGCGAGCGGTTGCGGCTCGCGTACTCTCGATTCGCTCGACCCGTCGCGAGCGCTCGGGTCTTGAGTGCCTCATCGTTGATGATGACGCTCCGGCGGAAGCCGCGCGCGATCAGGTCCTCGTTGTAGAGGAAGCTCGATAGCCGAGTCTTCGAGAAGTCTTTCCCGGCGCTGATGCCGAAGACGCCGAGCGCGGTCGGGCTCTGCGAGACGTCGTTGACGCGCTCGACCGAGAGGAGGTTATTCATCTGACCATAGGGCGGGCGGTACATGCAGAGCATGCCCATCGGCTCTTGCTGGTCGTCGGGCGTGCCGACGATGATGCGCCCGTCGGGGCCATCCCAGTGAAGGAGGCCGTGCCGGCGGAGGTGCCGATCGACGGCTGAGAAGATCGACTCGGGCGGGCTGACCTTTGCCTGCTCCTCGGTGAGCGGCTCGAGCGGCTTCGGCGGGCGCTGCCCCTTCGAGCCCTTACCCGTCATGAGATCGCGGCTCACGTCCGAGCGGAACTGGAAGTCGCCCTCGTCGAGCCCGATGCCCTCGTAGCAGGCGAGCACGAAGTCTTTGATGCTCGCTCCCTTGAGGCGGAGCCCCTGCGGCGCGCTCGCGACGATGGCGTCGCTCATCTTCGTCCGCACCGTGAAGCTCTGTACCGTGCCCTGCTGCGCGTCACACGGCGAGCTGAGCGCCTCGACGCGCCCGAAGAGCCGCGGTCGATCGTTGACGACCACGCAGAACTCGGAGCCGAGACCGCAGAGCGTCTGGATGCGCTGCCAGCCCGTCTCGTCCCCGAGCTCGAAGCTCGCTTCGGCGGGCGCGGTGATCGAGCTCCGCACCGAGAAGCTCGTCCAGTCCTGGAAGTTGAAGTCGAATAGCGTCGTGTTCCCCGGCACGCCGACCGCGTTCACCTTCACGACGTCGAGCGGCGAGCGACTCACGGCGTCGACCTCGGCGCGTAGCGAGGGCCGGCGCTCGCTTCCGGATCGGGCTCCGCCGCCGGGCGCTCAGAGCGCCAGACCGCTTTGCCGTCCTTCATGCCGTGGAACCAGACGACGTTCGCGCGCTCCCACTCGAGCCGCACCTTCTGGGCCCATGCCGCGTAGGCGGCGGGGCGAGAGAGTAGCTCGCGGAAGGCGCGCTCGGCGTCGCTGTCAATCATCGCGGCTGGCTTTCGAAGATCCGGATGACCTCGCCCCTCGTGAGATAGAGCGGGTCGGCGACGCGTGCGGCGTTGAGGTCCATCAGCTCTTCGGCGTCCTGGTCGACGCGCGCCGCGACCTCGATGATGCTCGTGACTTCGACGTCGATCACGAAGGCGACCGTCCGTGGCCGGCTCGACGTGCGCTCGTTCTCGGCGGCCGCCTCGCGGTCGAGCAGGATGCGGAGTTGGCGCTGCATCTCGCTGCCGCGCGGCTCGGAGAAGAGCCCGCCGCCGGCGTTCGCTGCCGTGGTCGCGGCGTCGATCATGCGCTGGATGGCCCGGCGGTGCGAGCGCACGACGGCGCCGAGGTCAGCGACGGAGCGGCCAGGCGCGAGGAGCAGGCCCTCGATCTCGGCGGCGAACTCGGTGAGCGAGAGCCCCGTGTCCGAGATGCCGTTGCGCTGCAGAGTGAACGTGGTCTGCTGGGCGATCTTGAGTAGCGTAGCGACGACGCTCGGCGGATTGAGCGCCGCCCGATCGAGAGACTCCTCGTTGTCCTCGATGAAGGTGAGCGTGAGCGACGCGGTGTCCTGCTGCTCGGGCGACTCCTTCCGCTCGTACGTCTCGGGTCGAGCGCGCACCTTGCCGACGGTCGGGAGCACGAGCGTGCCCGTCTCGGCCGTGTCGAAGCTCTTGAGGATCTGGCGGAGCCGCTGCGGATAGAGCGGTACGCCGTTCTGCACGGCCTCCTGGATCGAGTTGTTGAAGATCGCGGTGACCGTCCACGACCGCGGCTTGCTGCCCGTGTCCTCGAGCTTCGCGCCCTGGCGGTGCGGGCGCTGGTGCTGAACGATCCGCTTGCCACCGCTCTCGCTGATGTCGACGACCGGGAAGAAGAGCGGCTCGCCATCGCCGACGCGCCAGCTCGCTGTCGGGTAAGCAGAAAAGATCTCGCTCATACCGAGCCCCCTTGCTTCGGCGTGTCCGCCGCTCTCGGGCCACGGCTGCTGCCCGGGCCTGCGTTGGCGGTACCGAGCCCGACCTCGCGCGCGTTCGCGATTCGCACCGTGAGGATCTGCCCGCCGAGCGCCGTCGCCGTCGCGGCTCCGATCATGCGCGAGCCTTCCTGGTCGACCTTCACGCGGCCGACGATGTTGGTCTCGGGCAGCACGACGGGGCCGCCGCCCTTCGCGCCAGGCGTGCGCGCGAGATCGGCCTGCAGTTTTTTGATGGCCTCTTCGGCGAGCCGGAGTTGCTCCTTCGCGCCCTCGCGTGAGTCGACGCCCGTCACGGTGCGGGAAAGCCAGTCGAGCGGGCCGCCGCCGACGTCCGCATCGGCGTAAGAGCTCTGCGCGGTCTTGAGCCGCTCGAGCGCGGCCATCTTCTGCTGCCGACTCCCGCCGCTATAGCCGCCCGCCGTGGCGCTCGCGAGCTCGGCGGAGGCGTCGTCTTCGTTGCCCAGCTTGTGGATGCCGTAGGCGAGCCCGCCGGCAGCGGCCGCTGCCGCGATCGCTCCGCCGATTGCCAACGCGACGCCCGCGCCGATCGCCGGCGCGATGCCCGCGGCAGCGGCTTCACCCGCCGCGAGAGTCTCCGGCGCGGCTCCGAGCATCTCGGCCGTGATGCCGCCGCCCATGCCGAACTGGTGAAAGCGCTGTATGCCGGTTGCAGCGACTTCCGCGGCGCCGCCGGCAACGCTTCCGACGGCGCCGCCCGCGCCCTTGCCGAATATGCGCTTGGCGAGTGCGCCCGCTCCGGCGCCGGCGAGCCCGCCGAGTGCGTCGCCCGCCATGCCCGTGAGTACATTTCCGCCGATCGCTCCGGCGCCCGCGATGAGCGGATGCGCGGCGGCGAAGCCGATGAAGTCCGCGACGAGCTCGGCCAGCTTCGGGAGATGCACGGCGAGATCGTCGATCGCCTTGATGATCGGCGGCTGCGCGAACGCGGTGCTCAGTCGGTTGAGCGCCGCCGTGAGTTGGCCCTCCGGGCTCCGGCGTTCTTCATCCGCGCGGCGCGCGAGCTCGGCGCCGTCCATGCCTGCCTTGCCAAACGCGGCGAGGCCCTTGTCGAATGTAACGAGCGCCGCGTCGATAGCGGCCTGGCCCTTGAGCCCCGTCGCCTCCGCCTCCGCGAGCGCTTTCTTGAACGGGTTGGTGAAGAGGACTTCCATCGTCGTCTTCTCTTCGCCTTGATGCATCGGCGCGAGTAGAGCGTCTGCGCCTTTCTTCCCCATGCTGAAGATGCGGCGGAGTCGAGCGATCGCATCCTTCTCGTTGATGAGCTTCTTCGAATCGATACCGAGGTTCGCCGCGAGCTTCTTCAGCTCGCTGTTTTCGCTGAGCCCGCGCAGCACCTTCGTGAGCCCGGCGACTTGCTTAGGAACCGATCTCAACGGATCGTCGGTAGCGACGAGGGCGCCGAGCATGAAGTCGAGGCCCTTCTTCCCGGTCACGCCGGCTGCGAGAAGCTCCGCGCCGACGGCGCCGATCGCCTCCGCGTATTCGTTGAACTTCGGCCCGCCCTGCTTGGAAGCATCGAAGACCTGAGCCATCGTGTCGAGCATCGCTTCGGCGCTCACGCCGAACTTCGTGTGAAGCTGGTCCGCGAGCGTGCCGACCGTGCCGAGCTCGAAGGCCGTCGCCGTCGCCGTGGTGCCGACGGCGCCGAGTACCTTCCGAGAGAAGTCGAGGTCGCCCGTCGCATCCACCAGATCGCGGAAGCTCTGCGCCATGTCTTCGTTCTTGTTACCCGTCGACGCTGCCGTGCGCTCGACGAGCTTCTGAACGTCGGCCGCCTTGAGCATCTGCCCGTTCGCCTCGCGCACGCCGAAGGCAATCTGCCGGTACGAGCGCTGAAGCTGGACCGCGCCGCGCAGCGCGTTGCCGACGGTGAAGGCGCCGCCGAGCGAGAAGGCATACTTCATCGCCGTCCGCGTCGTGTTGCCGAGCGCTGCGATCTTGCCCTTCACTCGATCGGCGGAGGCGCCGAAGGCGTCCATGCCGCGCTTGCCCTTGTGCGAGACGTCCTGCACGACGTCGCCCGCCCGCTTGATCGACGTGATGAACTGGGCGTTCGATAGCGTGAGGCGGACGGCGGCTTCGCGTGACATGACAGCTCTACGGCTTGAAGAGGATCATCCGGAGTTGCGCGGGCGTCAGGAGGCCCGTCGCGAGATCTCGGACGGCTGAAGCCACGAGGGCCGACTCGGAGAGAGCAGTGCCTGGGAAGCCATAGCAACTATGCAAGTGTGCTGCTCGAACCCAGGCATACCGACTAAAGGGGTGATGTTCTTCTCCTTCGCGATGCGGGCGATCGCCTGCCAGAGTTGGTCGTCGGTGAGCTGCCCGTAGCGCGGATCGATCATCTCGACCCAGGCGTTGTAGACGCCCCAAAGCTCGGCGAGCGATTGGCTCTCGTAGAGGTCGACGAGCTCGGCGACGCCAGGCACGTGCTGGTCGAACGTCTTCGGCTCGCGGATGGCGTAGGCGAGGAGCGAGTAGTTCTCGATCTCGGTGATGTAGTCGGCGTCCTTCTCGGCATCGAGCTTGAGCTCGACCGCGTACGCTCGAGCGATGTTGCGGCACTTGAAGCGGTGCGCGTTGGTCACGTTGCGTAGCATCACGACGCGGTCCGAGACGCCGCCCGTCTTCGTGCGCCGCCGGATCTTCGCGGGCAGATGAAGCACGCCCGCGTGCTCCTCGACGCCGAGCGACTCCCAGTTTTCAATCGTGAACTGCGCGGCCTTCTCGACCGGATCATCTGCCATCGGTGCGCCTCCCTGAAAACGGACGCGGCCACCGAAGCGCCTCGGTGGCCTTGCCCTTCCAACCCGCTGCGCTGCTCCTGCCCGCGTCACGAGTCGGCGTCATTCGCTTGGTGGTGGCTCCAAACCCGGCGCTGGGTACCGCCACCTTTTAAAGAATCTGGTCGTGGATTTTAAATCGCCCCTTCGGTCTTAAACCTCGGGCTTCTCCATGTGGCCGATGAACGTGCACGAGACCTTCGTCGCGTCGTCGAGCGGCCCGTCGAGGTCGCACTGCGAGAACGCGCCGTTGAGCGTGAGCGTCGTCTTGCCGCCCGGGATCTTCGCCCGGAGCTGGCGGATGGTGCCCTCGATGACATCGCGCCAATAGTTCCGCTCGATGCCGTCCTCGCTGATGATCGAGTCGAACGTCGCCTGGCTCTCCTGGTTGCCCGGGATGATGCCCGCGCCGCGCCGCCGGAGCGTGTGCGCCTGCTTCGCGCCGCTCCCGAGCGTGATCGTAAAGTTGGTGACCTGAATCAGATCGCCGTTGCCCATCGCAAGATAGGCCTGTGGGAACTTGAGTTGCTCGCCGGCTGCCATGACTCGATGCCTTTCAGGCGACCTTCGCGCCGACCACGCCGAACTTCGCGAGCGGCTTGATGATGCTCAGCGGGATGAAGATGTTGACCTGGCTCGCGTCGCTCTCGTCGATGTCGACCGTGAGCTCGTCGTTCGCGATGCTCGCGTCGAGCGCCGGGCCCTGCGCGACGCCAGCCCGGACCTGCGAGCGGAGCCGCGAGATGACGAACGCCTTGACGTCCCGCACCTCGACGACGCCCGCCGGGAGCGGGTCCGCGCCCGAGGGTAAGTCCGGCGAGATGCTCGCGTTGGCGAACTCCTGCGGCGTCGCCGTCCGGAGGTCGCGGAAAATCGCGAACATCGCGTCGGTGTCCGAGAGGTGATACCCGCGGTAGTCGGGCGCTCCGCTCGTCGTGCTATGCGTCGTGATCGGCGCAACGAGGTAAGGGACGCCCGTGAGCGAGTCGATGTCGAGCGGCGAGACGCCGTTGCTGAGCAGGTCCTCGATCTCGGTCGCGCTGAGCTTGTTCGTCACGACGTCGCGCGGCCCGTAGAGATCGTGCCGGTTGCCGATGCGGTTGAAGTTCGACCGCTCGCGCGTCATGAGATTGAGCGCGTCGCCCGCCTCGGCGCCCGCGAGCTCGGCGGGGAGGTCATCCCAGAGCCGCCCGAGCACGTACTGCATGGCCACGTTGTTGCGGTCGATGGCGCCCGCCTTCGCGTTGGCGGTGCTCCCGGTCACGCCGACGACGCCGACCTGGAGGAGCGCCGCGTTGCCCGATCCGTACGTCGTGACGTGGGCTCCGAGCCGCTCGGCATTCGAGCTCGAGCTCGTGTCCGCCGCGTCGGCGTTCGACAGGCAGGCGATGATGCGGGCGTATTCGCGGGTGCTCACCGTCGCGAGCGCCGTGGCAAAGGTCGGCTCCGTCGTACCGCCCGTGCAGTTCGCCGGGTTGACGGTCACCGCGATCCCGCCGCCGCCCTCGAAGATGCCCGCCCAGAGTCGGACGTCATTCCCCCAGGGACCGGCGGCCTTCGCCGTGAAGAGGATCGAGCCGCCCGTCGCGTCGCTCGCCGTCACGAAGAGGTCGCTCGCGAACTGGTTGATCGTCGCCACGGCGCGCGTGACGAAGACCGTCGCGGCTTCGCCGTTCAGCCAGGGCACGTCGATCTGCCGCCCGTGGATGCGGAACCGGATCGTCGAATTCTCCGTCGCCGGACCCGTGAAGGTCTGCGTGCCGGTCGCCGCCGCGCCCGCGCTCGCCGTCGGCGCGATGACATCGAGCGGCCCGAGGCCGAAGCGTTGAAAGAAGCGCTTCGCCGCGAGATGCCCGGGCGTGCCGGCACCGAGCGCCGTCGCAACGTCGTTGGGCCCGAAGCACTGACGGACTTCGGTGTTCGCGGTGATGTTCCCCGCGCTCGACTTCGGCGCCATGATGAGCGTTCGAAGCGCTGCCGTGCCCGGGTTCGATGGGGCACCGAGCAGATTGAGGAGTAGGTAAAAACCGGGAGTCTTGACGCTACTCGCGACGGCCTTCGAGATCGGCATGTGGTGGGTCCTTCGCGTGTGCCTCGTCGGTGTTGCCCGACTTCAGCTTCTCGCGAGGTGCGCCTACCTCGGTGATCTGCTTTTGCTGCCTGCTCCACTCATCGGCTTTATGCTCGACGAGTGATCCATCGGTGATGAGTCGTCCGTATTCGCGGGCGAATCGATGGGCTTCATCCTTCGGGATGGCCACGATCTCCTTCGTGCGATAGCGGATCTTACGCGGCTCGTCGGCATCTCGGTCCGCGCCGATGAGCACCTTCGTGCCGAAGCGCATGACCGGCTGGCCCTCGACCGAGCTCACGAATAGACCGAACGCGTCCGCCGCCGCCGCCGACTCCCTCATGCCCCGAATGCTACGGCATCGGGTCTGTAGCGTCCACGACTTCGAGATCCTCGATCGGTTCCGGCGGCTCGCGCCCAGGCACGGCGCCGACGTAGGCCGTGCGAAGCCAGCGCGCGAAGGTGCGGGTATCCGCCGCGGGCTCGAGCGTCTGGTTCGCCCGGATCTGCACGCCGTAAATGTAGTGGCGCTCGTTGCGCCCGAGCCGCGCGCGGTTGGTGATCTCGATGCCGCCGCCGACCGTCGAGAGCTGCTCGCCGTCGTCGTTCTGCATGCGGTCGGTGAGCAGCCGCGTGATGGCCTGCATGATGACCTGCCCCTCCTGGCGGCGGGCGCTATCGCCCGTCAGGCGAGTCACGACTACATAGAGCACGAAGCTCTCGCGCCAGAACTTCCGTGTCCGCGTCGCCCGGTTCGCCCCTTGCCGGAGCCCGCCCATCGCGCCGTCGACGGGCTCGGAGTTAGTCCAGATGAGCATGACGCCTCGGTCGCCGATCTTCGAGGCGAAGAGGTCCGCGCTCGGGCTCGCCGAGTCGAGGTCCTCGAAGACAGCCACGCGCCGGATGAGCGCTCCCGCGTCGCTCCCGCCGGTCATGTCAGCGTCGAGCGTGGCCACCCCGGCGATGCCGTCGACCGGTGGGTTAAAGCGGAAGACGGTGCCCGCCGGGAGATTGTGGCGGATGCCGCCGACGTTGCTCTTGATGGTTACGCCGGGCTCGACGGCGAGCGCGGGCACGGTCCAGTCGTCGGTGGTCTTGAAGACCAGGTCGTCGCGAAGCTGCCCGTCGATGACGGGCAGGAGGTAGGTGTTGGCGGGCAGCACGAGCTCGGACGCGCCGCCCGTGACGGTGATCGAGCCCGTCGCGCGGACGCCCGTCGCCGGCGCGAGCGTCGCGAAGATCGCGCGCCCGAGCTGCTCGATGGTGTTGAATGCGAGCGGCTCGGTCACGCCGCCACCGTGAAGGGGCGCCCGAGGTGCACGTTGATCATGTCCACGATGTCGCGCTCGAAGGCATCGCGGTCGATGTCGAAGAAGTCGCGGAGCGGGATCTTATGCCGAGGCTCCGCGCTCACGTGGTACTTCGCATAGGGCACGTTCGTGTAGACCTCGATCAGGTCCTCGGCCGTGAAGGGCGTCAGGCTCCCGATGAGGATGCCGCGGTCACGAAGTAGCTTCGGCGTGCCCTGCCAGCGCCGGTAGCTCTTCGCCAGGCGCTTCGACTTCGTGCTCCGCGTCGGCTTCTTCACGCCGCCGTAGCGCCGATCGACCGAGCCCATGGCGTGACCGAAGGAGGCGCGGAGCTTCTTCTCGCGCTTCATCGCGAGCGCGCGCTTCGCTTCCTTCTTCGCCCGCATCGCGATCGTCCGGGCGGTGAGCGCCTTCGGCGGCTTCGCCGGGCCGTACTTCGGACCCGCGGGGGTGCCGGGCTTCGGCAGCCCGGCACGCTGCCACCAGAAGCCGGGCCATTTCCCGTAGCCGTCGGTCTCGAAGACTTCGAGCACCTCATGGTGGAGCGCCTCGGCGATCGGCCGGGCGAGGTCGCCCATGATATTCTCGCCGCGCTCCTGGTAGACGCGCACGATATGCTCGAGCGTCTCGAACTTGAGCTCGGCCTTCATCGCTTCAGAAGCTCCCGCGCCCGCGATGGCCCGGGATGTCCGGGTCAGGCGCGAACTCGAAGGCGTGCCGGTCGACGCCGCCCGAGAGCGCCCTGTTGCTGCCGGCGACGTCCTCCTGCACCGAGCGGATTTCGCCACGCGCCAGGGCCCGGAGCTCCTCGCGAGCGCGCACACCGAACGCGTCGAACGGGCCCTTGCCGCTCTCGTCGAGCCACTCGGGCTTACGCTCGCCGGCGAGCTGGGCGACGATGCCGGACCAGGCCCGGACGACCTGGCGATCGAGCGCCAGGATCTCGAGCTGCTCGGCGTTGAACCCTTTCTTGATGAGGAGCCCGGTCACGATGTCGTCGGCGTCGCGCATCACCGTCTCGAGCGTGGCGAGATCGGTGCCCGCGACGAGCTCGTCGCCGTCGTCGTCGAACATCTCGACGACCCGGGACGCGGTGACCCGCTGCTCGAGCGCGAGCCGCCGAGCGCCCGTGGTGCTTCCCCCGTAGGCAACCATGGCTCAGCCTTGCGGGGCGAGGCCCTGCCGGGTGAGGTTGACGATGCGGGTCCCGCGCGGGTCGCGCATGCCGAGCTCTTCGTACGTGATGACGCCGATCTCGATGCCGGCGTCGGTGAGCGCGGCCTTCACAGCGCCGGGCAGAACGCCCTCCGGAGCGCCGCGGTAGACGCGCACGGAGCGGCCGCAGATGGCGCCGACCCACGCTTCCTTCACGACGCGCCCGGCCTCGGCGAGGTTCACGCCGTGCTTCCCTCGATACTCGATGGGCTTGCTCCCCTCGGGCATCGGTCGCCCCTCCGCCTTCGGCTCCGTCGCTTCCTTGTCCCTTGCCTGCGCCATTGGTCCTCGCCTCCCGTGCGGGTTTACTTCTTCGGCAGACTACCAGACTTCCTTCGAGGTGGCCGCGCCGTCGACGCCGTGCGGTCCACGTTGATCGTCGCGCCTTCCTCGATGGCGCAGTCCGAGTCTTCGGGGCCGCCGCGCGCGCGTGCCTCCGCGGCCTTCGATAGAGCGATCGATGCCCGCTCCTGCGCGCGCTGGTGCTCGATGTCGACGAAGCCCGGGTGCGGCGGCTCGCTCACCGTGACGTCGACCGATGGGAGCGTGTCGCGCGGCTTGCCGCGGATCAGCCCGACGATGGCCTCGACGGCTGCGGTGCCGCCGGCGACGGCGAGATCTTTCAACACTGACCACATAGGCATTCTCCCAAAACTAAGGGGCGCGGCCCTTGCGAGCCGCGCCCCTACCCCGACCCCCGTCAGGAACCTTATTGGATGGTGTCGATGATGATGCCGCCGACGGCACCGGAGATCATCTTCACCACCTCGGCATGCCCGCTCGCGAGGAACGTGCCGCCCTCGAGACCGCGCCGCTCGAGGTTGAACTCGCGCGTCGTGTAGCCGGTGCCGCTCGGACCTTTCCGGCGGAACGTCTTGCACGTCATGATGTCCTCGCCGTCCGTCACCGCGCCTGGCGGCTGGCTCACGAGCACCGCCGTGTCGTTGAGGATGTAGTCGAGCGCGCCCGTCGTCTCGTTGAGCACCTTGCTCGCGCAGACGTGGAAGGGCGGCAAACCCGGGATGTTGAAGTCCACGTTCACGTTCGACGCGCTCGTCGTCGCGTCGACGATGTCTCGGCTCACCGCGCCGGCGTCGCCGCCCATCGCGCGGATGTAGCCGAGCGTGGCCTTGCTCAGGATGATCGCGTGAGCCACGGGGGGCTGCACCCAGATCCCCGTGATGAGCTGCGCGCTCGCCTCGATGCGATCCATGATGTCGCGGATCGGGTTGCCGTTCTCCGGGTCGTTCCACTCCGCGCCCGCGCCGATCGTCGCGCGGTTCGCCGCGTTCCAATTGGCGGGATTCGTGAGCATCTCCCAGACCCGCACCTCGCGATCGAGGGCGAGGCCCGCCTCGATCCGCTTCGCGAGCGCCGTCTTGATATCCCAATTGATGTTGCCGTTGTCGGCGTGCAATTGAGTAATGGTCGGGATGAAGCCGCCGAGCGCTCGCGCCTGAACCCGGTAGTCTTGGAGCGAGGTGTCGATGTCGACTTCCGGGATGTCGGCCTGCATCGAGCTAATCACGTTCACGCGGCGGAACGTGTTGTTGAGCCCGAATTCGCGGTACTTGCCGAAGTCGAGGTCAACGAGGTGGATCGGGCAGACCTCGTCGGCGCGCATGCCGATCGGCTTGAACCCGACGATGAGCGAGTCCATCTCTTCCGAGATGGTGACGTCGCTCGGTGAGAGGTTGAGCTGCACGACGTCGCCGACGCGACCGACGCCCGGGACGTCGCCGACGAGCTTGACGGTGACGGTGCCGCCGCCGAGGGCGGTGAGTGCGGAGAGAGCTAGCATTGGCTGGTTCGTCCTTCTCGCGGGTTACGCGGGCAGCACGCCGGGTGTGAGGTCGAGCTCGAAGAGTTGGCCGTCGGCGCTCGCGTCGCTCGCGGCCTCGCCCATGATGAACTGCCCGGCGGTCGCGATGGCGGCCTTGCCGCCCGTGCCGCCGGTGATCTTCGCACCGATGGTGACCGCGACGCCGGCTTCACAGATGGCGCGCCCTTCGATCTGCACGTCGCCCGCGTAGCCATCGAGGATGGCCTCCATGGTCACGCCGAACGGAAGCGCGGTGCCGTTGACGTGAGGAGTGATGGCGTCGACCGCCGTCGTGGCTTTCTTCACGATGCGATACTTCGCGATCGTGGTGCCGGTGGAGTTGAGGCCCGGGCGAATGCCGCCCTGGTCCTTTACGATAGCTCGAGGCTGAGACATCTAAAGTTCCCTGCTGAAGAGTTGGATGCGGGCGTTCGCGGGTCAGTTGAGCTGGAGCTCGACCGTCTTGCGGTACTCGGAGGCCTTCTGAACCTGCTTGTGGTGCGGCAGCTTCGCGAACGCCGGATCGGCCTTCGACAGGTGCGCCATGAGCTTCATCGTCGGGTTCGGACCGGGCACCCCGCGGAGATCGATGATGGGCTTGCCCTCGGCGTTCGTCGTCGGGTTCGGCTCGATGCCGATCACTTTGCCCGGCTTCGGCGCCTCGATCTGCGTGCCGTTTGGCCCGGCGACGAGGGTCGTCGAGAGGTGCTGGTGAGCGCCGTCCTTTACGCCGTACTCGGCAAGGAACTTCTCGCGCCCGGCTTTGCGCGCATCGCGGAGCTTGCTCAGCTTGAGCTCGCCGTCGATCTTCGCGGCGTCGCCGAGTTGCTTGATTTGCTCGTCGATGAGGTGCGACCGGTAGGCGCGCATCGCCTTAGCCGCGCCGTCGCCCGAGAGGTTGCCCGCCTTCATCGCGGCGCCGACGTCGGCTTGCGCGATCGCGGCATCCGCGGTCTGCTCCTGCGTGAGCAGGTCGCGAAGCTCTTGGAGCACGCCCTGGATCTTTTGCTCGGCGGCGCGGAGCTGAGGGATGACCTTCAGCGCTTCGCCCGTGAGCGGGACGCCGAGCGCTTCGAGCACGGTCGTCAGGTTGTTGTTACCGGCGACGGCCTCTTCGACGGCAGCGCCGACTTCGCCATCGTCTGCGGCAAGCCGGATCTTCAGCGCCTTGCAGACGCGCTCGCGGAGCTTCTCATCCATGTGGGCACCCGTACGTGTAGGTTGACGGTCATCGGGCGCCTCCGACGAATCGCTCGCGGAGCGTACCGCGCTCCGGCCGCCTTGGCTAGTCGGACGATTCGCGGCGGCGAGCGGCTCGAGGTCGAGCATGAACGGGTGATTGGTGATCGCGATGCTCGTGAGCATCGGTCCGAGCGGCGCTTTAGTGATCCAGTGTACGCTCGCGAGGGCGAACGCGATCGAGACCCAGCGCTGCTTCCGAAGCCTGATTTGCTCGCGAAGCTGATCGCCGAGGTCGCCGAACGCCCAGAGCTGAGCCTTGCCGTCGGCGCCATTTCGGATGGCGACGTCGAGCACCCAGCCGCAGGCGGGCGCCCCGGTCTGCGGGATCGTGCCCTCCCACGGCGGGCACTCGCTCGCGTGCTCGTAGTCGAACTGCAGCACGGGCTCGACGCCGCCGATGTAGGTCTCGCCGCCGGCGAGCTGCAGTGAGCCCGCGCTGTACTGCGGGTGATCGCGGAAGTTTTTAACGAACGACTCGAAGACCGCGCGCGTGAGGTTGAACGGGCCCTGGTGGTGCCCTTCGTACATCCCTTCGTTCGCGCAGTGAATCCACTTAAAGCGCGGGATTTCCGCGGCCGTCGTGATCGTCGTGTCGTTCGCCGGCGCTGCCTCGGCGTCGAGGATCTTCACCCCGAGCCCGTAGTGCGTCGCCCAGTTCTTCACTGCCGCTTGCCCCATGCCCGAAAGTCTACGGGCCGCGGAGCTCGGCGCGCAACGCAGGCTCGGGCCCGAGCGCGCGATTGCCGATCCATGGATCGGTTTCTCGAGGTAGGCTTTGGGCATGAGCGACGTCGTCCGAATCCAAGCGAGCGAGGCTGAGGTGATCGTGCACGGCTTCGCTCCGGAGGAGTACGGCGGCGAGAAGATCACGAACGTCGGGCGCGGCCGCATCACGCTCGTCTCGGACACCGGCGAGCGCATCGTGCTCGAGCCGGGTGAGAGCGGAGTGCTACGGCGACCGAAGGGAGCGTATCGGATGGCGTGCCCGGAGTGCGGCCTGCACACGGGCGTGCACGAGACTTGGTGCCCGCTTTGGGAGCCGTACTAATCGTTCGCGCGCTCGCGCTCCGGCGGCGGGTCGTTGGCGGGCTCCATCGACGGGAGCGCGCCGCCCTCGAAGAGCGAGCCGATGCCCGAGGCGAAGCCGAAGTCTGGCAATCCGCTGATGCTCGAGCCAGACTGCACTCGCCCCGCGCCTTGCTTCACGCTGAGCGAGCGCACGCGGCACCGGCAGTTGTAGCCGTATGGCGTGTAGGCGATCAGCCAGAACGGGTCGTTCGCGCGGAGCACGAAGTTGCGGTGCGTCCGGCGCTGGCGCGGCGGGCCGTCGCCGACCGGGAGCGATTCCCAGAAGGGCCGGGTCGCGAGCACCTCGGGCTGGGTCATCTGCCGGGCTCTGCCGCTCGAGTAGGCGCCGATCACGTTCGTGCGGAAGACCGTCTCGACGTGACTGGGGTTAGTCGGAGTCCAGCCCGCGCTCTCGAAGCGGGCCGCGGCATGCTTACCGAACTCCGATAGGTCGGCGCCGACGGCGAGCTGTCGGATGAGCTCCTGCTTGACGACCCGCACCATCGCTTCGTTCGCAGCCTTCGCGACGGTGAAGGCCCGGCGCTGCGCGGTCTTCTCCATCTCGTCGAAGATCTCGCGCGTGACCGCCTTCTTTTCGATGAACGCTTTGATGGCGTCGTCGAGCGGGCGCGCTGCGAACTTCGTGTCGCGCTTGACCAGGAGCACGCCGGGGTGCCGAGCGGCGAAGCTCTCGACGGCGACGGCCGTGTCGGTCTCCGATTCGTACCAGGCATCGAGGGCGCCGAGCAGCGCGCCGTGGAGCAGTTCGCGCCCGATGGGCTTCTCGATTCGCCCCGTGCCGAAGCGCTTCGCCGCGCCGTCGATCGCGCTCTTGATGTCGCGCGCGCTGCTCTTGCCCGAGACCGCCTTGACGATGGCGTCCGCGAGCGAGCCCGTCACCGATAGGGTGTCCTCGACGCCGCGCTGAACCATGACGTCCGGCGATCCGAAGATCGTCGACGGCTGGGCGGCGAAGCAGATGGCGGCGCCGCACCCCCCGATCATGCGTTCGTCCAGATCGCCTCGCGCGACACGCCCGTCTTCGCCTTCATGCTTCCGAGGAAGCGAAACGGTAGCCAGTCGGCGCCGGCGCTCTCGCATACGATGACTTGTCCGCGTCGGCTCTGACACCAGGTCGCCAGTGCCGAGAAGTTGATCGCGGCGCTGCCGTGCGGATAGTGCCTGCCCAGATCTCGATAGGGCGGATCGACATACCAGGTCACAGGCACGTCCGCCGCAACCGAGTAATCCGCGTTGAGGATCCGCCAGTGTCGGATATGGCTCACCTGACGCGCGATGCGAGCGCGGGCCTGAGAACTCCAGGTGCACATTCCATGGTGGTTCTCATAGTCGGCGCCCGTCCACGATCCGCGGGTCTTCTTCGGTTGGCTGCTACCCGGGTTAATGCACATGCCGATGAGCCAACGCGCCTCTTGCGGTACGGGTAGCGTATCGACGGACTGGCCCGGTTTGAGGAGCGGGAGCGCGAGTATCTCACTCTCCCTCGCGCGGATGAGGAAGTCCCAAATTCCGGCGATGGCCTTGCTCTTCTCGATGAGCACGATCCGGCGCTCCGGGTATCGGAGCGAGTAGCCGGCGCTCCCGGCGAATGGCTCGATGATCGTCCCGTACTTCGGCACCGGGTAGTGCGGCGCGTTCCGCCACTTGCCGCCGAAGTACGTGAAGAACGGCCGCAAGATCATGCCGGCGGCGACTCGCGCGTCCCGACGATCCGGCGCAGCTCGTCGAGCGGCGCCTGCCCGATGATGTCGAGCTCCTCGCGCGTGAAGCCCGGCTGCGTCCGGGCGAGGAGCGTGAGCCATGCGCCCTTGCTCGCGCTGAGCTGCGGGTTCTTCAGCGGCCGCCACTTGATGATCCACTGCGGCTCGCCATTGACGAGCTCGACGTCGCGCTCTCGTTCGATGCCGCACCAGGTGCAGAGGTTCTTTCGGCCGTGCTCGCACGCCGGGATCTTCAGCTCGTTCATTTTCTCGCAGAGCGCGGCGATCGAGTCGGGCTCGTCGTCGTCCGCGGGCATCGTCGACGCCGGGAGCGCCGGGAGGGCGGGAGCGGGTAAAGCGCCGGCAGGCGGCGTCGCATCGGGAGGCATCCCATCGCCACCTGCCGGCAAGTTCAAAGCCGGGAGCGGCGACTCGGCGAGCTCGCCCGGGAGCGGCGCATCGCCGACCGGGTAAACGATCACCGGCGCCGGTGGCAACGGTGCCTGCCCGAAGTCGGCCGGGCGCTGCACCTTGATCAGGTACGGCTCGCCGTCGCGCACCTCCTGGACGCCGAGCTTCTCGCGCGCCTCCTCGACCGTGACCTGAAGCCCGAGGTCGAGCGCCGCGCCGAGCCGCTTGCCCTCCTCCTCGCGGCTCACGGGCGGCTCGGTGCGGAAGATGAACCGCGGCGCGTGGTCGACCTCGCCCGGGCCGAAGTTCACCGCGATGATCGCGTCGGTGATCTGGTCCTCGACGGTCTCGCCGACGCGGCGCGCGTCCGACCAGATGATGAGATCTTCCTCGGATAGGTGCGCGTCGCCGATGCTCGAGCCGAGCCCCGTCGAGACGGCGTCCGTCGTGCCCGTCGAGCCGAGCACGAGCTTCGACTGCACCTTCTCCGAGTGGCTGATGATGTCGCCCGAGACCTGGCCGGCGCCCGAGAAAGGCTGGATGACCTGCACATCCCAGCCGCGCGGCATCTTCGCCGTGTTGTGGTAGCCGAGCCGCTTGACGGTCTCGAAGGCGGTGTCTCCGCTCTCTTCGTTGCCGGAGAGGTCATCGCCCGGGATCGGTTTGACGATACGCCACGGGCGGCCGAAGACCTCCTGGAGGGCCATGCGCTCGCGCACGCCGGCGCGGCCGAAGTAGCTCCAATAGAGCGTGCGGATGGCGAGCCCCTCGCGCTCCGGGTAGTCGTTGAAGAGCCGCGGCGTGTAGACGCAGAACTTGTACGGGACGTCCGCGAGCGGGTAGCCGATGTCGCGGAAGTCGCCGCTGTCCGAGCGGGTGTCGATAACCCGCACGTCGCGGTCGCGACCGAACGAGAGCCGCCGGGGGTGGATCCAGTTCAGGCCGATCAGGTTCCACTCGGCGCTGAAGTACCGCCAGTCGAGCTCAAGCGCGGCGCGGTTGTCGTAGGCGGCCCACGCGAGGTAGATGAGCGCGTCGCGGAAGCGCGGGATCGACTCGAGCTGGGCGCGCACGTAGGAGGCATAGAGCTCGGCCTTGCCCGCCTCGACGTAGGCGCCGCTCGCCGGGACGATATCCCAGTCGAGCGCGGCGAGGCGGTTGAGCCTCTTCTGGAGGATGGCCGAAAGGTGCCCGTCGTACGTGAGTTGCTCGCGCGAGATGTCCGTGATCGGGCACATCCGCCCGCGCTCGGCGGAGCGAAGCGCGAAGTCGATGGCCTGGAGATCGAGCCCTTTGCCGTAGTGCGGGCGCTCGTTCTCGCTCTTCGGCACGCGCTCGGCGAAGAGCGCTCTCGGTAGAATGCCGGTATTGACCGGCACTAGTGGCATGGCGCTCGTCGCCTGAACGCGTGCCGACCCTCCTTGCTGCCGCCCTCGTCGCTTCACCCTCCGGAGATTACCCGGCCGGGCACCGTAGCGCACCACCTCACGCTAGCGATGTCAACGAGAAACCTGTATATGGATCGCTTTCGAAGGGGTGCCCCATGACCGAGACCAATGACGAGCGCCCGCCGTCGCTCTCCGATTTCGAGGGCGCGAGCGAGGCGGAGATCGCGGCGCTCCCGCCCGATGAGCGCCGGCTCGTCCGCGCCGAACGCGCATGTTGGAAGCTCGACATGATCGCGATGGATCTCACGACCGAGTACCAGCGGCGCGCCGTATTCGACAAGAGCGACTGGGGCGATGGTGCCTGGCAGACGGAGCCCGACCTCGTGATGTGGCGCGCGAAGGCACCGCCGCACTACCGCTGCATGGTCGCCCGGAGCTTCTTCGGTAGCCTGAACGGCTACGTCGCGATCCCGCCGGGGCATCCCGCGCACGGCGTCGTCCACCAGCGGCTTAAGCACGTGCCGTCGCATCGCGGGCTGAGCTTCTCGGGACACGCAACAGCAGAGCATTGGGTGCTCGGCTTTGACTGCGGTCATGGGTTCGACATTCAGCCGGCGTCGAATGCTCGTCTAAGACAGGTTGGGGCGCTGCCGGGGTTCATGAGTGGCGACGACGACGGCATGGGCGAAGTGTTCCGCATGCGCTACCGCGATCTGCCCTACGTGCGCGAGGTCGTCGAGGCACTCGCGGCCGCGCTCGCGAAGATCGCGGCCGACGGCGTGCTGCCTCCGGAGGGCTCCGGCTTCGACGATGAAGAGACGACGGAGCGCGAGCCGTGAGCGGACCCGTCTACGCGGTGAAGCCCGACGCCGATGATGAGCGCTACGTCGCGCGTCGCTCGAGCGGGCTTCGACTCGTCCCTTTACCGGCCGAGGTGTTTGCCCCGGCCGTCAACGCCGGAGACCGAGACATGCCGAAAGCCAAGACACGTAAGCGATACACCGATGAAGAGAAGGCCCCGATCCTCGAGCGGCTCAAGACGCAGAGCGCGACCGCGGTCTCGACGGCGACGGGCATCACGACAGGCACGCTCCGGGAGTGGGCGGCCGCTGCTGGCATCAAGATACCTGACGGGCGCACGAAGAAGATCGCCGACTGGGTAGACCCTCCCGCGAAGCCCGCGGCGAAGCCCGTCACGAACGGCCACGCCAAGCCGCCGACGCCCGAGTCCGAGGGCCCGCGGCTCACCGTGAGCGGGCTTCCGAGCTACATCCAGCGGTGCGTCGCCGAGCAGCTACCGGGTATCGTGCGCGAGGAGCTGCAGAAGGCGCTCGCCAACATCGGGCGGAAGTTGTGAGGACGTTTGCCGAGGTGCTGCGTTCGTGGTCCGAACTGGAGCTGCGAGAGTTGACCGGTGACCGGCAGTATGGCGAGGCCGCTTGCGCCGAGCTCGAACGCCGCGCGCGACCATGCACGTGCTTTCTTGGTCAGCCGGCGAAGCGCGACTGCCCACGCCATCAGGGGTCGCCGCTATGATCCGTCTGCCTAAAGACGCCCGCCGAGTATCGGGCGCCCAGCCATGGGTCGAGTTGCACAAACACGTCAATGAACTCTACTGGGGCGACCGCGACCGCGACGGGCCGCCAGCGGCAAAGCCGACCGCGTTCCGCGGCGTCGTGGTGATCGGGTGCGTCGTCGTGCAGGCGCCGGGAGTTGCGGGCGAGCTCGCACTAGGCACGGGCTGCGCGTGGACGTGGGATGACAAGAATCCGGAAGTCGCTCGCGCGCTCGCCGAGCAGCTCCGGGAAGCGGCCGACGCGCTCGACCGCGAGGCGGGCTCGTGAGACTCCAGGTCTGCATCTCGAGCGTGAGTCCGGAAGCGACCTCCGAGATCCTCGCGCGGGCGGCGAAGTGCGCGCCCGGCGTGAAGGTCTTTAGCACCACGAGCAACCGCATCGTCGGCAAGACGCTCGCCTACGAATTCACCGATCCCGATCTGTGGGCGGAGGTCGAGCTCGAAGACGACACGGACATGGCCGGCACTCGGACGGCGGCTCTTATCGCGATGGCGCCGGCGGGGCCGATGATCGCCGCCGTGATGCTCACGCGGCTCTCACGCCCGATGATCGAGGCGGCGGGGCTCGGGCTCACGCACGCGCAAGCGGTACAGTTCGTCCACACGAAGAGAGGTAAAGCATGAACCGTCTCGACCCGCTGCTCGAGGAAGTCATCGAGGCCGGGCTCATGACGCGCGAGGAAGCGCTGCGCGTCGACGCCTTCGCGGAGCGGCTCGCGAAGGCGAAGGCCCGCGGTGAGATAACCGAGGCCGAGGCCAGTCGGCAGATTGTCGAGCGCGCCATCGCTGACGCGCTCGCGAGGGGTAAAGCGTGAACCGTCACGATCGTCGGAAGGCCGCGGCGCAGGCGCGCCACGGTTCCGACACGATGGGCTCGAGCTACAGCACGGCACCTCTACCCGACTACGTGCTCAATCACCCGGCGTTCAAGGCGGGCGAGAAGGCTGCCGCCACGGGCGAATTGCCGGAGGGGTACGTGAGGCTGATTCACGAGACCGCCAATCTGATGCGCGAATGGGTGTCATCGCGAGCGGTGAAGCCCGACCTGCGCTGGGTTCAAGAGCGAGAGGGCGGCGCCTTTATCGCGGCGGGCCTCGACGTCGGGGCGCACTACCTGGCAGATAGTCCGGACGCCTTCGCCTTGCCGGCTTGGCTCGACGAGCGCACGGGTCAGCAGCTCTCGCTCAACCAGGCGCGCTGGGCGCTCCGTATCTACCAGCACGGCGAGCTGTCATGAGCCGCGAGGTCTCGCGCGAGCTGCGCCGGCTCCGCTTCGTGACGGGCGGCCGCGGCGTCTTCCTGCTTTGCGAGGTCGGGCGAGGCGCGCAGATACGACTGCTCCCGACGGGCGAAGCGTGCGGCGCCCTGGAGCGCGCCGCCGGGCGGCTCGGGTTCGGCAACCACTGGAAGGGCGTCACGAAGGCGCTCTCGATGTGGGCCCTGCCCGACGTCCTGAGCGAGGCGATCGAAGAGCAGGAGGCGCTGCCGTGACCTTCTACACGGTGCCGTGGTTCCCCGAGCTCGAGGGTAGCACCTACCAGCAGATGAGTAGCCAGGGCCTCCACACGACCATGATGGTGGCGTGGGCCACCCGTAGGCTGGGCTGGGCGGCGCCAGTCGTGTTCGGATTACAGATGGGCTGGCTCTTCGAGAGCCTCCCCGATGACCTGCAGACCACGGTGGCGCGCGGCGCCATCCTCACCGCGCGCCGGCTCGGGCTCATCGAAGAACGCGCCGGGCAGGTCGGGCCGAGCGACACGCTGATGCGCATGCGCCCGTGGTGGGAGTCGTGAGCCGCGCCGATCGAGAGCGCGAGCTCCGCTCCGAGACCCGCCGCTTGAAGGCCGCGCTCGGCGCCATCCACGACCGGCTCCACGCCGGCGAGATCGACGAGGCTCACGAGCAGTGCGAGTGCGCGCTCGCCGGCGGCGACGTCACGCAACCGAATCTGACGCCGGCCAACACGGCGCTCTCGATGAGCTTCGCCGCCGAATTCAACGCGCTCGCCGAGCGGCATAAGGTCCGCGCGTGCTGCGTGCTGCTCCTACCGAGCGCGACCGTGAAGAACGCGGTGAGCATCCAGATATGCGGCGAGGTCGCGGCGTGCAAGATCGTCGAGGAGCGGATGTTCGGCTCGCCATCGACGTACATGGGCGACCACGCCCAGGCCGAGCCCGGCGAGTGAAGCCCCTACCGTGAGCCGCGCCAGGCGGCGCGGGCCGCCCACGCGACGGCTAGGACGCGCCGCGCGAGCGTAGCGCCGGGCGCCTCGACCTCCGCCATGAGCTCGGCGGCGCGGTCACGGTGCGTCGCGGCGACCCGTTCGAACGTGCCTCGTGCGGACTCCGTATCGCGAAGCGCAAACAGTAACTTCTTTAGATGTTCGTCGAACGCATGAATGGCGCCGTCCGGACCGTTTCTCTTGGACTCGGCCTCCGCGAGTAGATCGCGGAGCAGCTTCTCCGTCGCGCGCGAGTGCTCGAGATGGCCGAGCGCTTTGCCCGCCTCGACGAGCAGGGCGGCGGCGGCGCGGAGCTTGGTCATTGGCACCCTCGGAGAAGGGCGCCGATCCACGGCGCGAGGCCCGCCAGGCAGAAGAGCCCGAAGATGCCGCCCGCGAGCACGGCAAGCGCGACCTCGGTCTCGCGCTTCACGGCTTCAGCCCCCGGCGCGCGAGCTCGGCGCGGCATGCGCCCACGACTGGCATTGAGGGGGCGTCCCCGTGCAACTCGATTGTCCAGTGCAGGTCTTCGTCCTCGATCGCCGCCATCGCATCGAGCACCGCCTGCTCGGCCTTGGAACGGGACATCTCTCTCTCCTGGTATTGGCGGTACGCTTCGCTGTTTACGACATCGTTGACCTCGGGGCGGGCCGGCGCCGCGGGGTGGCCGTGCTTACGGTCCCACACCTTGACAGGGCAGCGCGGTGACTCGCAGTCGGGTTCGCACACGTACGGGTTGGTCGGCGCCGCGGACTGGCCAGTGGTCGCACGGTGGATCGCTGCCAGAACCGCGCGGTCCTCCGGCACGTCGTAGATAGAGCGGGAAGGCGCCGCGGGCTGGTTGGCGAGGAAGATGTCCGGCGTCGGCTTGCCCCATGCGTCAATGCTCACCGCTGCCTCCGTGCGCGCTGCCGCGCTAGGTCGTCGTTGAGGCTATCGAGCGGGCTCCGGAAGCGGATGAGCCACCCGAGCCAGAGCACGCGCGCGGCCATCAGCGCGACGAAGCCGAACGCCATCAGGTACCCGGTGGGAGTGAGACCGTCGGCCACGGCTAACGCTACCATGAAGGTCATGACGGCGCCGCACACGGCGCGCTCGGCCTCGACGCTAGCGGCGGTCAATGTGGCTCCTCGTCGCTCATCTCCGCGCGCATCCGATCACTGATCGCGATCATCTCATCGACGGCCGCGAGCTTCCGCTTGAGCGTCGCCTCGGCTAACCAGCGGGAACCTAGCCCGAAGGCCTGTCCGATCATGAGCGCCACCCATCCCGGCCACTGCGGCCAATTCAGCGAGAAGGAGAACGACGCGAGAAAGAGCCCGACCGCGCCCAACGCCAGGGTTTGCGAGGCGTAGTAGCAACACTTAGCGACGCGCCACCAGCGCCGGTCGAAGGCCTCCGTCCGCGCGATGAGCTCGGATCGTTCGAGTAGTAGGTCGAGCCGCTTGCCGCGCTCGGCATGCGCGAGCGCGGCCGGGTCAGTGTCGAGCCAGTTCATCAGCAATCCTCCGGCTTCTCATCCCAGAGCGCGCGGGCTAGTTCCCACGGCGTGCGCGGGCTCTCCCATCGCGAGCCGTTCGCTATCATCGCGAGGACGGCCGCGCGAATGAAGTCGTGCTTTCGCGTCTCGAATTCTGCGCTATCAGAGGCGCTCCGCTCGAGCGTAGCGATCCGCGCCTCGGCGGTTCCGATCCGCCCCTGTAGATCTTCGATGTCGCTCTGCTCGTTGGTCATAGTACTCCGAAGCTTAGCAGCGACTTCCACTGCGCGACGGTCACCGCCCGCACCGTGCCCGCCTTCTCGCACGGTAGCTCGCCGTGGGCGCACGACGCGGAATAGCAAGCGGCGCAGATCTTCACGAGCGAGCCCGGGCCGAGCCGCGCGTGCGGAGGGCAGAACCGGTCGGCGCTCGCGCAGCCCGCGCAGACGTGGCGGTTGCACGCTCCGGCGCGGCCGTTCCGCGTGACCGGGTAGCGGCAGAGCACGGCGGCGGGCTTCCGGCACGTGCTCGTCTCGCAGCGCACGGCGGCGCGAAGGCAGTCCGGCATCAGCACTGTCCCTTCAGCCATGCGATGTAGTCCTGGTGCTCGGTAAGCACGGCTCGCGTGCGCCGCCTCCACTCCGGCCAAATCACGACCGACGCAAACATCGGCCACAACCCTCGCGTGTGCTCACCGTCTTCGAGTGCATTTAGGGCGGTGACGATAGCGCCGAGCGCGAGCAACGCCACCATGGCGCGGAAGTAGCGCTCCGCCTCACGCATGAGAGAGTCGACGCGCGCGTAGTGAAGCCGTCGGTCTTCGTAGAACGTGCGATGCATCAGTGCACCATCCGCCCGGGCTCGGGCGTGAAGCCCTTCGCGACGAGTGCCCAGAGAAGATCCTCTCGCATCCGCCAGACCTGGCTACCGTACAGAATCGCATCGAGCTCGGCCCGGCTCATGCGCGGCTTCGCTTCCGCGAACGCGAGCCAGGCCTCCTGGAAGGCGGCGCCCTCCTCTTCGGTCACGGCGTGGATGTGGAAGACGAACTGCCGCCCCTCGCGCTCGACGAGCATGCAGGCGTGAAGCCCGGGCGGGTCGGCGTTGACGATATGCCGAAGACAGGCCTGCACCTCCTCCGGCTCGAAGCCGAGGTTCGTGATGATGGCGTGCGCCGCGTAGCCTTCGTGCACGATGCGGTCGATGAGGTCGGTCACTCGCGCTCCTTCGCGAACTCGATCCGCGTGACGATCGTCGTCGGCTCGCACTTGTTGGCCTTGCAGAAGAACGCGATGAAGTCGCCCGGTGTCCAGTCCGGGAAGCCCTCGCGGCGTACGTCGTCCGCGGTGATCGTGTCGAGCCGCTCGCGCCGGACGTTTAGGACGCGGAGCGCGCCGAGCTTCTCCTGCCGTCCGCCCTTCGGGATGCCCATGCATTTGCGCACGGCCGTGTAGACGTCGCCCTCGCGGGCGTCGAGCCAGCCGAGGCGCCGCGTCACGTCCTTCTGCCCGAGCACGAAGGCGCGCTCGGTCAGGCCGAAGCTCATCGCGCGGGGCATCAGCCTTCCGCCTTAGCGACGCGCAGGCCTTGAGCAGCGAGGTACCCGAGCAGTGCTTCCCAAGTGCAGGTGTCGGAGCCGCAGAAGCGGCACTCGCCGAACCCGTCGATAGGCGAGACCGCGCACCCTTCGGCGTCATCCTCTACGCGGAGCGGCCCGCACTGCGTGCAGAACGCGACCGGCGCGCTCACAGCTCCTCCTCGAGGAGCCGCCGCACCGTGATGGGCTCGTCGAAATGGAAGTGCTTCTCGGCCCACGCGAGGATCGCGGCGTCGAGCTCGGGCGATGGCGTGACATCCTTCACCGGGCCGTCGATGACGATGAGCGTCGCCTTCAAGCGCTCGGCGGGCGGGCGCTCAGCCACGGCGAATCTCCTCGGCGAGCGACCACTCGCGCAACTGCTTCGCCAGCTCTGGGTTCTCCAACTCGATCGCGAACGAGTACGCTATCATCGCCTCGCGAGAGGCCTTGGCGTACGCGCTCGATCCTCCGGGCTTCAGCACGAAGTACTTCATCCGCAGTCCAGGCACGTCAGCCACCGAGCACCTCCCGGAGGTCGCTCGCGAGCCGCGACTCCGCCGAGTCGACGGGGCGGCCTTCCGCCAGGATCTTGCGGGCGCTCTCGATGCGCTCGGCTTGGGCGTCGATGATGCGCAGGGCTTTGACGACGTCCTGTCGCGTGTACCACCCGTTGGTGAGTGCAGCGCGATCTTCGGCGGTCAACTTCTCGATGTCAGCCACGGAGGGCCTCCAGCGCGAGCCCGAGCGCTCGCGTCGCGTCGTAGCCGACATGGCTCGCGCACCCGATGGCCCTCGCCACCCGTGCGCGCAGGGCCGCTAGCTCGGTCTGCTGCGCTACCCCGGCCTTCTCCATCGCGTCGATCAGTTGGGCAGCCGCGGCCAGCTTCGCCCCGAGCTCGTTGCACTCGGCGTGCAGGCTCAGGTTCTCCTCGACGTGCTCGGCGAGCGTAGCGCGTGCGGCTGACAGCTCGCGCTCGGCCTTCATCAGCGCGGCGCGCTCGCTCACGTCGGGCTCCGGAGCGCGGCCTTCAAGGCGCGGATCATGGCTCCCGCTCTTCATCGTCATAGCGATCGGTCTTGTCGGTGAAGAACCGCGAGGTGGGTGGGGCGTCGGCTGCAGGTGGCTCTCTTGCTGTTGGGTGAAGTGCGGGACTGTCGAGCGCGCTCACGAGCCATCGTCGAAGCATGCCCTGCCAGTCTCGTTTGACGTCGCCGCGGCCGCGCCAGTACTCGATGAAGGTAGCCGTGAGCGCGCTGAGCTGCTCCGGACTGACGCCGAGGTGCGTCGCTGTCGATGCGATGTGCGCGTCCAGCTTCAGATCGGCGGGGCACGGCTCGGCTGCCGTTGGGTGATCGGATGAGAACGTCGGCGTGAGATAGGCTCGAGCGCCGTGAACCGATCCCCGTAGGCGGGCTCGCAGGCCCGCGCTGAGCGGTGGCGGCCGAGGCGCCGAGCCGCCTGGCTGCGAGCGATCCCACTCGACGAGCCGGCGCTCGTCCTCATCGAGCGCTTTTCGGACGCGCTCGCGATCGGCCTCGTCGGTCGAGACGCGCACCGGCGCGAGGTATCCATCGAGCGCTGGCGGCAGTTCGCCCGTCAGCAGCGTTCGCAGCTCCTCGCCGTCGCCCTGCCCTACGACGAGCGTGCCGACATTCGCGCCGCGGATCCACACGGTCACGTACTCGTGCGGGCCGGCGCTCGCCTCGATGCGCACGCTCGTGATGAAGCGCGCGCTCACCGCGGCACCTCCGGATCGACGCCGCAATATTCGATGATGAGCAGCCGCATCTTCGCGAGCTCACGCCGCCCGCCCGTCGTCGCTACGCGGCCCACTACCAGGCCAACGATGCCGAGCGGTGCGCCGACGCGAAAGGCTATCCAGGTCGGCGCCCACCACACGCTGAGCAGCGCAATGGTTCCGACGACCATGGCTGCCATTGCCACGATGACCAACGCTTGGAACATCTCGATGCGACGCTTCAGCGGTAGCCAAAGCTCATCGGGTACGGGTCGCGCGCTCATACGAGCCTCGGCTTCGGGCGCTTCCGCGTCGTGTTCGCCGGGTGCGTCATGCCCTCGAAGTCGACGTGCACCATGTTCGCGTCGTGCCGCCGGCACCAGACCTGGATACCGAGCGGCGTGAAGCCCGCCTCGATGTCGGACCCGTTGCCTCCCGCGACGCAGAGCGCGCAGTGGAAGAACGTGTGGATCTCTCTCTCGTTGCCCGGTGGCGGGCGGTCGTCTCTCTTGGTCGTCATACCGGCGCCTCGGCGTAACGGGTCTCGGTCTTCAGAAGGGCGACGAGGCCCACTCGGACTCACCCCCCGACGCGGCGCCCGCGACGGACGCGAGGGCAGCGCCGGCATAGTCGAATAATTGGGTGAGCGCGTCAACCCGGTTGTCCTTCCCGCCTTGCTTGCCCGTGAAGCGCTGCACTTCTCGGATGAAGTCCGGCACCCACGGCCCGTCGTAGGCGCCGCCGAACGGCACGCGGATCCGCCCGGCATTCCAGGCGACGCCCGCCGGCTGGGCTCGAAGGAACTTCGACCCGCGCGGCGTGACGCGGTAGAGCCGGAGCTTCGGGTTAAGCCGCGCCGCGACCTGGCTCAGGGCCTTGAAGGCGGAGACCTCCTCGAGGAGGATCGGCGAGCCGCGGAACGTCACGCGCTGGAGCTGCTCGAGGTAGTCGAGTAGATCCGGGATGTCCCGCCATTGGTCCTCGCCGCTGAGCACGTCGATGCGCGTCTCGAGCTGCGGCTTCTCCGGCGTGTGGTGCGGCCCGGCGCGGCGGTAGCACGAGCCGACGACGATGCCGCTCGAGTCCCGCATCTTGTTGTCCTCGATGCCCGGGTCGCAACTGATGACGACGACGGCGCCCGCGATGATGGGCTCGACGTAGCGCGCCGGCTCGCCGAAGATCTGATCGCCGCGCGGCTTCCGATCGTTGGTGTATTGGGAGTACCAGTTGTAGTCTTTGACGTCGTACTTCTTCCGCGCGAGCGCGGAGAGACTCCAGCGCGCCGGCCAGAGCGGGGTGCCGCCGACGAGCTCGTCGGTCTTCTCGTCGTAGACGGCGTCGATGACCGCGGGGAGCGAGATGATCTCCCAGTCCTGGCCGTCCGGGCCCGAGCCGATCTCGCTCTTGAGCGTCGCTATGATGTCCTGCTCGTTCCACGCCTGGTGCGTGATGAACATCGACCCGCCCGGCTCGATGCGATTACCGAGCGTGCCGCGCCAGGTCTCGAGCACGGCCTCCTGGATCACCGGCGACTCGGCTTCGGCGCGGCTCTTGTACGGGTCGTCGAAGACGCCCATGTTGTAGCCCTCGCCCGTGAAGCTGCCGCCGCGACCGCCCGCGGTGAAGCTCCCGCCGTCGAGCGTCTGCCAGTAGCTCACGGCGCTCGCCGGATCCTGGCGGCCCTTGCTCACGATCTTCTCGTCGCCCGCCCACACCCCCGCGCGCTGCGCCATCGCCCGAGCGCGCCGGCTCTTCCGGAGCGCGAGGCTCGCGGCGTACGAGCAGTAGAAGATGTGGTCGTCGGCGCGGTACCGGAGCCGCCGCGCCGCACCGGCGAGGATCGTCTCGGTCTTCCCCATGCGCGGCGCGACCTCGACGAGCGCGTACACGGGCTCGCTCATCGAGCGATCGAGCGCGTCGAGAAGCGGCGCGAGGTGATCGGGCCGATCGTACTTCGGCGTGTGCATCTCGATGAAAAGCCCGAGATCGTACTCCGCCCGGTCGACGTCCGCGCTCCAGCGAGCGAGCGCCCGCTCGTGCGCCTCTTCCGGATCTATCTCCGGGTCGATGAGTGGTGCCGCCATGCCCGCGAAAGGTTGCGACGCGGAGGCAGCGTGCCTTGCGTGGGTGACGAAAGTTACTACAGACCCCCGCGTCGCACCGCGGAGCCTATCACGATCACTCGCCGCGCGGCGAGCAGCGCCCGTCGTGGTCGTTACCGCACTCGTCGCAGCGGCGGCGCTCTCGCGCTCGGTGCCGGACAGCCGCGTCGATGAATTCGAAGCCGCTGCGCGCCAGGGCGTAGAGCAGGTAGAGCCCGAGCGCCACGAAGAGCGCGTCGCCGAGCGGCTTCATCAGCGAGTCCGCGGTCACGGCTGAACCCTCGGCGCGTGGATGCAGCGCGGGTGGTGCTCGTCCTCGACAGCGCCCGTCCAGTATTGGCAGCCGCAAAGCTCGACGTGCGGGTCGAGCCGGAGCGCCCGCATCTCGCTCTCGACCGGCGGGCGCCCGCTCGGCGGCGGCGGCTCCGTGTGCGCGGCGTGAAGCGCGGACTCGAGCGCCTCGGCGCGAGCCTTCCACTCCGCGAGCTGCGCGCGTACGCACCCGGGCAGCGGCGTCGGCGCGGCCGCGAGCCACTGCTCGACCCGCTGCTCGTCGACCTCGAGCCAGCGGAGGATGTCCTCGACGTTCGCGCCCTCGCGCCGCCACTGCTGGACGAGCTGCTGGCGGGCGTCGACGAAGTCTACCCAGGCCGTCACGCGGTGACCTCCCATCGGAGCTTGGCCTGCAGCGGGTGCTTGTCGACGCGGGGCCGCGAGGCGCACGACCAGGAGCGGCCGCGCACCTCGGCCACGACGCGCCAACCCGCGCCGCGGAGGCTCTCGCCCGGCTCGCTCGCGAGCGTGTAGGTCACGAGCTTCCGGTAGCCCATCGCCCGGCAAGCGCGCCAGGCGGCGCCGTAGAGCAGCGAGCAGGCGTTCCGGGTGCCGTCCGAGGCGAGGCGCGTGACTTCGGCGGTGTAGTCGCCGTCGAGGCGGCGCGCGACCGGGCGCCCTACGATGGCGACGCCGACGATCTGCTCGCCGAGCATCGCGCCGATAGCGAAGAGCCCACCGACGGGCGCCGGGTGGTGGCGATGCTTCGCGGTCACGAACGCGCACGCCTCGCCGAGAGTCATCGGGCAGACCTCGAGCCGAGTCACGAGCGCCGCGACGGTTCTCATGGCGCCGCGCTCCGCTTCGCGCACTCGCGCGCTCGCCAGCCCGACACGCACGGCTCGCACGCTTGCGAGTCGCCGCTCAGGATCTCCATGTCGTCGAGCTCGAAGAGCGCGCCGCAGAACTCGCAGCGCCACCAGGTCGTCTCGCCGTCGTGATAGGTCTCGGGGTACGCATAGCGGCAGAACCGGCAATTGCACGGATACTCGCGCATGCTCTCGTCGCGGCAGCCGCCGCAGCCCACGGCGACGCACTCCGGATCGGGCGTCGACACCCACTCGATGTTGGTCAGAGTTACTTCGCCGACGATCACGTTTCGACCTGTCGTTTCCAGAGCGCGAGCGCCGTCGCCGTCGGGACGCGCAGCGGCGGGTCCTCGCCCGTGAGATGGCAGCGCATGCCGGCGAGCGAGCGGCTCACGCACTGGCTCACGCGCGCTTCGCTCACGCGCTCGTCGGCGCCGATGTCTTTCTGGAGCCGGTTCCGCTCGAAGGTCGCGCGCATCATCCGGGCGTCGCGCGCGCCGAGCGGCGCCGACCACGCCTTCGCGGCGTCGAGCCGGGTGATCGCGAGCTCCTCGACGCTCTCGCCGGCGGCGGGCATGTAGTCTTCCCAGGCCCCGCTCATGTCCTCGAGGTGCACCATGCGCGGCGCGATACGCCCGCGGCGGCGGCGGCCGAGCCAGTCCTGGCGGCGGAGCTCGTCGATGATCTCGCCCCGGATGCGACACCGGAGGTACCACTCCCACGCCGGGCCCTCGCCGTCCGGGCTCCGTCGCATCCCGTCGAGAAGCCCGATGAGCGCGGCCTGCTCGAGATCGCCCGTGAGAACGCTACGCGGCAGGCGCCGTAGGAACCGGTGCGCGACGTCTTGCGCCATCTTCATCAGCTTTGGATCGAGCGTCACGTCGGCACCCTCCCTTCGAGCCCGGTGCAGTGCGGGCAGTGCTCCGTGTGTTTTAGCCGATAGCAGACCGCACAGACAACCTTGCCCGTCGCCGCGAAGAGCGCCGCCTCGAGCGCGTTGATGAGTCTCTCCGCGTGCTCGAGCCGCGCGCGGAGCACCGCCTCACGGAGCTCAACCGAACCGGACACCGTCGGTGCGCCGCTTCCGGAGCCGCGCGGCCTCCTGCCGGAGCGCCCGGGCCTCCGCGCGGTAACGCGTCGCGAGCTCGGACCGCTCGGTCTTCTGCGCTTCCTCTTCGAGCTGCGCTGCTTTCACGTCGAGCCGCTCGGGCTTGTCGGTGATCATAGGCTGAAGCCGACTCCGCCGGTCTTGCTGCAGTCCATCACCGCGCCGCCGCCGCGAATGGTCACGCCGTTGTCGTCGACGCTGATGATGCCGCCCAGCCCGTGAGCGGCCATGTGCGCGCGGAACCGCTCGGCGAGCTCCTGGTAGTCTTCACGCCGAGTAGCGTTGCGCTCGAGCCGAGCTCGGCGCCGAAGCCGCTTCGCCTTACCGACGCGCGGCATCGCCCTCACCGTCGACGCGGCACGAGCTCGCGATCACGAACGCGCGCTGCCAGGCCCGGGACGACCGCCAGTTGTACACGGCGCACCCGGTCGCGAGCGTCGCCCATAGCCCGAGGGCGAAGCCCTGCCAGCCGGAGTGCTCGCAGCCGTGGAAGAACCAGGTCATCAGTTCGGCTCCTTCACGAGCACGCCGCGCGCCCGCATTTCCTCGAAGACGACGCGGCCGCAGTAGAGCCTATCGGGCGTGTCGCGGTCGAAGCCGATCGCGTAGTCGTCGAGGTCCGCCTTGAGCTGCACGCCGTACGGGCGCTCGACGTACGGATCGATCTCCGCGAGGAACGCGACGACTTTCGGATCCGGGTCCTTCTTCATCGCCCGATCCGAATGTCGCCGCCGAGTAGCCCGAAGGCTTGGAGGAGCCAGAGCACGAGCACGAGCACGACGACGATCTGGAGTAACCGCTTGATCGGCGGCGACATCGGCACGAAGGACTCGACCGCCCAGAGAAGCACGCCGACGACAACGAGCACGACGATGAGTCCGATGAGCGACATGCACTCACCGTAGCATCAATGAACCGGGTCGTCGCTCCCGTCCGCGCCGTTCGCGCCGTCGAGCGCCTGCGACTTGAGCGCGCGCCGCGGGCGCCGGCCGTCGCGGGCGTACGCGAGCTTCTCCTCGACGGTCCAGCCCTGCACGGGGTCATGCCGCTCCGTCACGTCGAGCTTCTTCGCCGGCTCGATCCCGAGATAGAACCCGTAAGCGCGGAGCGCGTCGAGCCCGACCCGGAGTGACTGCGCGTCACCGTTGCCCATCGCCTTCGCCCGGATCGTGTCGATGTTTTGGAGGAGTAGCGCGCGCGCTTCCTGGAGCGCCTTCGGATCGTCGCGGAGCCGGAGCCGGATCACCCGGTTCGCCTCCGCCGCGATCTTCCGCACGTTGCTCGGGTCGCAGTTCCATTTCTTCGCGAGCAGCTCGTCGGTCACGCCGGAGAGCCAGGCGCCGCGGCTCATCATCGCGATCACCTCCGCGACCCGCCGCTCGCGGGGCGTTAACCCGGCCAAGCTCGCGGCATAGCTCGGCTCTTCCGGCTCCGCGGGCGCCCTCGCCGCTCCGTTCGAAACATGGATCGGTTTGGCTCTAGACTTCAGCGGCTTCGACATTCGGCGTTAAACCTTTTCGTACGCGTACGCGGGAGGGACCCTGCTCGACCGCCAGGCGCTCCCAACTGCTCGACATCCCAGCGACCAATGGGCCCCCCGGCATCGCTGCCAACCCGGTGAAAGCGCTCGACTTCCACCCGACCAACGACCTGGACATTTGCCGCTCCGGCATCAGACCGCCTCGACGAACCCGGCAGCGGTCCGACCCAGCCTCGAGAAGACCTGATCCCGCAGCGCCCCGGCGATGGCTCGCATCATGAGCGGAGGGACGGCGTTGCCGAGCCGGGCCCACTGCTCCGAGAAGGTTCCGCGCAGCTCGTAGTCTGCCGGGAAGCCGCAGATGATCCGGAGCTCGTCCATGCTGAACTTCCGCGGCTTGCTCGGATGCGTCGCGGTGTGGCCTTGATTGGCCGCGATGCATGGCGCCGGCTCATCAGGGCTCGAGCGTATCAGGATCGCGAAGATGGCGGAGAGCGCCTCCCGCCGCCTCGCATACTCGGAACCTGCCGATGACGCCCGACAATGCATCACGTGGGCCGTGGAGTGGCTGCGTCCCATCACGTAGGTGTGGTGCATCGCGACCTCAAGCCGAGCAACATCATGCTTGCGCCGAATTTTGCCTTCGAATGCCAAAGTCGGTCACCTTGCTCCTTCAAGCTGCATGCCGGGAGCGCCGGCGTGGCGACGCGCTCGATGACCTTGAAGTGAACCGCGTTCAGCGCGTTGACGCCCGACATGATCGTCGGGCACGGTCGATCGGTTACATCGCCCTGACTCCATTGACCGCTCGTGTCGTGCATCACGCGATCGATGACCTTGAAGTCAGTCGGCGCAGCCGCAGTGATCGTGGATGCTGGCTCGTCCAGACTGCTGAGGTTCACTCCGCCGTGAAAGCCGGGCCCTCGATTACCGAAGCTCGCGAGCCCCGGCAGCACCTCGCGCAGTGAGTAGCGGTAGCCGAGCGGCTTCGGAAACTCCGGCTCGAGCCCGAGATCCTTCCGGACGCCCACGAAGATCGAGCGTGAGCGGCTCTGCGGGACGCCGAGCCATTGCGCGTCGAGGACCTTGCAGCGGACACGATAGCCGGCGGCTTCCATCTGCCGCATGATGAGCTTGAAGTAGCCGATGGCCGCGCCGCGCGTGAGCCCCGCGACGTTCTCCGCGACGAAAACGCGCGGCTGCAGGCCCTCGACCAGGCGCACGTATTCGAAGAAGAGATCCTCGTTGCACTGCTTGACGCCGTTGCCGTAGTCGCGCTGCGTGCCCCAGCCCTTCGCGCCCTGCCCTGCCGAGCTGAAGGCCTGGCACGGAGGCGAGCCGTTGAAGACGTCGAGCTCGCCCCGCTCCAGGCTGATGGCGTCGAGGATGTCTCGTGCGTCGACCTTCCGGATGTCTCGCCCATCGAGCAGCGTCTCGGGGTGGTTGGCCGCGTAGCTCTCGCGCGCGATGGGCAGGAACTCGTTCGCCCAGAGCACGCGGCAGCCCGCCATCTCGAAGCCGAGGCAGCTGCCGCCGCAGCCCGAGAAGGTCGAGGCGACCGTGAGCCCGGCGGTGCCGCGAGCTCGGGCCACCTCGGCCATGCTCGGGATTCGGAAAGGCGGTTTGGTCGTCATGTCTTGTCGTCTCTCGGTCACGAGCGCGTCGGTGAACCCCGGTGCCGTGCGCCCGAGCTGTGTGAAGAGTCCGTCGCGGAGGTTGGCCGCGATCGCGTGCATCATGGGGGGGCACCGCGTTGCCGAGCCGGGCGTAGCGCTCGGCGTAGGTGCCCTCGAGGATGAAGTCTGCCGGGAAGCCGCAGATGATGCGCAGCTCGTCGAGGCCGAAGCGACGCGGCTCATGCGGTAGAGTGACGCCAGCGCCATTAGCGCCTTGGACGGTGATGCACGGGCAAGGCAAGTCCGGGTCCGCGCGAATCAGGCTGAAGTACTTGAGCGATGCGCCGCCCGGGCGCAGTGTCTCCCATTCCTTCAGCAGGCAAGGCGCGAGACCCGTCCGGTCGACTACGCGGGCTCGGTTGCCTTCAGCGCCTTCGCTGCTTTGCCCTTCGAGCTGGGCGCCCCGCTCCATTCGTACGCGCATTTCGGACAAGTATAGTCCGTCTTCGCGTCGATGCTCACCTCTGAAAAGTCGGAGGGCGGCAGCACGTTATTCGGTTCCATGAGCGCATCGAAGGTCGCCTCGTCGAAGCCGAGCCGGAAGGCGAGCCCATCATCGAGGCCGATGTCCTTGATCAAGTCGCGGAGCGCGACGTCATCGAAGCGCCCGCGCTTCTGGTCGAACTCGATGGTCATCTCTTTCGCGCGCCGCTCCGGCAGGTTGTCGAGGAAAACCATCGGCGCCTTCGTAAAGCCCAGCTCGATGCCGATGCGCCAGCGATGCTCGCCGTCGATGATGAGGTTGCGCTCGCGACCCTTGTCGTCGGTGCGCCAGATGAGCAGCGCGTAGGCTGCGAGCCAGCCTTCGTTCTTCATGCCCTCGCGCGTGCTCTTGACCTGGTGCTCTGTCATGCGGTTCGGATTCCAGGGATTCGGACGCACGCGCTCGAGCGCGATGATCTCGACCTTCCCCCGGATCTTCGGCGGCTCTCCGGAGGCGGCGAGGCCGCCGATGGGAATGACTGGCGCCGGCTCGGATGCGGCTCGGCGCGGGCGTTTCGTTGCGGCAGACGTCTTTTCAACCATGCTGCAGTGTGCCGGATATTGCCGCGTCATTTCAAGACGCCTGCGTTTATCTGTCTAGCGTCGTAGACAGATGAGCCGCGCCGCGCTATGCTTAAAGGGTGACGAGCCGCGAAGTTATCCAAATCATGAAGCGGCTCGGCTGCGTCGAGACTCGCCAGAAGGGCTCGCACAAGTACTTCGTCGCGCCGTGCGGAAAGTGTCGCACCCCGGTCCCGGACCATAGCGGCGACATCGCGCCGGGTACGCTCGCCAACATCGAAAGGTTGATGACCCCATGCTTCGGAAAAAAGTGGCTCACCGCTCGTTCAAAGTAGTCTTTCAATTCGAGGCGGAGGACGGCAAGGCCGCCTGGATCGTCGAGATCCCCGAGGTGCCGAGTTGTCACACCTTCGGTCGCAGCCTCGCCGAGGCGCGCCGGAACATCCGCGAGGCGCTTGCGGTCTGCCTCGACGACGAGGAGCGCGACGCCATCGCGGAGGCGGCCATCTTCGAGGAGGACATCCGGATGCCGGTCGCCGTGCGGAGCGCGCTACGGAGCTTCACGAAGGCTCAGGCCGAGGCGGAGAAGAGCCGCGCCAAGTCAGCCGAAGCGGCGCGCGCCATCGCGGAGCAACTCAGCCTGCGCGACGCGGGCGAGTTGATGGGCCTTTCCGCCGAGACCGTCCGGAAGTTGCTCAAAACGGGCTGACCCGTAACGGCGATCAAAATCACCCGAGTGTGCCGGCTTCGACGGCAAAACCGATCCATGTTTATGATGTCCGTCGCGGTTCGCCAAATCCCCGCGACGGGCTGGAGAAAGCCCCGTGCATCTATACATCACCCTCGATCAGGAAATCCTCACCGTCGACAACCGCGAAGAGCGCGTCGAAGCTCGACGCCTCATGCGCGAAGCCGGCGTCGCCGAGTTGATGATCTGGCAGGGCGGCCCCGACGAGCCTTGCGAGGCGACCGGTCAGCTGCTGACCAGCAACCCATCGCACTCGCCGCAAGACTACACCGACGAAACGTCCTCGCTCGTCGAGACGCCGAAGTCGCTCGATGACTTCGACTACCCGAATCGCGGCAGCTACACGCTCGCGTCCTGGCTCCGCGTGCTGCTCGATTCCGGTAGCGATGACGCCGAGCGCGAGGAAGTCCTCGAGATGCTCGCCGGCATCAGCCGCGCCGAGGCGCAGACCTTCGATGATGCCGGCCTGCTCACGCAGGATGATGGCGTGGTTCTCACTTTCGCCGATGGCGCCGCCTACCAGATCACCATCAAGAGGGCGCGATGAGCGCGCTCCGCATGCCACCGAAGCCGATGCAGCGTACGATGCTCTCCATCGCAGAGTGCGCTCTCGATGATGGCGGGCGCTCCGCGCACTTCGGCAACCCGAAGGAGAAGACCGCCGTCCGCATGCTCGCGCGCGCCGGCCACCTCGAGATTACTTCGGATACTCGCGAGGAAATCTACGCGAGACTCACGCCCGCCGGGCAAGCACTCCTCGCCGCGCTGCGCGAGGTGGCCCAGTGACCGTCACCGCGTCGAAGAAGATCCGCGCGCTCCTGAAGGCTGCCGGCTACGGCAAGGCCGACGTGAGCGTGTACAACAAGGGTTACTCGATGGGCTCGACCGTCTACGTCACGATCAAGCGCGCCGAGATCCCGCTCGGTGCCGTCGAGAAGATCGCCGCGGAGGGCGAGGAGATCCGGCGCGACGCGAGCGGTGACATCCTCGGCGGCGGCAACTGCTTCGTCGATACGCGCTACGCGCACGAATTGCTCGACGACTACGCCGCGCAAATCAACGCGCAGATCGACGCCGGGCGCTGGCGCTTCGGGATCTTCTCGATCACGAACGACGACCGCTTCACGCTCAGCGCCTGGCGCGACGACGGTGACGGCTCGGGGAGCCACGTCCTCAAGATGGATCGCGCCTCGCCCGGCGACGGGCTCGCCCGGTTGCTCGCCCGCGAGGGCATGCTCGGCGTCATCGCGCAGACCGAGGCGCGCCCGGCTGGGTGCGTTTGCTCGGATGCCGACGGCTACGAATGCCTCGTGTGCGAGCGTAAGCGCGAAGGGCTCGACGCGCCGGAGCCGGAGCCGCTCGCGGTCGGGTGCTCGCGGTGCGAGACGCCCGGGCCCGGTGACGGCTCGGCGGAGTCCGCTCTCGCCGCCGGTTGGAAGGACCACGGTCACGAGGGCTATCCCGCGTGGAGTTGCCCGGCGTGCGACGCGCCACTCGCGCCGGTCGTGAGCATCAACACGCCGCTCGCGCGGGCGAACGAGGTCGCCGCGGAGATGGCCGCACCGATCGAGCGGGCGCTCTACTCGCTCGACGAGGGCGCTACCGGCGAGCGCCTCGCGGCCCGCGTAGTGCGCGCCGCGGAGCGCTGGCAGGCGGCCTTCCCGTGCCCGGAGAAGGACGAGCCGCGCCTCCGTGCGCTATGGCTCGCCGTCGAGCGGCTCATCGAGCACGACTCGGACTGATACGCGCCTCGCCGGCACGCTCCGAAGCGGCGATCAAAATCGCTCGGGTGTGCCGGCTTCGACGGCAATCCACGCTAGTATTTATCTTGCAGCGCCGCTCGCCAAACCGCGGGGCTGCAGGAGAAAGCCATCATGACCAAGATCATCAAGCTGACTGCCCGCGCTGAGCACCTCCTCCGCGAGATCGCGGCCGGGCGTAACCGGCTCTGGGCGATGGACGACGCGCCTCCCGGTTGGCTCCAGCTCGAGCGCGCCGGTCTCGCCACGCGAGTTGCCTGCACGGGCGGCCACGCGGGCAACGACCGCGCAATGCTCACCGCTAGCGGCACCGCTCTCGCGCAGGCGCTCTGAGCCCGCCCTGGCGGCGCCTCACCCGGAAACGGGTCGGGCGCCGTAGGGTGCGCCAAAGCGCCGCCTACCCCCCACGGCCGCCCGCCAAACCGCGGCCACCGAGAAAGCCAATGTCAAAAGTCATCGAGTCCGGATACCGTCCGTGCGCCTGCCGCGATTGCATGGAGACCGCCATCGGCGAGCCGGGCGCCTTCTGCCACGAGTGCGAGGACGCAGGTTGCCCGGGCGACCGTGAGTGCCTCGCGAGCGAGGCCTACGGCGGCGAGGCCGAGGACCCTGAGGACCTCACGCCGGAGCCGCTCACGGGCGCGCTCATCCGGGCGCGCTGCGCGCATGCCGGCTTCTGCCTCCTGAGCGACGGCAAGGCGGAGCCCGCGGCGATCATCGAGCGCATGCTCATCACGCTCGGCGCGCTCGATCCGGAGGCGCTCGACGCCTTCATCAGCCCGGACGCGGCACTGCTCGCGGTTCCGAACGAGGCCGCCGCCGATCACGCGCACCCGTACTGGGATAGCGCCGAGGCCCATGCCATCATCACCGCCCTCATCGCGGCGCTCAATCGAGCGGCGCCCGCGGGCTTCTTCTTCGCGAGCGAGGCCGGCGACCGGCTCGGGTTCTTCCGATGCTGATGCCGCTCGGCGAGGCCGTCGAGCTAGTGCTCACGTGCGCCGAGTGCGGCGCGCTCTCGACGGATGACGTCCGCGGCACGGATGGCTGGTCGCTCCGGCGCCGGGGGGCCTTCGGGCTACGCGACGTCTGCCCGGGCTGCGGCCCGCGGAAGTTGCCCCAGCCGCCGGCGGGTCAGCTATGAAAGCAAACGGGCGCCTCGCGTGAAGGGCTTTCCGCGAGATGCCCCCGACGGGCGGGACCTTTGGCGAGGTCCGCGCCCGTCACTTATTATCGCCATCGGCGCCGCCTCCGGCGCTCGCGACAGGTCGTCTCACGCTAGCTGAGACGGCGCTCTACTATGAAGGACCGAGACCAATGAAATCAAAATGCGATCGCTGCGGCGAAGTCGTCGAGGACATCGACGCCGGGTTCTCTCCCGGGCGTCACGAGATGCGGCATGGCCACTGCGGCGGCACCTGGCGGCCGTTCGACGATGTCGATGAGCCGCCCGATAGCGAGCGCACCATGCGCGCCGACCACGACAATGACGAGGCGAAAGACCGTCGACTCCGAGGTGACGGGTGAGCGGCTTCGCGCTCGGCACCCTCACCGTCACGCCAGCCGCGCACGCGGCGCTCCCACGCGAGGCGCTGCAAGGGTTCTTTCGCCGGCATATGAACGGTGACTTCGGCGAGCTCGACTCCCATGACGTGACCGTTAATCTCACGGCAATGGTCACGGGCGGACAGATCCTTAGCGCCTATTCACACGGCGACGTAAAGGTCTTCGTCATCACCGATCCCGACC
>Ga0157310_10000007_pt1 | contig 22739 bp, 31 predicted proteins | sample NitcycUS213509R2_FD_108384 | JGI IMG/M metagenome (GOLD analysis project Ga0157310, IMG submission 108384) | Soil microbial communities from Arlington Agricultural Research Station in Wisconsin, USA - Nitrogen cycling UWRJ-S213-509R-2 | ecosystem: Environmental > Terrestrial > Soil >...
CATTATTTGATGGTAGAGCTGATAGGGCAGTAGATGATTACACGGATGAAGTAGAAACTGCTATCGGTGAAAAAGCTAAGGCTTTATTACAGATTAACCTTAAAGCCACTCTACGAAATCCTACAGGATTCTACCAATCACGTATTCGCTTACAGCGCCATGGTGAGGGAGTTCAATTAAATGATTCAGATGTTATCTACGGTTACTGGCTAGAAGGTGTTTCATCTAAGAATAGCTCTAGTAGTTTCAAAGGCTATCGTAACTTCAAGAAGACTGGACAGCAGATTACTAGGCAAGCTCAAAGTATTGCCCTACAGAAACTTCCTAAGTATTTAAGGAGAATGCAATGAACGTTCCTGGCATTTTAGATGCAGTAGTATCTCATGCCTTATCGCTAGGTATTTTCGAGGTAGTGAATACCTTTGAGCCTACTACTTCACCAAGTAAAGATCTATCAGCAGCTATCTGGGTTAATGACATTGAACCAGTTCAGTCATCAGGGCTTAATGAGACCTCTGTGAGAATTGAATTGACTGTACAGATTATGACTCATACTATTCAAGATCCTATAGATATGATCGATCCTAGTCTACTAGAGGCTGTAGATACTTTGTTAGATACTTATTCTAATGATTTTACTTTGGATGGTCTACTGCGAGAGGTTGATTTACTGGGCTCAGAGGGAACACCCTTGAGAGCGAGCTTCGGTTATGTAGATTACGACGATAATCAATATAGGGTAGCAATTATCACCCTACCATTAATTGTAAACGATGTTTGGAGTCAAAATGGCTAAAACCAGTGGGCTAGGGGATAATTTATACGTAGGTAGCGCTGATCTGTCAGGTGACATTGGTAGTGTAAGTAGTGTAAGAGGTAGTCAGGCATTACTTGATTTCACCTCAATCAATCAGTCAGCATTCGATCGTGAGCTAGGTTTACGAGATGGCGGTATTGATTTCAATGCCTGGTTGAATAAGACAGGTGCACATATCAACCTATCAGCTCTACCTAGAACAGATACATTAGTTTCTTACTTTAGAGGAACTACACTAGGAAACGCTGCTGCCTGCTGTATTGCTAAGGAAATTGATTACCCTGCTACAAGAAATGCAGATGGATCACTATCCTATGCAGTTACTACACTAGCAAATGGATATGGTCTTGAATGGGGTAAGCAGCTTACTGCTGGAAAAGTTACCTTAACCGGATCATCTACTACTAACAAGATTGATTTTGGAGCTACAGAAGGTACTACAGCATTTGGTGCTCAGGCTTATATCCACGTATTTGCTTTCACAGGTACCTCAGCGACTATTAAATTGCAGTCATCTACTGATGATGGTGCAGGAGATGCTTACGCCGATATCACAGGTGGAGCATTTACTACTGTAACCGGACCTGGGTTTGAAAGAATCCAGACTGGTAGAACAGCAAGTATTGAAAGATACGTAAGACTTAATGTCGCAGGAACATTCACCAATCTACAGATCGCAGTAGTACTCGTAAAGAATACTGCGACAGTAACTTACTAAGATAAGGAATTACTATTATGGCTAAAACAAGCGGACTAGGTTCAACAATTAGTGTTGACGATGCTTCAGGAACTCCTCGCGATATCAGTAATGATGTTACCAGTTTTAACACTGGAACCCCTCGTGGTGTTCAGGATATTACCGGAGTAGATAAGTCAGCAATGGAAAGACTATTACTACTTACTGATGGAACTGTATCTTTGACTGGTGTAGTTAATACTGCAACCAACAAGTCACATGATGTATTCAAGACTGTAACTTCAGGTTCAGTTAACCGCACAGTAGCAGTAACTTTTGGTACAGGTGGACCTGTTCTAACTATGGAGTGCTTATTCTCCGACTATGCACTAACTCGTAACCAGGACGGATCATTGACTTGGACTGTTTCAGGTGTACTTGCAGATGGTAACGCTCCTGTCTGGAGCTAATTTTCATTGAACGGCTCTCAACTAGTAAAGGATTGATAACAATGGGGTTCAAAGTAAACCGTACGTACACATTAAATTTCACAGGATCAGATTTGGAGGGTGCGCAGATTAAACTGCGTGCCATCTCCGTAGGTACTCTTATGCAGATCAGAGATCACATTAAGGCTGCACGAGCTGGTGATATTGATGGCTCTGAAAATGCTCTTAATAAGATGCTGGTAGATCACATTGTGGAGTGGGACCTTGAAGATGATGAGGGAAAGGTTCTAGATATCACTCTAGAGAACCTTATGAGGCTTCAGGCTAACTTCGTAGCACTAATTAGTGAGCAGTGGTTACTAACAGCAAAGGGTGTTCCTGACCCAAAAGGCTAGAGATCGAGAGATGGTTGCACCTTAAGGGTGGAATCGATCCTGAAACAGGTGAGCCTTTAACTGAACCTGCTGAGTATAGTCGAGCTAAGCAAATAGTTTATATCATGAAGCAGTTTAACTATACCTACACGGAATTGATGAATGAGGATATTGAATTTCTCAATATCTTAGAATTAGCAAGTATTGGAGATACTGATGAGCAGTAACGAAGTGCGCATTGATATTACTGCAAAGAATATGACCAAAAGCGACTTCGCTGCTGCTCGTAAGGATGCTGATAGTTTTGCCAAGGATTCTGATAAGTTCGGTAAGAGTGCTGCATCTAATTTCGGAAAGAGTTTCAGTAGTACAGCTAGTGTCGTATTGAGGCAAGCTTCAACCTCGCTAGCTCCTATCTTAGGCACTATCGGCGCTGCTGCTGCTCCATTTATCGGTGCTGCTATTAGTGGTGCTGTACTGGGCGGAGCTGGTATCGGTGGTGTACTTGGTGGAGTTATGCTTGCCTCTAAGGACCCTAGAATTAAGAGTGCAGGTAAGTCTTTAGGCGATAGCGTATTATCTGACCTTACCAAGAGCGCATCTGTGTTTGTTGGTCCTATGCTAACTTCAATTGGTAAGATTAGACAAGGTTTTAAGGATATTAGTCCTGATATCGATCGCATTTTCAAGGATTCAGCACGTTACTTAGATCCTTTAACTGAAGGCTTTATTGCTGCTGGTAAGGGGCTGGTTGCAGGTTTAGCTGACGCAGTAAGTCAAGCTGGACCGGTTATTGAAGTTATCAGTGAGGGTGTAGCTAGCCTTGGTGACGCATTCGGAGATATGCTTAGTGATATCAGTGAGAACTCTGAGGGAGCTGCTGCTGCATTGAAGTCTATCTTTGATGCTACTGAGGGCTTGATCAGGATTCTAGGTCCATTGATTTCAGGGCTTACTAAAGTCTATGAAGTTATGGATGCCCTACACCTTACTGGTGGATTACTTCAAGCTATCAATACTTTAATGGGTGGCGATGAGCCTTCAAAGTTCGCAACTAATATGGATGCTGTAGCATCTTCTACTGAGAAGGCAAATGAAGCTGCTCAAATCTATGGTGAGCTATTAGCTAAAGCCCTAGATGATCAGGATAAAGCTACCAGTGGTCTTCAGTACTACACTGATACACTAAAGGACCAACTCGATGCAGTTAATGAGTGGACTTCAGCAGAATTAGCTGCTAAGGATGCTGCCAATGGGCATATAGATGCATTAGATGAATTAGCTGATGCTCAACTTGCAGCAGTAGACCCTACCTTTGCATTACTTCGTGCTCAAGAGGATCTTGCTGATGCTCAAAAAGATGTTACTGACGCTACCAAAAAGTTTGGTAAGAATTCCCCTGAAGCGCAAGAGGCTCTACGTAAACTTGCCGAAAGAGCTATTAAGCTTGAAGGTGCCGTAGGTGATGCAGCAGGATCTTTGACTGATGGAATTAACCCTGCATTGCGTTCTACTCTTCGTGCAGCAGGGTTAACTGAAGGACAGATTGATGATCTTGAGCGCCAATTCAAGACTGCTAAGTCAGCAGGAGATCGTTTCTCTAAGCGCTATACCGCTGAGGCTAGAGTTAACGGTGTAGGTAGGGCTTTAAGCCAACTCTATTCTGTGCAGGATGCTGCTAGAGATATTCCACGTGCAGTTACTATCGCTATGCGTATTACTGGTGTAACTAACGTTAGCAAGGCTGCTGCCGCTATCCGTAAGCAGTATGCTCATGGTGGAATTACTGGTGCTGCTGAAACTGGTGGAATCAGAGAGGGTATGACACTCGTAGGTGAGGGTGGTCCTGAACTTGTAGACCTTCCACCTGGAAGTAACGTTAAGCCTGCTGGAACTACTAAAGCTATGTTAGAGAGTGCAGGTAATTCAAACAATAGAACAGTATTAGAGATTCGTTCTGGTGGAACTAGGATGGATGATCTTCTGGTAGAACTATTACAGAAAGCTGTACGTGTTCGTGGTGGAGATGTTCAAGTAGTATTAGGGAGAGGCTGAAATGGTATTTCCAAACACACCATTAGATATCGATACGTCAATGCTGATCAACGGTACATGGACTGATGTTACTTCATATGTGCGTGCAGCAAATGGCATTAATATTCGAGGTGGAAGATCAAGCGAGCAGGCTAGAATCTCTGCCGCTGAGGCTAACTTCACCCTGAACAATCGTGATGGAAGATTCTCTAACCGTAATCCTTTATCACCTTACTATGGGCTTATTCCTCGTAATACTCAAGTAAGAATTACTGCTGGTACTTCAACTCCACACCTTAAGACTATTGGTATTAAGACTCTTGGTCAGGTAAGTACAGTTGATAAGTCATCTCTTGATATTGTTGGGGATATCGATATCGCTATCGACTGTGAGCCTAATGCTTGGGTTACTGGTCGAGGTGGATTATTAGCGTCTAAGTATGTGATTTCAGGATCACAGCGTAGTTGGTACTTCAACATCTCTACTACAGGTAGATTAAACTTCGGTTGGTCTACTGATGGAACTTTAGCGAATAGAGTGTTTAAAACCTCTACAACTACAATTCCTACTACCAATGCAAGGTTATCTCTTCGTGTAACCTTAGATGTTAATAATGGCGCAGCAGGAAACACTGTAACCTTTTATACTTCCACTTCTGGAGTATCAGGACCGTGGACTCAATTAGGTTCTGCTGTAGTAACTGCTGGAGTAACCTCAATTTATAACTCTACTGCACCTGTAGAGATTGGAACTGCTAACAATGGAGGATTCAACTCAGTAGGTACAGATAACTTTGACGGTAAGATTTACGGTTTCATTCTCAAAGACGGTATCGGGGGAACTATTGTAGCTGGACCTGACTTCACTTCACAGACTATTAGAGCAGACAGCTTTACTGATGGTGCATCTAATGTATGGAATATTGAGGCACCGTTTAAGATCACAGATGATGCTGTAAGATTTACTGGAGAGTTATCAGAATTACCAGTGCGTTGGGATAAGACGGGTAGAGATGTATGGAATCCTATTACCGCATCTGGAATCCTGCGTAGGTTAAGCCAGGGGCAATCTCCACTTAACAGTCCAGTTTATCGTAATCTTATCCAGTACCAAGCATCTAGTTATTGGACTATGGAGGATGGATCAGGATCAACCCAGGCTGGTAATGCTATCACTGGAAGATCCTCAGCATATGTTACTAACGTGAGCTTTGGATCTGATGATACATTCCCAGGATCTAAGGGTGTTGTTACCATCAATGACTCTACGTCTAAAATTAATGGCTCTGTAGGTTCTATTGGCTCTACTTCAATAGCATCTGCTATGTTCTACTTTAAACTGCCTGCTACACCTGCATCTGATGTTAGCCTTATTGATTTCTACTGTAACGGATCTATCAACAGGTGGAATATCAGCGTAGGTACAACAACCTATAGGTTGCGAGCTTATGATGTAGATGGTGTATTGATTGCATCATCTGATCAGAACATCTTATTCGGTAGCGGAGCTGAACCTAATAACCGCTGGATCGCTATGCGTATTCAAGCTACTCAGGTTGGTGCTAATACATCTATGGAATGGGCTTGGTATCCTATTGGAGGTTCTACTCCATTTGGTATTACTTATACTATCAATACTCAGTCTACTAAACGTATTACAGGCTTTAAGGTAGGTGGAACAACTGGGCTTGATGGTATGAAACTTGCTCACGTTTTGATTTCAGAATCAAATATTTCCTTTACTGATACTGATTTCATTAACTCATCTAATGCATATGTTAATGAAACTGCTGGTGCAAGAATCTATAGGCTATGTAATGAAGAGGACGTACCTATTGATGTTGAAGGTAACCTTGATGATACCGAGATGATGGGACCTCAGCCTCTTAAGACTTTACTTGACATTGTTTATGAGTGCATCGATCTTGATGGAGGATTACTGTATGAGCCACGAGATCGAGTAGGTATTTCATACCTTCCAAGAACTTCATTGTTGAATCAAACTAGTTTCAACTTACCTTACCTTGGTAGTTTCATGAGTGAGGTACCTGAACCTATTGAAGATGATCAGAATGTAGTTAACGACGTTACAGTAAGTCGTAATCTTGGATCTTCAGCTCGTGTTGTTAAGGAAGATGGTCCACTTTCAGTTCTAAATCCTCCATCAGGAATTGGAAGGTACACATCTACTCTGACATTAAATGCAGCATATGATAGTCAATTAGATGATCTTGCAGGGTGGGCTGTATTCAAGGGAACTTGGGATGAATCACGTTATCCTTTGATCAAGATGAATATGGCGAGAAGGCAGATGATCGCTGACACTTCATTAGCAAGAAACGTTTTAGCAGCTAATGTAGGAACTGCATATGATTTAACTGATCTTCCTTCGTTCGTTCCTCCTGGACCTATCCGTCAGATGATTCAAGGTTACACTGAATACCTTGCTAATTTTGAGTGGAGTATTTCATGGAATACAAGTCCATACGGTCCTTATGTAGCTAATAAACTCATCACTAACCTTGAGATGAAAGCTGATGCAGATGGTGATACTAAGGTTAATACTGCATTTAATTCAACTGCTACATCTATTTCTATCAAGTCAGCAGCAGGGACAGCTTTAATTACTACGGCAGCAGGTAACCTACCGTTGGACGTTATTATAGGTGGAGAGAGAATGACTGTGACAGCAGTTTCAGGAACAACAAGTCCTCAGACATTAACTGTAACAAGAAGCGTTAACAATATAGTTAAGTCTCACTCAGTTGATGAAACTATGTATCTCTTCACACCTATGTACGCAACCTTATAAGGGGAATATGATATGGCAAAATATCCAAGTATTGCTGTAGGTACGAGAGTTACCGCAGACTTACTAAACTCAATGCTTCCTGACTGGATCATCAAGCAAGCTAACACTTCAAGAGCATCTACAACAACTTTTGCTGATGATCCTGATATGACTGTAGCACTTGCAGCAAACTCTATGTATTCAGTAGAGATGCAAATTAACATGATCGCTGATACTACAGCAGACATCAAGACTTTATGGACTGTACCTACAGGGGCTTCAGGATCTAAGTTCGTTCTTGGTCCTGGTACAGGAAACGACGGATCTGACTCATCTACCACTAGGTTTGGTGGATCTGGATTCGGTACAGCTATTGTTTATGGTGCACGTACTGGAGGATTCAGCTTTGCGGTAATGGAGAGAGCTATCGTTACTACTACCAACGCTGGGAACCTTACCCTACAGTGGGCTCAGAACGTTTCTAGCGCTACAGCAAGTCAGGTACTTATCAATAGCTACATCAGAGTTGAGCAGCTAGCATAAAAGCCAGATAGACCCTATCATCTCCCTGAGAGCCGGATGATAGGGTCTATCTTTATGCCTGAATTTAGTTCTTTACTACTCGCTTACATGTTACTGTAGCACTTACAATCTTGGAAGTATTCTCCTGAATCATTCCATCAATCCAAGGCGCAAGATCCTCAAGGTCATAGCCAACTAATTCTACTGTCATAATAGTCTCTGGCTTAGAGAGTCTACTTGCCTTAGCCAGTTCCTTTACTACTAACTCATCAACTAATCCTGATGTATCCACATTAATACTTGCCATTTCATTCTCCCTTTAGTTTGTTGATTTTACGTTCTAACGAACTTGAATAAGCACCTTTACATAGATCACATCTACACTTACCATACTGATAACCTGAAACTGTACCGTGAGTAATCTTCTCAGGGTTGCTCTTGAGGCTTCTTGCCCACCTCATATGACTTTCAGCTTGGTTAGGTCTTATGTAACCTGCGAACTCTCGTGATTGACATGATCTACATAAAGGCTTGAGTCCATCTCTTGCGGACTTGAGTCTGTTGAATTCATGAAGTTCCTTGAAGTTTCTGCAACGGCTGCACTTCTTAACGTTGCTGTCCATCGGTTGCTGTTCCATTGATATTCCATTTCTGAGCTGAAGTTTAGGTTACATGTCTTATCGCAAATATGCTCCATAAGAACAACCTCCTAGTGATTAACCTGTCTTCCTTCTCTATCGGTTATCACTAGGAGGAAATCACGTACTTCAACTTAAAATTTTCCCCAAAGATTTGAGTAAAGGCTATCAGGCTCATAAGGATCTTCATCGAGATCCCTCTCCATAGCATCTAAGGTTAATAAAATTTCAATAGGTTCGCTGGGGGAAGTATCATAAATAGCAGCTCTTAAATCATTCTTAGCCTCAATACCATCAACTAGCTCAACCCAAATCTTCGGGTGTTGCAGCCTGCGACTGTTCTGTAACCACCAATCTGCTTTAGTTAATTCTACTAGAAACAATAAATCTCTGATAACAGGCATACACAGTACAGCTTTATGACGTAGAGCGTATGCCTTCTTAACGTCCTCAACCTTATTGCCTGTGATCTTGGGTAACAATTCCATTTATTTATCCTTACTATCATTCAAAGCTTCAGTTAACGCATCTGTCAACGTTGGGTTAGTAAATTTACCTGCAAGCAGTGCAGAACCATCAGGTAATTCAAATAATAATGTCATAACTTTACCATTATGAATGTCTAATCTTACTGTAAGTTCTAATACTTCAATCATCAGAATACAATGTCCTTCACTCTATTCTCGAAGCGCTGTAGCGCATTCTGTGTCATCTTATTTAATTGCTGTTCAAAGGTCAGAGTCCCTAATAAACTCTCGTCAGTAAAGCTCTCAGGTGCCTCTACGGGGGTTGCTAATACGAACTTCAAGTCTACCATCTTAGCTTTACCCTCATCCAGAAGTCTACGCTGCTGAGCTGTGATTCCTAGTTCGTGCACCTGTCCATCTCTCTTAATAAAAGCAGTACCCTCATCTAATTTCTTCTGTAATCTTGCAGTAATGTTCTGTGGCTTCTTAACTGGCTTAGTTTCTACTCGATTAACAATGACTCTATCAGGGTTGTTCTTCTTCCACTCATCTCTCTTAGCATTAGCCTCTTGCTTTGCAGAATCACAGTAATTCTTGAATGCCTTGCCTGCATCATCTAAGCTATCCATCAATAGGCAGTACTCTTCATAGCATGAAAAACTGAGTACAATAGGGTCTTCCTCGTACGTAGTCTTAAAGAGTCCTAGAGCACGTAGTGAAGAGAGGATAGGGAAGGTATCTAGCTCAGCATTGTTATCAAGGTACTCAAGGTAGATACCTCCAAGTACAGGCATGTTGCCTTGGTTATATTGTGTACCTGAGAAGAACTCCCCAAGACCATAGCTGGCTAACTTTTTTAGCTCAGGGTTCTGAAGATCAATTCTTACACCTGATCCAAATGCCTCCTCTTGAAATGCAATTCTTGCACGTAGAGACATACCTACATTGGGAGTGTCATTGAGTTCAGATACCTTTAAGGCAGTTAGGAGGATCTTAAAGAGCTTCTTCTGTGCAGGCTTTGATTGAGTAACAATCTGCGGAGCTACTAAAAGAAACAATTGATAGTTCTGGAATCTACGATTATCTGAAAATGCTATAATTGTTTCAAGGTCAGAGTAGATTACCTTAATCTTTGCTGCCTTACGCTCACCCAGGGTAGGAAAATTCATGAGTTCAGATGGAACCCAGTATCCTACCTTCTTTAATTCTGAGTGAAGGAAGTTGCTAGCAAGGTTCCTGGCGGCTGAATATTCCTCGCCAGGCTCAGCCATATAGAATGCTGATCTTTTATTCAACCAGAGAGTTTTCATTGCCCTCAATCTAGCTGAACGTGTTGACTTTTCTGCAATGTCTTGTGCTTTTCCTGATGCCATAATACGTGTCCTTAGAACTTGTGAGGATAAGAATGGTCGGTTCTTTCCTGCACTGCGGTAGGTTAACGGTTGTTAGCTTAGGTCTATATAAACCGTTGCCCTCGGAGCTGGTGACTCCGAGGGCACATCCACTACCACATGGACACTAAGTTTATTATGACCTGTTGCTATATTTATCGGTATGTTCCCTGCAAGGATCTTGGCAAATCCCAACATGTGGAACACATAGAAGAACTAATCTGGAAGAGCCACCAACCTATAGTCTTCAATCCAATGTTATATCTCTAGTATACCATCTCATCGGTCAAACCTGAAGAGCTGTGTAGATAGGTTTTATCAAGTATCTACCTTGCCTTGCTCACGCAAATGTTCCCTTCCCAGACTACGTACGAGGAAGACCCTATTGTACTCAGTTTTTGAACTAGCGTAAGCGAAGACAGTAGAAACAATATAGTAAGGTACAAACATTTCTACACCTTACTTACCGATAGATATAATAGCAGGTTATATGAACCTACCACAAAAGGAGCACTGATTATTATGGCATTTGGAAGAGGTAACAGTAATATCAACATTAGTGATATGAACGATGAGTATGCAGTCTTCTCCTGGTGGAAGCCATACATCATGCAGGCATCAGGAACAGCAATCTTATTCTTCGGTGTAGCACTGGTGAGAATTGCTCAGTGGATTGCTTATCACTTTTTCAACCACGCACCAGCAACAGCGCAATTAAGTTGGGGAACAATCATCACAGGGCTTGCAGTGACCTTCTTTATCTACAAGTTCTATCATCGTAGAGGTGAGCAGGGTAATGAAGTGCTTATCAGGTTCCACCCTACTATAACAGCATTGATGATTACTGCCTGGGCTACTATTGCTTGGAATGACAACCCAACAAATTGGATGTTTGGAGAGCTAAGTCTTTACTTATTCTTCTTCGGAGCAATCTTCCTAGGCGTTACTTGGGCAGGACGTAGATGGAGCTTCAAGAACTTCCAGCAGTCAGAGCCAGTACAACAGGTTAATGACTGGGAAGTTTACGGTATGGGAATGACATCTAGTAGTAGAGCAGAATCAGTTCCAGGAGGTAAGAAGTACAAGCTTAAGCTTGACCCTAAAATGAGTTTCCATGATCTTGTAGATAAGTTAGTATTCGTAGCTAAGAAGTTTGGTGTAAAGCCTGAGCAGGTAAGGTTATCAGAGGATGATGATCCTAACTTCGCTTATACTACTATTCTTGATGAGATTCCATTCAAGAGAGCTATTAGCTGGCAAGGTCCACATAATCCAGGTGCTTCAATTGTTGATCCTATCGAATTTGCTACTTATGATACTGGATCTCGACCAGGATTAAGGCTGGTGACTGAATCTGGTGAATTAATGCATTGGCTTACTGTAGGTTTCACTGGTGCAGGTAAGACAGCGGCATGGCAGGCAGTATACGGTACTGTACTTAACCGTACTGAAGTTAGCCTTATCTATATCGATCCTGTAAAGGGTGTTAATTCTGCAATGCCACTAGCATCAGGAATCGAATGGTTCGGAGATGGGTTTGATCAGTCTATTCCTATCATTGATGGTATCGAAAGAGCAATTAAGGCTCGTATGGATTACTTGTCAAACAACGGTAAGAATAAGTGGATGCCTGGTTGTGGATTGAACTTCATTATTCTTCACATTGAAGAGGCTGCTGACTTCATGTCAACTGCTAAAGAAATCAAGCCAGTTAGGGATAAGCTAACTAGGATTCTTCGTACAGCTCGTTCTGCTGGAATTGAAATTGTTTATTCTCTACAGCGTCCTGACCACAAAAACATCCCTACTGATCTACGAAGCAACTTAGTAGGTCGAGCATGTTTCGGTGTTACAGATAAAGGTGAGGCTGAAATTGGGTTATCAGGAATTGCAAAGGCAGCAGGTGCATTACCTCAGCTTCTAAGGAACCCTGGAACATTCTACTTAACAGGACTTGGAATTGATCATAGTATGGCAGGTAACGTACTTCGCTCTGATTATGTAGATGACATGCTACTAGAATTAGCAGTAGATCAGGGAGCACAGTATAGAACTCCGCTGGATGCTACTACAGCAGCAGCATTTGGTTCTGAGTATTATGCATACCGTAAAGATGTAGAGACTGACAACACAGAATGGCAGAAGATTCGTAGGAACAGGATGCCACAAGCACAGCCTCAGGAAGGTACTTTTAAGGCACCTGAGAGCGATTCTGAGAGCCCTACAGTGGAGTTTAATACACAGGCAAGCAAGAGTGATAAAGCATCTAGAACAAAGTCTGACAAGCAGTTTTACATCGATAACCTATGGAACTACATCAACCAGATCGATGGAGAATTTACTAGAAAGGAAGTAGCTAAGGGGTTCACTCTCAAGGCAGCTAGTTGGACATACGCTCAGCTCGCTAAGTGGATTGACGAGGATAAGCTAGGAGAAAATGGCAATAAGCTGTTCATCAAGTAATACATACGGAAAAGGAGCTAATCTTGTTTGATTAGCTCCTTTTTTCATACGCTATATACGGGAGAATCATCCTCTCTGCGTGCACCCCTATAGTGACCTGCGGTTTTACCTAGGAATGCCCCTAGGAATAAGCAAATTCTGCCTAGGAATAAGCAAATTCTGCCTAGGAATCGCCTAGGAATTCCTGAAACTGCCCTAAGAATTTGCCTAGGAATTATATTTTATACGGTGTACAGATGAATTTCATGCACATTCTTACCTGCTAGGAACCGATATACTTATCAACAGGTTAGAGATTAAGCCACTTTAACCACCTACCACAGGAGTTGAGTATATGTCATGGAACTTAAAGAGATTCATGAAGCAATTAGGAAATCAGAATCACAGCCAAGGAAAAGCAACATAGAACGCAATGGATATTATCGAGACCCTACACTATCAGCTAACTTGCGTAAGGTTGGAACTCGACCAGATAGCTTAACAGATAATGTACGCCATCGAGACTCAGATTTTAATCAGGTATGCGGTATCTGTTTCAAGCATTACCTGATCATTGAAGGATCGGCAGATGAGACAAAAGCTACATTCTATATCCGCTCTCAGGCTGAGGATCTAAAACACACTGCATATGCAGTAAAGATCATCCATCACCCAAGAGATTTAGATGGAACCGAAGGTGTGAAAGACCTAAAGGTATGGAAAAACGGTAGAGAATTAATCTACGACATGCAAGATGTACCTTGGGAATATGTATATAACGGATTTGAAAGGCTACAACTAGAGCACGAGAAGTCAAGAGACTGTGCCAAGAGGGTATGGTTCAAGTGAAGGAGCATAAAATGGAAGAACTAAAGGAATTTGCTGAGAAGATTCGTCTAGCTAAGGCAAATACTCACATTCGTAGCACTACATTAAAGGACCTTACAGCTAAGCTCAGGGAAATGTTGAGTGAGGATCTACCGAAGGAGAGTAATTGAAATGGAGCAGATCATCGATCAACTAGGAGGAATTGATAAAGTTAAGGGTTGTCTCAAGCTTATCAGTATAATCCTCTTCATCGCATTACTATTATTCGTAGGTTCTTACTGGATTGGATACACATCATCATGAAACTCTTCAAGCACATCTCATTCTTTTTCCTGATCGTTACAGCACTTCTAACATCAGGACATGCAGCATATATTGTTCTGACAGAATCGTTAAACGTACCAATGTACCTGGCAATCTTTGCAGCTATCGTTATCGACCTGGCAGCAATTTGGCTAGGTACACATGCGGCAGAATTAGCAGAACTAGGTGACAGTGTAACCAAGGTACGTATTGCTACAGTTACAGTCATGGTTACAAGCTTCGCTCTAAACTTCATGTACGGTTACACATCAGGTACATGGGTTACAGGACTAGTTGCTTGTATCTATCCTTTCGTTGCAGCAGTTACATACGAGTTCTGGATCGAGCACAAGATCCGAGCATCGTTACGAGCAAGGGGAAGGATTTTACCAGAATCTCCAGTGTACCTAAAGTCTCGCAAGTACCAGGACAAGAAGAAGGTACAAGAGTTACACCGTAAGGCAGCAGCTATGTCACTAGAGGATGCAGAGTTACAACTTGTAACTACATATGCCCAGCGTAGAGCACACTTCGATACAGTACAGTTACAAGCACCGTTACACGTAACCGCTAGCTTGGGTACACCGTTACAAGAAGAGGTTACAAGGTTACAGCCTACAGTTACACAGTTACAAGATAGAGTTACAGAGGATACAAAAGTTACAAGCAATAGTTACAAAGGTACAGAGGATAGTTACAGTGTAACTCCTGAGGTTACAAGCGTTACAGAAGAAGTTACACCGGTTACAGACCTGGGTACAGATGTGGATAATATCTTCGCAGGAGTTACAGATGTAACCGACCTTGTAACTCTTCCAGACTGGTTGAGTACAGGAATGAATACACCAGCTATCTGTATCGCTTGTGTATCCCACGGTGTAACCGATCTGGATACAGTATTGAAATATGTAAACATTATCAACAACGATGAAGTATCACGTAACACAGTAAAGACAAACATCAGTAGAGCCAAGGCTAAGGTAGCAAACAGCCGATAAGATTCAATGAACAAACAGTGCTCCTTCACTCGTTGTTCATAACAATAAAGCCCCACCTGGTATTCGGTCAACAGGGTTTCGTCACTGTCACCCAACCTCTCCCGATAAACTAGGTGGGGCTTTATTCTATCTAAAGGAGACTACTATGGCTGATCAAATTAAAAGCCACCGCAGGCTAGCATTAATGAGGGAACTTGCTGAAGGTAAACTAAATCAGACAGCCCTTGCTGAAAAGTACGGTGTAACACAAGGTGCTATCTCTCAATTTAAAACAAAGTATGCTGCTCAGATAACTGAGATTCAAGCAGACTTTGAGAATGAATTCGCAGGACTATGGATCGCTAATAAATCTAACAGGATTCTAGAGTACATGAATCAAGTGGAGTTGATCAATGAGCAATTACAGGCTGACCCTCCTCCTCGTAATATGGGTACTCTGCTACGTTATGCTCAGATTGCAATTCGATCTGTGGCTGAAGAGTTAGGTGCATTAACACAAAAGGTTGAATCTACTAATAAAACTACCTATAAGGTAGAGGGAATAGATATTGAGAAGCTGAAATGATCCATACATTCAAGCCAAGAGGCATTTATAAGCAGATTCTTGAGGATCGATCAGAGCAAGTACTTGTAGGTGGTCCTGCTGGTACTGGTAAGTCTCGTACTATTCTAGAGAAGATCCATTTCATGTGCTTACTTAACCCTGGTATGAAAGCTCTCATCATCCGTAAAGTACAGAAATCTCTATCAGCCTCAGCGCTAGCAACCCTAGAGAAGGATGTTATTGCTGAAGCTTTAGCTGATGGTACTGTGCATTGGTATGGTGGATCAGGATCAAAGCCTGCCGCATACATTTACTCTAATGGTGCAACGATTGCTATTGGTGGAATGGATAACCCGGTTAAGGTTATGAGTACTGAGTATGATCTTATCTACGCACAGGAGGCAGTGGAATTAAATGAAGAGGATTGGGAGAGTTTAGCATCTCGTCTTCGTAATGGTGTTGTATCCTTTCAGCAATTGATTGGCGATACAAACCCTGAAGCTCCAACTCACTGGTTGAAGATGCGTTGTGATAGTGGTCTTACTAAACTCTATGAAACTAGGCATACAGATAATCCTCGCTATTATTTTGATGATGGAACACCAACACCTGAAGGTAAAGCATATGTAGAAGGTATCCTATCTAATCTTACAGGATTAAGATATGCAAGACTTTACCAAGGATTGTGGGCAGGAGCAGAGGGTATCATCTACGACACCTTCGATAGTAATGTTCACCTTATCGATTCATTCGATATCCCTACTGATTGGGATAGATACTGGAGTATCGACTTTGGTGTAACCAATCCTACAGTAGTTCAACATTGGGCTGAAGATCCTGATGGTAGGTTATATCTTTACCGTGAATTCTATATGACCGGAAAGACAGCGGATGAACATGCTCGTATCGTTCTAGATTATGTTACTGATGCAGATGGTAAATGGATTGAGCCACAACCTCAAGCTATCACTGCTGATCATGATGGACAGGGTAGACCACTGTTCGAAAGGGTTATAGGTATCTCCACTAAGCCTGCACAGAAGAAGGTATCTGAGGGTATTCAGATGGTCCAGGATCGCCTAGTTAAAGCTGCTGATGGTAAGCCTAGGCTATTTATGTTTAAGAATGCTCTTGTACAAAAAGACCAGAGCTTGGTTAATCGTAAGCAACCTACCTGCACAGCCGATGAAATGGTTAGATATATTTGGGATACGAAGAAGGATCAACCCGTTAAAGAATACGATCACGGTGCAGATGCTATGCGTTATTTAGTAGCACATCGTGAACTAGGTTCTAAGTTCAGAATGGATTTCGCAAATGGCTAGAAGAGTGAAGGAGAAAACAGCAGTACTCAAGGAGGCTTTAAGAGTGCATATGCACCAGTCCAGAGTAACTGCTGTCAATGCAAGACAGGAAGTACCTAAGGGTATACGTCTGAGGTTTAACCGCTTCATGTCCTTGCATCGTACTAAGATCAACATGCTCGGTGGTCTTGCAGCTCTTGTTACTGCCGGATTCTATGGGCACATCATTATAGGATTCGTTGTACTAGGTCTTGCCCTGTTCACAGCGGAATGGTTAAGCGGAGGTAAGAATTAATGAAGAGCTTATTTGGAAGTGTGTATGAACTACAGAACAAGACTCCCATCAAGTACGTATCCGAGGGTGAAGCACAGTCTAGTCTTTATGGCGGAAAACCTGAGTATACAGTTCAGCTTGGAACATATCAATTTAATTCAACGCTGTTTAGTGTGGTTAATTTTCTCAGCTCTACTACAGCACAGGTTGATTGGAAGCTCTACAGAAAGAGTACTACTGGTAATAAAAGCGATAGGCAGGAGGTAACAGTTCACCCTGCTCTCTCTATTCTATACAAGCCTACTAACTTTGATACCAGGCAAGATTTGTTTGAGGCTACCCAGCAGCATGTTGATCTGACAGGTGAAGGTTGGTGGGTTATTGAGCGTATGGGTTCTATGCCCACAGGTTTATGGCTTGCTCGTCCTGATCGTATGACTGTCGTTAAATCACCTACTGAATTCCTACTAGGGTACAAGTACACTCAGCCTGATGGATCACAGCGCTCTCTTGCAAAAGAAGATGTTATTCAATTGCGTATGCCTAACCCATTAGATCCTTATCGTGGGTTATCACCACTATCTGCTCTACTATTAACTATCGATACCGACACTTATGCTGATCTATATCAGAAGAACTTCTTCAAGAACGGTGCTGTACCTGGCGGAATCATGAACATCACTGAGAATATGAGCGATCAGGAATGGCAGAAGAATCTTCAGAGATGGAATATGCAGCACAAGGGTGTAGGTAATGCTAACCGTACTGCATTCGTAGAGAACGGTAAGTACCAGGTAATTGCACCTAATCAGGTTGATATGCAATTCGCTGAGCTTAAGGGTTTTAATAAGGATACTATCCGTGAAGCTTATGGTGTATCCAAGGCTATGCTTGGTGTTGTAGATGATGTTAACCGTGCAAACAATGAGGCACAGGAATCTAATTATGCTAAGTATAAGCTGACTCCAAGGCTAGAGAGATTCAAGTCTGCATTGAACAATGAGTACCTACCTCAGTTTGGTGGATTAGGTTTAGGGCTTGAGTTTGATTATGACGATATTGAAATTGAGGATCAGTCTAAGATTATTGCTGATAGAGATTCCAAGATTGCAGCAGTAGTTGCATTGATTAATGCTGGTGCAGATCCTAAGGCTACTCTTGCAGCATTTAATCTACCTGAAATCCCATTCACTTCAAGGAGTAACAATGAACAAATTTAAGATCGAGAATGTAGGTGACACCTCTCGCATCTACATTACTACAGATATTGGAGGATGGGATGGTATTCAAGCATCTGAATTAGTACCTGAAATCCACAATATCAAGTCTGACAAAATTGATATCCATGTTAATTCAATGGGTGGAGATGTGTTCCAGGCTACAGGTATCTTCAATGCTATCCAAGCTCATCCTGCATATGTTACTGCATACGTAGATGGAGTAGCTGCAAGCGCTGCATCATTCCTTATTCAAGCAGCAGATAAGATTGTTATGGGTCAAGGTACACAGCTTATGATTCATGATGCATCTGGAATGTTCCAGGGTAATAAGGCTGCTGCTGATGAATTTGGAAAGCTACTTGATTCCGTTTCAGATAACATCGCTGAGTTCTATGCCTCTCGCGCAGGTGGAGATAAGAAAGAATGGCGTAAGCGTATGAAAGCTGAGACTTGGTACACAGCAGAGGAAGCTGTATCAGCAGGATTAGCTGATGAAATTGGCGGCAGAGTACTAACTCCAGCTAATAAGACAGAAATGCTATTGGTGCTATCTAATCGTGCCGATGTTAAGTACAAAGGTAGAGATAATGCTCCTGCACCAGAAGTATTATCAGCCGATAAAGAAGATGTAAATAATACTTCAGAGCCAATCCTTGACAAGGATGCTCTTCTAAACATTTTAAGAGATGCCTTCAAGGAGGACAAGTAAATGCCTACATCACCACGTAACCCAGCAGAGCTGGAAACTTTCCTAACTAACATGGGAAGTGCTGAAGCTGTTAATGCAGCTATCGCAGATGGATCTTTCGCTAAAGCTATTAAGGATTATGCTGAGGCTACTAAGGTTAACAACCCAGAGATCGAGCGCCTAATCCAGGAGCAGGTAGCAGCTACTCTAACTGACCTTGCTCGTGAGAACGGTAAGAACGCTTTTAACAACCTAACTGTTCCAACAGGGCAGGCTAAGGATTACTCTCCAATCCACAACAAGCACGCTGTTGGTGCAGCCCTAGATGGTAAGTTTGAGGACTTCGGTGACTTCGCTCGTTCAGTATTCTATGATCGTGTTAACCCACAGTCAGAGTATGCTAAGAAGCTAGAGGTTATCCGTAACTATCAGGAGAAGATTCCAAATGAGGGTGGATTCCTAGTTCCTGAAGAGTTCCGTGCTGGTATTATCAGTCAGACTCTTGAATCAGCAGTAGTTCGTCCTCGTGCAACTGTAGTTCCTATGGCTTCACTAAAGCTTCGTTTCCCAGGAATTGATTCAACTACTAACGTAGGATCACTTTACGGTGGAATTGTAGCTTACTGGACTGAGGAAGGTGCAGAACTTGCAGAGAGCCAGGCATCATTCCAGGCTATCACTCTTGAGGCATGGAAGCTAACTGCTCTAGCTGTAGTAACTAACGAGCTTGTTCGTGATGCTGCTGGTGGGTTCAACCTATACATCAACAACCTATTCCCTGCTGCTCTTGCATACTATGAGGATGAGGCATTCTTACGTGGTACTGGTGTAGGTCAGCCTCTTGGAGTTCTTAACGCTAACAACCAGGCACTAGTAACTGTATCTAAGGAAGCTTCACAGGCAGCAGATACCATCAACTACAGCAACATCGTTAAGATGTACGCTCGTATGACTCCATCAAGCCTAAACAAGGCTGTATGGTTGGTAACTCCTGAAGCTCTTCCACAGCTTCTAACTATGACTCTTCCAGTTAAGAACGTTGCTGGAACTGAAAACGTAGGTGGATCTGCTGTATGGATGCCAGATGCTCATGGTGCACCTCAGCTAACATTACTAGGTCGTCCTGTAATTATTACTGAGAAGGCATCTCTACTAGGTGATGTTGGTGATATTGCATTTGTTGACCTAAGCATGTACCTAATCGGTGACCGTCAGCAGATGGAGCTTGAGTCATCAGCTCACGCTAAGTTCACCCAGGATAAGACAGTTTACCGTGTAATCTCACGTGTAGATGGTCGCCCTTGGGTTAACTCAGCTATTACACCTCGTAACGCTGGACCTACTCTAAGTCCATTCGTACAACTAGAGGCAAGATAACAAAATCTCCTAGAATAGATGAGATTGGACCCTCGCCTATTCTAAGAATCTCGCTAACCGATACGAGAAAATAGGATAGTTGAATTAGAGTCTCCGCTATCCTTGGGTCCTGGCAGTTAAGCTGTAGAGGTTCAATCCTCACCAGGACACTCACTGAACTTTAAGGCAATAAACCCCCTTACTGTTCTTATTCCCTGAGGCATTGAAACCCCGAAGGGAGAAAAGAGGAAATATATAATGGAAGCACTAGGAAACGTACTAGATATCGCAGCAGCATTTGCTCCTGTAGATGGAAGTACCGCAGCTATTACTGGAAAGCGTGTAAGTCTACGTAATGCAGGTCACGTATCTTTCGTAGTTAACAAGGGTATTGGTACAGCAGGCGATGACCCTGTATTCACACTAAAGCAGCACACTGCTTCAACAGGTGGAACTACAGCAAACCTTGCAATTATCGATCACTATTACCTTAAGACTGCTACTACTCCTGGTCTACTAGGTTCTGAAACTTGGACTCGTGTAGCTCAGACTGCATCAGCTACAATTACAGATCCAGGTGGCGCAGGTACTTCAGCAGAATCACAGCAGATTCTAGTTATCGAGGTAGATGCACAGAGCCTATCAGATGGATACACTCATGTATCTCTCGATGTTGCTGACGTTGGAACCAACGCTCAACTTGTATCTGGTCTAGCTATCCGTTCTAGCCTGCATGTTAATCGTGCACCTCAGAACCTATCTAGCTCATTGGCTTAAGATAAATGACTAATTACAAGATTCTAAGTTTCCTACTTAATCAGCCTGACTTTCCGTCAATCTTTATTGAACTGACTACAGGAGACACACTAGAGCCAATCTTTATTGATTGGACTAACTCTACTAAGAATATTGTGTCAGGAATTTTCTTCGAGATTCTTGATCCTAGTCCAGCAGCACCAGAGGGGCAGACTCAAATCGTATTCTGTCCTTGGGCTAACATCGCAAAGATTTCACAGGTTCGTCCAATCGATCCTAATAATTTTGGAGGCTAAATGCCTAAGATTACAGTACATGAGGGTGTAAGTTACGACCCATACGCATATCCTGACCTTCAGCCTACTACTGAAACTAAGATTCTGGAAACAGATATCAAGGAGGTAGCGGATCAGGATGAAGATACTAAGTACGTAAAGCCTGAAGAAGAGGAGGATGAGGACTCATCAGTTGGGAACAGCTCCTTCGAATCAGACAAGAGCAATACAAAGACTACCAAGAGGAACGAGAGCGAATCCTCAAGGAGTGTGTTCTCTGTGGCACCACGCTCCAAGAAAACTCCGTAACCGGTGAAGTAGTATGTCCTTTCGATGGGACAAGATATAACCTATTATAATAAGCTCCAAATACTGAAAAAGGGTACGATGACTATATCAGTTGTCGTACCCTTTTTACTTAGGAAGGCTAAGCTATGGCGAAGTATTGGTACTGTTCACGAGATGATGTGAAACAAGCTCTTACTATTAAAGAAACTGCTAGAATGAATAAGCAGATTGATAAAGCGATCAGTGCTGCATCAGATATGATCGAAGGTATGCTCCACCGTAAGTTCTACCCTGAAATCGCTACTCACTATTTTGCTGGTGATGATTTCATGGTTACCTCATCAGGTACATTGTACCTTTATGGTTATGATATTATCTCAGTAACCTCAATGATCATCAATGGTACTACAGTTAATTCCGATGATTATTTCCTTGACACTGAACCTATGACTGCGCAGGAGTTTCCCGATAGCCTTATTAGTATTGGAAGTGTAGATGAGGTTATCATTACTGGAGTATTTGGTTACTCATCTCACGATGTATTGGAAGCTACTTTAGTTGGAGGTATCGATGCTATTACTACTAGTTTGGATATTAGTGATTCCTCTGGTATCCACGTTGGGCACACTATTCGTATTGAGGATGAAAGACTCCGAGTTCTGGAAAAGCAGCAGCTCGACAGTGGAGAAACCATCACAGCAAACCTAGATGCTAAGGCATCAGCAACCCTAGTAGGGGTCAATGACGCCTCTGATTTCAACGTAGACGAGATTATTTTAATCGATGGTGAGAAGATGCTCATCGTAGACATTGCTGGTAACAATTTAATTGTAGAGCGTAACTATGATGGATCTATTCTTGCAGCTCACACCTCAGGTACAGTAGTTTACTTACCTCGTAGGTTGAAGGTTAAAAGAGCTGTCCTAGGAACTACAGCAGCTACCCACGTAAACGGCTCTAGTATATACCGCTTAAGCCCTCCAGGATTGATTAAGAGCTTGTGTATTGCCGAGGCTATGAATATTATAGGGCAAGAAAAGAGTAGTTACTCTCGTTCTATTGGCTCAGGCGATAACTTGCGCGAACTGCAAGGTAGAGGATTAAATGATATTCGTAAAGCTGCTATGACTAACTTCCGCAAGTATAGGGGAGGTGCAGTTTAATGTCTAAGGTATCAGGACCATTATTTGATGGTAGAGCTGATAGGGCAGTAGATGATTACACGGATGAAGTAGAAACTGCTATCGGTGAAAAAGCTAAGGCTTTATTACAGATTAACCTTAAAGCCACTCTACGAAATCCTA
>Ga0157310_10000008_pt1 | contig 22378 bp, 38 predicted proteins | sample NitcycUS213509R2_FD_108384 | JGI IMG/M metagenome (GOLD analysis project Ga0157310, IMG submission 108384) | Soil microbial communities from Arlington Agricultural Research Station in Wisconsin, USA - Nitrogen cycling UWRJ-S213-509R-2 | ecosystem: Environmental > Terrestrial > Soil >...
CACGCAATGCACGCAACCTACCCTATTGGATTCGGCCTCTGACCTGCGAAAACAGCAAGGTTGCGTGCAGGTGCCGTGCACGCAACCTGCGCGGTACCTAACCAGAATGGTCCAGTTTCAAACCGGTACAAATGCGGACATAGTTTCTGGACCATGATCGTAAAGAATCTCCTTTGACCGCTAATAGGCGTTATGAGTACCTACGCGCCGGGTCGATCTGCGTGTTACGGTTGTCTTACGCAACCGGAGACGAGGACGCCCATGACTGGCCCTGAGTGGCAGCTCTTTCACGGCCCGTACGAGGAGATCGACCTGGCCTCGTTCTCGACGCCGGCCACCCACACCCTGAAGCCCGGCGTCGTATCGTTCGACATCGAGACCGGCGACGGGAAGAAGCTCTTTTCCGCTGGGGACGGATATATCCGGATCACCGCTCTTCACCGGGGCGACCGGATCACCGTCACCGAGGACAGCGAGGAGGCCGCCGACGTCGTCAACGACGCGGCGATGGTGATCGGCCACAACATTCTCTCTTTCGACCTGGTCGCTTTCGCGAAAGAGAAAGGAATCAACATTGCGGCCATGGCCGAGGAGGGCCGTATTCACGACACGATGCTGAGTGAGATCCTGATCAACCCTCCTGTCCAGGGGCCGGGCGGGATCGGCCAGGTGAAGAAGGAGCACTCGCTCCAGGCCCTGGGTACGGCGAAGTTCGGCGAGGGGAAGTCGGCGTCCCTTTCTGACCTCGCCGCGGAGTACGGCGGGTACGACCAGATCCCGCCGAACGAGTCGAGGTACGTCCGGTACTGCGCTCAGGACACCGATCTGGCGTCCAGGATCGCCCGCACACAGCCCAGAACGCCCTACCTGGTCCGAGAGCACCGGGCGATGGCGGTAGCCGCTCAGATCCGCCTCAGCGGCTTCCGGGTGGACCTCCCGTTGCTGGCCGAGCGGATCGAGGTCGGCCGGGCCACCCGCAAGCGCCTCCAGGCCCGATTGGCGGACGACTACGGCCTGCCCCTGACCGACGCGAAGGGGAAGCCGTACAAGGCCCCTCAGGCCACGGCCCGGGGCAAGGAAGCCATTGCCGCCGCTTTCGCCGATCTGGGCGTCGAACTACCGGTGACCCCGAAGTCCGGGATGCCGGCGATCGGCAAGGAGGTGCTGGAGGAACTGCGCCAGGACTACGCCGACGACGAAGAGGTCACCCGGCTGATCGACACCGTCGGCGAGCTCAACGGCGTGCGGACGGTGTACGAGACGATCGAGAAGTTCCGGATCGACGACCGGGTGCACCCCGACATCACCCCCTACCAGGCCAGTGGCCGGTGGAGCTTCACCGAGCCCGGCCTCACGGTGATGGGCAAGCGCGGCGGCAAGTACGTCGAGCGCGAGGTCTTCCTCCCCGAGGACGGTCACGGGATCTTCACCGCTGACCTGTCCCAGGTCGATGCCCGGGTGGTGGCCGCCCACTGCCAGGACCCGGCCTACATGGCCCTGTTCGCCGAGGGCCGCGACCTCCACCGGGAGAACGCCGCGGCCATTTGGGGCACCGACTGGACGCCAGCCGAGTTGAAGGAACTGCGCGACAAGGCGAAGGTGCTCGGTCACGGATTCAATTACGGCATGGGCCTGGAGAAGCTGGCGAAGGCGTGCGGCGGGGACATGGCCGCGGCCAAGCAGTTCGCCAACTCCATGAACCGGCTGTACCCCGATCTGGTCGACTGGAAAGCCGAGGTCGCCGAGCGCGGCGATGACGGAGAGTTACTGGACAACGGGTGGGGCCGGTTGCTGCGCACGCAGCCGGGCCGCGGCTGGACCCAGGCCCCGGCCCTGATCGGGCAGTCGGCCGCGATGGACGTGCTGAAGGAGGGGATGCTCCGGCTGCCCCTCTGGTGCCGCAAGTACCTGCGGGCCGTGATCCACGACGAGATGGTCTTCTCCGCGCCCCTGGAGCGGATCGACACGATCAAGGAGATCGTCGTCGAGGCGATGACGTTCGACTGGGCTCCGTTCCCGGACTACGAGCCGATGCATTTTGCCGCCGATGTCAGCCGGACGGCGATCAACTGGGGCCAGGCGTACATCTGATGACGACGTGCATCGACTGCCTGGCGGCCGGTCTGGTCAACAAGCGGCCCTCCCCGTTCGACGGTCGTTGCGCCACGCACAACACGGCGCACAGGGCGGAACAGAAGGCCCACAAGCGCGCGGTCCGGGGCAAGCGGATCTACGGCATTGACCGCGAGCAACAGGAGCGTCTTCTCGCATACCAGCACGACGTCTGTTACATCTGCCAGGTGGCCACTGGAGCGTCGAAGGCGTTGGCGGTTGACCATGACCACGTGACCGGGGAGGCTCGCGGCCGGCTGTGTTCCTCGTGCAATCAGATGATCGGCCGTCTCCGGGACGACCCGGAGGCGTTCTTCCGGGCGGCGATCTACCTGTGTCACCCGCCGAGCCGGGACGCCCTGGCCCGCACCCAGCTCCCGGACGGATCGTGGGACTGGGCCCACCCGATCCCGAAGCGCCGTCGGCGTCGGTAGCGTGGTACTGTTGTCTTACATAAACCGACTAGGAGGACCCTGAGCATGGACGAGCGAGAACTGTTCTTCGTGAGCTTCCCGGACAAGTACCGCAAGGTTGCTCACCCGGTGCTGGCCGACATCGACGTCGACACCGTGATCGGGCTCCGGGCGGACAGCCTCGCCGACGCCACGTCCTGGGCCCGGCACTGGCTGGGGAAGACCTTCGAGGACGTGATCACCTACTCGACGTTCCTGAGTGCCGGCGACCGCTTCCCCGGCGGCTGCCCGGAGATCCACACCGTCCCGAGCGCTCGGCACTTCCGCAACGAGAACGGCTCCCAGATCACCCTCTGGGCCGACGGCACGATGGACGCCGAGTCCGCGAGCGGCCGGTCGATGAAGGTCTCGGTCGAGGCGGCCACCCTCGGCACCGAGGACAGCCCCTGGGCAGAGGTCGGGCCGGAGCAGGTCTGATGGCCAAGCGGCGCCCGAGGGTGACGCGCAATGTCCGCGGGGACGGGTTCCAGAATCCGACCACGCACCGCAGTTCCCAGATCCACCGTCCCGGCCCCGACGGGAAAGCCGCGTGCGGCTGGTACCTACGGGGGGTCGTGTACGCCGAACTCAGCCCCAACTGCCGCAAGTGTGACGAGGAGAACGTGCGATGAGAGTGAAAGCCGCAGGACGATCGCTGACCGTGGGAGAGCTCCGGGAGGCGCTGGCCGGACTGGCCGACAACGACTGGGTGAGCCTGGAGACCGACATCGGCACAGTGCTCTGGGCCGAAGCGGGGGCCGGCACCCTGGAAATCGGGACCGACGTCGAGAGTCAGGACGACGAGCTGGAGGCCCTCTGGGAGTTCGTCGCCGACGCTGGGACCGGTACGCCGACCAAGCGGGAGCTGGTCAGGGACGCCCGTGCCCTGGAAAAGAGCTACGGTCGGGCCTAACCCCCTCCTTCTGTCGACGCACCCGGATTCCCGTAATACTCAGGGGTCCGGGTGCGTTTTTCATGGGCCCACTCAGACCGGACGCGGCGCAGGTCAGAGGTACGGTGGGACTCGTGGAGCCTCCGATCCTTCCCTGCCCCGAGTGTCGCGCCGACGGCGTCGAGGGAACCGCGCGGATCGGCTCCCGGCGTAATACTTGTCCGATTTGTAACAGTTTCGCGCAAGCCGTGTACAAGCGGGCCCGGGCTGCACTGGCCGACCGGTACCCCGACGAGTACGCCCAGTTGAGGATCGAGGCCGAGGTGAGCCTGTACCCGGGCGTCGTCGAGACCTTCCTGCGCAACCACCCGGAGGTGGCGTGAGCGAGGACACCGTGCACTCGATCACCTCCCTGGTGGCGATGGCCGAGCGGGCCGGGCGCAAGGCGTCGGCCGCCGACCGGGAGGTCACCCGGAAGCGGAGGGTTGCCGAGCGCCGTGGGGACCGGGAGGCCGTTGTCCAGGAGCGGCGCGTCGTCGTGGCCCGGACGGCGACCGCGGCCGAGGAGCTGCGGGCGATCGAGAACGAGCGCCTGGACGTGGCCGAGGCGGCGATCTGGGAAGCGGTGAAGGAAGGCGACCTGAAGGCGATCGCCATGTTTCTGCGGATCAGTGCCCGCCGGTCCCGGATGAACGGGATGGACGCCCCGGTCCGGGTCGACATGTCGATCGGCATCCGAGCTGAGATGGAGGCCAAACTCGCCGAGCTGCGCGACGTGGTTCTCGGCGAGGTGATCGGTGACACTTCCCCGTGACCCGGCCGGCGTCGCGGCGATGCTGGAGCAATTGCAGGAGCTGGCCGCCCGGGCCACGTCCGACCGGGAGATCCGCGAGGCCACGGCCCGGATCGAATCCCTGATCCGGGAGTACCGCACCCGGCACCGGATCGGCGTCCCGGAGACCCTGATCGAGCAGGCGGTCGAGCTCGACCCCAGCTACCGGGTCCGCCCGCACCTGCAGTATCTCTCCGACCGGCTCGCTGTCGCCGTCCGGGACGTCGAGTCCGGGACGTCCCGCAAGATCGTCGTCTCGATGCCCCCCCGGATGGGCAAGTCGACACTGCTCTCCCTGTTCGGCCCGGTGTGGCTTCTTCGGCGCAACCCCGACTGGTCGATTGTCACGGCGTCCTACGACGGCGGCCTGTCCGGGTCCTGGGCGAAGGTGGCCCGCAAGATCATCGAGGACAACCCCTGGCTGGGGGTCGACCTGGAGCCGGACGGCGGGGCCGGCGGGTACTGGGACACGACGGCCGGCGGCGGGCTCTACTCCACGTCGGTCCGGGGCGGCCTGACCGGCCGCGGCGCGAAGGTCCTCGTCATCGACGACCCGACCTCCAACTTCGTCGAGGCGCACAGTGAGAAGGTCCAGACGGCCCAGTGGAACTGGTGGCTGTCCGTGGCTCAGCTTCGGCTGGAACCGCCCTCGCTGACTCTCGTCGTGATGACCCGCTGGACCGAGAAGGATCTGGTCGGCCGGTTGCTCTCCGACGAGTACGAGGGCGACCCCGAGGACTGGGAGGTGATCAGCCTCCCGGGGATCGCCGAGACGGACGACGTCCTCGGCCGGGACGAGGGCGAGCCGCTCTACTCCCCCCTGCTGGAGGAGACCCGGGCCCAGGCTCTGGATCGGTGGGCCGACATTCGCCGGTCGATCGGTTCTTACGTCTTCGCGGGGATGGTCCAGCAGCGCCCGGCCCCGGCGAAAGGCGCGATCTTCGATACCGGGTGGTGGAGGTTCTGGACGATGGACGAGCGCCGGGCCACCGCGGACGGACGCGTCGTCCACCTCGACCCGTCCTCGCTCACCGGGGGCTCCTGGCTGGACTCCTGGGACTGCAACTTCGACGCCACGGACGCGAGCGTCGGCTCGTGGGTGGTCGGACAGCGGTGGGTGCGTAACGGGGCGAACCGGTACCTGGTGGCCCAGCAACGGGGCCGGTGGACCTTCACCCAGACCATTGCCCGGATGGAGCAGTGGGCCGAGGGCTCGGACCCGGTGCGCTCGCCGAGCGGCAGCCTCGTCCACCAGCGGCTGATCGAGAAGAAGGCCAACGGCGCGGCCATCATCGACGTGCTGAAGGAGAAGATCTCCGGGCTCAAGCCGATCAACCCGACGGCCTCGAAGGAGGCCCGGGCCCGGGCGGTCACCCCGGAGATCGAGTCCGGCAACGTCTACCTTCCCCACCCCTCGGACCCGGGTAACGAGTGGGTGTCGGAGTTCCTCTCGGAGCTGCGTGACTTCCCCAACGGCTCGGCCGACGACCAGATGGACGCCGCGACCCAGGCCCTCTCGGGGTTGCGCGTCGTCGGCTCCGGCGGCGTCACTGTCCCGGGGGCCGTGGTCCGGACGATCCCGCGCGACCTGGTCCGGGCGGCGGCCTCGGACCGCAATCGGTACCACCGGTGAATAGGGCAACTCTTGTGCTACAGTTGTCTTACACACACCGGGGAGAAGAGCATGATGAGATCGGTAGAGACGCACCTTCTTACTGAGTCCCTGACGCTACAGATGTGGCGTCACCGGGTACCCGGCTTCTGGTCGTTCGTTGTCTGGCGTGACCTACCGCCGGGGGGCGATGTGGATTCGGAGTCCGTAGCCGCGGGGTGGGCAGTCGGCCGCACCGATGCGGTGCGGGTCGGCTCTGAATGTGCAAATGGGTTCCCCGAGTCGCCCATCGTCTGGCACAACCTGCGCATTGGCCTTCAGATCTGCGTGGATCGTGGCGGCCATGTCTGGTGGACCCCGAGACTGGCGTGTGTTGACGGAGCCCTCAGCCTGGGCTGGCTCTCTACCTGTCTTGGCGTTCGCCGTCGGTGAATAGGGCAACTCTCGTGCTACAGTTGTCTTACACACACCGAGGAGAAACCGATGATCTGGAACCTGTTCCGCCTGACCCGCCTCGTGCTCCGTCAGGCCACCACCCCCCGCTCCGACATCCCCGGGCTGGGCCCGTGCGGCGTGGGTCTCTAGCACCATGATCCTGATCAAGGCACTGGTGCTGCTCTACGCCGCCCTGTCTGCGGCCTGGCTACTAAGAAGCGCGTTGGAGTGGGCCTTCTACAAAGACCGAGCGGGAAGATCCCTCACGGCCGCGTCGGGGCTTCTGTTCGTCTTCTGGGGCTCGGTCCTGGCGATCCTGGTCAGCCGATGACCCGGGGAGCATTGCTGGTGGTCCTCTGGGTCTACCAGCAATGCCTCTCCCGCTACACCTCCACCTGCCCGGCTCCGGAGTCCTGCTCGGACTACGCAATCCGGGTCGTCCGAGCCCACGGTGCCCGGCGAGGGCTGGAGCTCACCATCACCCGGATCGAGAACTGCCGATGACTACTGAAAAGGACGACATGATCCGCATCCGTTCCGCCGCTCACCGCAAGCCCGGCATCGCCACCTGGCGCTCGCGCCGGACCGCCTTCGCCGTGCTCCTGCTCGCGGTCACCCTCTCCGGGTGCGCCGCCTCCACCTCGGCCGACCAGCCGACCGCGAGCGCCACCTCGGCCTCGGAGGCGAAGCCGAAGGCCGAACTCTCGGCCGGCCGGAAGAACGCGATCCGCTCGGCCCGGTCGTACCTCGACCTGTCGGGCTTCTCCCGGGCCGGGCTGATCAACCAGCTGACCTCGAAGGCCGGAGAGGGCTTCTCCCGGGCCGACGCCACGTACGCCGCCGACCACGTCGGGGCTGACTGGAACGCCGAAGCCGTCGAGTCGGCGAAGGCATACCTCGACCTCTCCGGCTTCTCCCGGGCCGGGCTGATCCAGCAGCTGACCTCGAAGGCCGGGGACCGGTACACGAAGGCCCAGGCCGAGCACGCCGCCGACGAGGTCGGGCTGTGACCTCCCGTTACCAGGTGGCCCTCCGGGACCGGGTGATCGTGAACCTGGTCGCTCAGGGGATGTCGAACCGGGAGATCGCCGAGGCGATCGGCGTCAGCTACCAGACGATCCGGCTCCGGCTGACCACGATCTACGCGCGCAACGAGATCAGCGAGGGGCGGGGCGGGAAGAACCGGCGCGAGCTGGCCCGGCGTCACCGGCTCGGGCTGATCGGCCAGATGTGACTTGTAGCACGCAACCTCCCCCGGTTGCGTGCTACAGTCGTATTACAGAGTGAATCGACATCGAGGAGACTACGTGTCCGAGTACCAGATCGAAGCGTTACCCGTCGAAGCTCAGCAACGAGTCCTGGCCCTGCGAGAGGCCCGAAGCCTCTTGACCCGTCGTCAGTCCGCCCCGTCGGGGAGTCCGTTCGGCCTGACCCGGGAAGTCGAAGACGAGATCAGCCCGGTCGACCTGGTGATGGTGGCCAGTTACATCGTCACCGGCAACGACCCGTGGGAGTCGGTCCCGGCCCGCGAGCAGGTGGAGATCGAGGCCCAGGCCGAGGCGCTCCTGGCTCCGGTCGACGACGAGGACGAGGGTGACCCCGAGCCCAGCCCGACGGAGGCCCGCATCGGGGACTACGTCGACCGGGTCTCGGTGCAGTCTCCCTGGACCGGCACCGAGATCCACGCGTCCCTGGAGCGCGAGCGCCACGAGGCCGCGCTGGAGGGGTACGAAGCAATTGCCCGGCAGAGCACCGTGGTCACGTCCCAGGTCAACGGCCAGTGGTCGCCCGGCGGCCTGGAGCCGACCGAGACGATCCCCGCGGTGCCGGCCGATCCGACCTTCGACGAGGTGCTCGGGGCGCCCGACCAGGCGGATCGCCGGGCCTGGTCATGATGGGCCGCACGGCCCCGTCGTTCCCGGTCTACGACCGGTGGATCGACGCGGTCGACGCTCTTGTCCGGGTGGGCCTGCAGGTGCAGACCTCGAAGGATCACGGGGTGTACGTCGTCCAGACCCCCGACGGGACGATGGTCGGAGGGATCGTCGCCGAGATTGACCGGTGGCAGGTCATCTGGATCTGAGCACGGCTGGGTGTGGGGCCTCGGCCCGACGTTCCGGGGTTCGACTCCCCGGCACCCGCTCACCGAGTAGAGGAGAGAACGTTGACGGACATCACGGTCGCCCAGGCGGCCATCATCGAGGACCACGTCTGGGCGCTGATGGAGGCGCTTGGCGTGAGGGACTCGCTCAGGATCAACCAGCGGATCACCGAGGCGATCGTCACGGTCCTCGACCGCCAGCGGGATGCCCTGCCGGTGGCGCAGGACGAGGAGGACTACCTGATCAAGAGCGGGGGCACGGTCTCCGATGCCCTTGCCACTCTTCCGGAGTCGGACACCCGAGTGCGTGACTACTCGATCAAGTGTGACGGACCCTGTCTGACTCGTATGTTCCGCGAGGTCAACGGGCCGAACTACCGCAAGTGCGTTACCTGTGGGCATCGCTTCAGGCAAGAGCAGGTGACCGCGTGATCCCCGTCCGGGACGTGGCCCTGGTTACCGGGCTCACGATGCGGCTGACCCGGCTCGTGGTCAGCGACGACCTCGGCCAGCTCTGGCTGAAGGATCCGGTTGATCGGTGGCTGTCCGCTCAGGAGACCTCGGGCCGGGCGCACCCGTTGCGCCGCTACTCCGAGGGATTTGACTGCCCGCACTGCGTCTCGTTCCACGCCGCCTACCTCAGCCTGGGCAGCTACCTGCTGGCCCGCCGGCTCCACCTGCTGCCGGTGTGGCGGTTCGCCGCCGGGACGATGAGCCTCTCGGCCGTCGTCGGTCACGTCAGCGCAAGGATCGACTGATGAGTGCGGAAGCCTGGGCGAATCTGGCCACGGTTCTCGGGGCACTCGCATGGGTGCTGCCGGAGACCCGGTGGAGGGCGGTCTGGATGCCGCCCGGCACCAAGTGGCAGTTCGCCCTCCTGGCGGTGCTGTCCGCGTACGGGGCCGTGACCGCGCTGAGCCAGGGGTGGCTCCCGGCCGCCGCTGGTCAGGCGACGCTCACCGTCTGGGCTGTTGCCCAGTGGTGGAAGAAGCGTCCCCCTCGTCAGCGGAAGCCGTCGAAGGTCGCCGGACGGGTTCGGGCGTCACTCGACCGGGCCGGGCTCGAAGTGGTCCCAGCTGGATGAGCCGCCGAGGAAGCCGCAAGAGCAGTGAGGCGATCAGGAACTTACAGGGCGGGATCTACCAGAACCCGACAGGCGCTCGACGCGGGTCACTGGTTCACCGGCCGACCGCCGATGGTCGCCCTCTGTGTGGTTGGCCAGGGAGCGGAATCGTCTACACGCACGCCCCGGTGACCTGTGACCGATGTCAGGACGCACCACAGGCCGCCATGTACTCGACCGCCTCCGTCGACTGATCAAGTGCGTACGCTGAGCCCCATACCGAGGAGTTGAGCGATGACCCTTCCCAACCGCCCCCTGAGCACCCTGCTGGCGAGCGCCCAGCGGATCACGTCCCGGACCGTCCAGCGGGGATGGGGGCGGTCGCGGGAGTGGCAGTCCGACGCCTGGGACATGTTCGACCTCGTCGGTGAGCACCGGTTCCTCGCCACCACGCTGGCCGGTCGCATGTCCCAGGCGCGCCTGTTCGTCGGCCAGGTCTCCGACGACGCGACCGAGGAACCGGTGCCGGTCGAGGACCCCCGCCTCACCGACGTGCTCAACTCGATCGGCTCGTCGGCCGCGGCCCGGTCCCAGTTGATCGCCCGGCTCGGCGTGAACCTGTTCGTCGCCGGGGACGGCTGGCTCGCCGGCATCCCGAAGCACCTGCTCCCCAATCACCTCCTCGTCGGGGCCCTCGACGATCCCCTCGTCGACCCGGACATCTTCGGTTTCCCCGAGCCCGGCACGCTGGACGTCGCCGACCTGGACTGGCGGATGCTCAGCGTGAGCGAGGTCTCCAGTAACCGCGGCGGCGGAGAGATCGTGCTCCGGCTCGGCGAGGGGGCCGAGGACTTCGTCACCGTCAGCCCCGACGACGTCGTGCTGATCCGGGTGTGGCGTCCGCACCCGCGCAAGTGGTGGGAGGCCGACAGCCCCACCCGCTCCAGCCTCCCCGTGCTGCGTGAGCTGGTCGGCCTGACCATGCACGTCTCGGCCCAGGTCGACTCCCGCCTGGCCGGCGCCGGGATGCTCGTCGTTCCCCAGTCGGCCCAGGTCGCCCTCCGGCAGGCGGCCGGGTACGAGGGCGACCTGATCGGGGCGCCGGATCTCCTGACTGAGGCGCTGATGGAGGCGATGATCACACCGATTGCCGACCGGTCCAGCGCGAGCGCCATCGTCCCCCTGATCCTTACCGTCCCGGACGAAGCCGTCGACAAGATCAAGTTCATCGACTTCGCCAAGCCTCTCGACCTGGAGCTGCGGGAGCTGCGCGCCGAGACGATCCGCCGGTTGGCCCTCGGCCTCGACGCGCCGCCGGAGCTCCTGCTCGGCACCGGGGCCATCAGTCACTGGGGGGCGTGGCTGGTCCTGGAGGACGTGGTCTCCACCCACCTGGAGCCCCCGCTCGCGCTGATCTGTGACGCCCTGACGACGCAATACCTCTGGCCGGTGCTGGTCCAGCAGGGGATGGCGATCGACGAGGCCCGCCAGTACGTCGTCTGGTACGACGTCTCCGATCTCGTGGTCCGGCCCACTCGGAGCCAGGATGCGAAGGACGCGAAGGCGGCCGGGGCGATCAGCGACAAGGCGTACCGGACCGCGCTCGGCTTCGACGACTCCGACGCCCCGGTGCAGACCGACACCCTTCCCGAGGTCACCCTGGCGCTGGACATGGTCCGCACGGCCCCGTCCCTGGCCCAGGCCCCCGGAATCCCGCAACTGGTCGCCCAGATCCGCGCGGTTCTCAACGGCGAGGTGCCCGCGGTCACGGCCACCCCGGCGGCGAGCGCTCCGGCGGCGAGCGCTCCGGCCGTTTCCCGTGAAACATCGGACGGCGGCGGTCCGGAGTCACCGGCCAACCCCTCGACCCAGGTTCCCGCCCAGGGGCCGCAACCTCCGGCGCTCGCTGCCTCAGGACACTCTCACCCGGCTGCTCACGATCCGATCTATTGGACGGCCGAGCATGATCCGAGTAACCAGATCTACCCTGGATCGGCCACCTTCCGGGACACATCCACCGAGCCAATCTCAGCCGAGCCGGTCGAGTTCAAGAACGTGCCGAGTCCCGAGGAACTGGCAGACAAGATCGACGACGAGGGCTACGTGCCGACTCCGCTGGAGATGCTGGCCTCGCTGACGATCCCGAAGGCGGATCGCTGATGGAACCGCCCGTGAGTTGCCCGGTGTGCGGGGCCTGGAGCTTGACGCAGGATGGCCAGTCCTCGGCCCTGCTGGCCGTGGCCGATGTCCTCTGCCTGAAGGCGCTGGAGAAGATCGGCTCCCGGTTGATCCGTAAGCCCCGTGGTCGGCATGCGGAGTTCGCCGGGCGGCCGTTGTACCTGGCCCACACGGTGTGGCAGACCGACGACGAGACGGTGGCGCTCGGGCTGAAGGGAGCCTGGGACGTGGTGCCCGCGATGCTCGACGGTCACGGCTGGCCGACGGCGGCCACCAGCCAGCAGATCGCCACCATGCTCGATGACTATGTGCACGATCTCGTCGTCACCGGGACGGCCCACAACCTCGGGGATCTGGCCTACCGGTTCACCGACTGCCTCGGGCTGCCGGTCTACCTTCACCCGGATACGCACGAGCCCTGCACGGCTGAGACTCGGTCATGGGACCACTTCACTCCGGACCAGGTGGACTCGTATTGGATCAGGTGCTCGCTGATGGGCCCCCACGAAAAGCACGAGGACTCTCACACCGGCCTCACCTGGTCAGAAAAGTGAGCGTTCCCCTGACCAGTCCCGGGTGGGCGATGAGCTCGCGCGAGCGCCTGGAACTGGAGCTGCGCCGGGTGACCCTGCGCGCGACCCGGAAGTTCCTGCGGGAGGTGCAGAGCGACGCGCTCGCGGCCCTGGAACACGGGGGCTCCCGGCTCACCCTCGGGGAGGTGCTCGGGCGCTGGGAGGCCGTCGTCCAGGCGGGCGGGGCCGAGGTGGCCAAGCGGCTGAAGGTGCCCGCGAACAGTCCCCAGGTGCTGGCCACGATGGCCCGGCTGCGCGAGCTGCCGATCCCCACCGAGGCGCAGGACGCGGTGAGCACTGTCCTGTTCAGCCGGCGCCCGTCGAAGACGGCGCTCAAGCGGGCCCTGTCGATGCGGACCGGGGAGACGTACGAGGACGTCACCGGCAAGGTGGTCCAGGAGGGCACCGACTGGTACGACCGGACGGTGGCCCTGGCCCGGTCGGAGGCGACGGTGGCCTTCAACAACGCGCGGCTGAAGGAGCTGGCGGACTCGGACGCCACCGAGGTCGTCTGGGTCGCTCACCATGATCAACTCACTCGACCTACGCACCTGGCCGCCGACGGTCAGACGGTTCGGATCGGCACTCCGTTCATCGTCGGGGGCTTCGCGCTGGCCTATCCCGGCGACCCGCTCGGCCCGATTCAGGAAACCGCCGGCTGCCGGTGCGTCCTGGCCGGGGCCGGGTCACCGGCTCCCGCGGCTGCCCCGGCCCCGGTGGACGTGGTTCCGCCGTCCGAGGTGCTCGCGACCGCTTTCGACGGGGACACCGACGCCTGGCGAGCTGACCTGGAGAAGGAGGTCTTCGCCGCGCTTCCGGGTGGGGTGGAGGCGAAGGTCACGGAGATCACTGGGGACGCCTCGACGGCCCGGCTGATCCTGGACTTCCTCGACCCGGTGACCGGCCGGATCGTCGGCTCGGCCAAGCGGATCTTCACCCGGATCAAGGGGCGTCTGTCCGTCCTCCATGATCACCTGACGCTGGAGAGCCGGTGGCAAGGCAAGGGGATCGGTTCAGCGTTCAACCGGCTGATGGAGAAGCGGTACCGGGCCTGGGGTGTGAAGGAGATCCACCTCGACGCCAACATCGATGTCGGCGGGTACGCCTGGGCGAAAGCCGGGTACGACTGGGACCCCGAGTGGACGGTTGCCCGGGCTGAAGTGCTGAAGATCCTGGCCACGCTGGAGCCGGGCGACCAGGTCACCCGGTGGAGCGCCGACGTCGAGTCGAAGCCGATGGAGAAGTGGCCGCTTCCCTACGACCTGGCGATGTACGGATACACCCCGGGCGCGCTGGAGTGGAACGGGCGAACGGTGATGCTGAAGGCGTACTGGGCCGGGAGGAAACTACTGTGACGAGACAGGAGCGGCTGGACGCGATCGCCGCGGCGTTCGACCGGTGGACCGAGGGGTGGGAGCGCCGGGTCCAGCCGGAGCGGCGCTACGTCCACCCGGGCCCGAGCCAGTACCCCGAGCACGTCGTCACCGTGTCCGCGCCGGCCGCGGCCCAGGCGGAACTGGTCGAGTTGATCGGTCCGGCGGGTATCGCTACGTAGTACAACTGTGTTACTGTTCTCGTATGGCAACCGCGATGTGCACCACCTGCCCCCACACCGACCCGGCGACCGCCTTCGCTCACGAGGCGTCGACCGGTCACACCGTCTCCGTCTGGGACAGTCCGACGTCCCAGCTCCCCCGCTTCCTCTGGCCCGCTCAGGTTGCCCACGAGCACGTTTGGGAGTGGACCGGAGAAACGTGCGACTGGCAGGAAAAGGAGCAGTGCTCGTGCGGGAAGGTTCGGTGGGCCGGTTAGTAACGCCTGACCCCCGCCAACGACGAAGGCCCCCGATCCACTGCGGATCGGGGGCCTTCGTCATGCTCAGCGACGGCAGTTGCTGCACTGCTGATTGTGGTTCAGGTCGCCCATCTCGCCGCAGGACCGGCACCGTCCCCGGTAGGCCCTGACCCTGGACACGGCCCGCTTGAACATCGTCACAGTTCCTCGTCGGATTTAGTTTCGGTGACGCAACTTTACCGGATACGGACCCCGGTGGCCAGCTTGCACGGGTCACAGATCGCCGGGGGTGAGCCCCGCTTGCCCTTCACCACGAAGACCTGCCCGCACACGTCGCAGCTGGACGTCCGCTCCGGTGCCTCGTTCATGCGTGGACTCCGATCTGAAGGCCGACGGCCAGGAGGGATGCTGCCCCGCAGAAGTACCGATCGGGGGTGCGCCAGGACGAGGCCCCGTTCTTCCGGCCGCTCTTGAGCCCGAGGCCGACGTGCCAGCCCCACGGCAGGACCGGGACGCCCCGGGGGATGTCGTAGCCGCCCTTGCCGAAGACGAAGTCTCCGACGATGTGACTCGACCACCCGGTGATCAGCGCCCAGGCCACCCAGCCGATGTCACCCTGGTCGGCCCCGGTCAGCAGGTAGGCGCAGATCGCCGGCCACCCCCACCAGTGGGTGATCCGGCGGTGACCGGCCACCCGGTTGTCCCAGCGGGTCAGCGGGAGCCCGGCGACCGTCTCCCGCCAGTTGCGGGTGTTGTCGACGTCCGGGGAAGTGGGGCCGGCGCTGACGGCGGCGGCGAGCCCCGCCCCGGCCGCCGCCACCCAGAGCGGCTGACCGGAGACGGCGACGACCCCGGTCCACGCCGCGACGGCGAACACCCGGTGCGGGTTACCGTCCATCAGCTTGGAGCCTTTTCGCCAGAGCCTCGTAACGGGCAGCCTGTTCCTCTGGGGTCTCCTTCACCTCGTCGATCAGGGCAATTGCGAGAAACCGGGTCTCCTCTCGTGACAACCGCAACGGTGGACCCTCAGGGATTCCCAGGCGAAGACTCTGGATCATCACGCCCCCGGAATCGAGACGCTGGACGAGTAGTTCGATTCCGTCGACCACCAGGATCGTGGTCACGACAGCGCCCAGTTGGTCAGGGCCGCGCAGACGAGGGCGACCGCGCCAATCCCGATGGCCAAGAGCAGGGACCAGACCAACGTCCGGACCCGCTGGGACTCGAAGAACCGGTGCGGGACGTCGTCCGAGACCACGAGGACGAGCGCGATCCCGGCCAGGAACACGAGCGGGATCAGCGGAAGGATCAGCAGGGACCAGTTCACGAGGTGACCTTCTTCCAGGTGTCGCCGTCGACCGAGACGTCCCCGGCCGTCTTCAGGGCCCCGAGGTTGATCGAGATGTTCCGCCGGGACCGGCCGCGCTGGCCGGCACCCTTCTCGGTCAGCTCGCTCAGGGTGAGCCCGGCCCGGTTGATGCTCAAGAGCTTCAGCAACCACGCCTGGACGCCTCCGGCCTCCTCCTCGGTCTGCTCCGGGGCGTCGGCGTCCTCGTCACCCAGCTGCTCGGCCACCGTCGGGGTGTAGACCAGCGGGTCGTACTCCTCAGCGTTGCGCCGGGCGTACGCCGCCCCGGCCGCCTGCAGGTCGGCACCGGTCAGCGAGCGCAGGCCCGCCGCCACGATCCCCGCCGCCCGCTCCCGGGCGAGCTCGTCGTCGAAGTACGCGACCCGGCTCTTGGAGGCCAGCACCTGACCACCCTGGAGCACGGCCACGAAGCCCTCCAGGCCCTCGCCCGAGGGCAGCGCCAGCAGGTTGACCTTCGTCGTCGAGTCGTTGCTGTCCTGCCCGAGCCGCTGGGTGAGCTTCCCGCCGGGCTTGCCCAGGATCTCGAAGCCCGACGCCAGCAGGTCCCGGGCCGGGCGGCCACCGACGATGAAGTCGGCCATCGGGTCCTGGCCGGTCTGGTAGACGCTGACTCCCAGGGCGCGGCCCTGCTGCAGGATCGTCAGCATCGCCTTCGCGCCACGCTTGCCAACGATCTTCGCGACCTCCCCGCACTCCTCGACGTACAGGACGATGTTGGGGTCCTCCTCGGTGCCGGTGTTCCAGCTCGACAGCCGCAGCTTGCCCCGGCGCTTCTGCCGGTCGATGACGATCGCCTCCAGGGTCAGGATCACCTCCAGCCACTCCCGGTCGTCGATCGAGTACCAGTCGAAGACGTCGGCAATCTCCGGGACTGAGGTGCCCCGCTTGCCGTCGATCATCCAGCCGACCTCGACGCCCGCCTCGATCCCGGGCAGCGCCAGGCAGCGGATCACCCCGGACTTTCCGGTGCCGGTGTTGCCGCACCCGCGGCCGTGCTTGACCCCGTCCTTCCCCCACTTCCGGATGACGATGATCCGCCCGTCGTCGGTCCGGGCCAGCGGGACGTCCCCAGTCGCCGAGATCGGCGGCTCGGCCAGCGGCCAGCCCACCGTGCTCACCTCCAGCTCGCGGCTCGGGGCCAGCACCACCTTGATCCGTGACGACTTCGACCGGATCACGGACACCTGGACGCAGTCGGCCGGCAGGCCCAGCCCGGTCTCGATCGACTTGCGGGCGGTCTCGTTGGCGGCGTCCGCGTTGTGCACGTCCTCACGGAGTTCGACCTCGAAGGACAGCACCTCGGGCATCGGCTCGACCACGGTGGAGCGGTCGATCGAGGACCCCCTCAGCGAGCCGTCCTTCACCGCGACCTTGAGGCTCCAGAGGGCGATCCGCTCGGTCGAGGCGGCCGACAGCTTCCGGGCCCGCTTCGGCCGGCGGCAGGACCACCACTGCACCGAGGGGTATGCCTGGATGGCGACCAGGGCAGCCAGCTCCAGCCCGGGGCCGGTCGGCAGCGGCAGGAGGGCCAGCACCTGCCAGACCGACGCGGTGCCCAGCCAGAGGGCGGCCACCTGACGCTCCCGCTCGGAGAGATACATCCTCCCTCCGATGGTGCCCTTCGTCCGGGCGGCGTAGAGCGCGACGGCGAGCGCCGCGGTGAGGGCAGCGCCGAAGCCCGGGCCGGAGGCGGCCCAGAAGACCAGAGCGACCCCGACGAAGGGGGCCTCCTGCCACCGGTACCGGATCGCTGCCCGGACGAGGATCTCCGGGATCTTGCCGAACAGGGTCGGCTGGTGCTTGCTCGCGTGGGCCACCTGGACCGAAGGCCCCGCCGGAGTCGACGGGGCCTTCGGGGTGGCGGACGGAGCAGTCGTCCGCTTCTTCGGCATCAGCCGGCCACGAATGCCGAGGTGTCGCCCTCGGCCCCTTCGGCGGCGACGGTCTCGCCCAGCTTGACCGCGCCGGCAGCGGCCTCCTCGATTGCCGGGACGACCTCCAGCGCCTCGGCCCAGCCGGTCTCGCCGACCTCGGAGAGTGACGAGAAAGCGGCGGTCAGAGAATCCGTGGCCCAGTTCGCGGCCTCGTACTTCGACACCATCCCGGTCGTGTGATCGACGAACGCCTGCTGCGCGTCGACCATTGCCTGACTGAGCTGGGAAAGGATCTCGTTGTCTTCGAAGATGTCGGACGGACCGGTGTATTCGGCCGGGCCGTCGGTGGGAACGTCGATATTCATCGGGGTTTCCTCTTTCGTGGTGGGCTGGTCGTCGGGTGCATTGACGGACGTGGCGGGAACGGGAGCCGGGGCTTTTCCGTACCGCTTCTTCAGAGCCTTCTTGGCCGCTTTCCTGTACCCGGGCCGGACCGCGCGGACCCCGGGGACCGCTGCCCGCAGGAGGCGGACCCCGGTCCTCCCGGCCGATCGGACCCGGTCCCAGAGGGTCTTCGCGGACCCCCGGTCCGGTCCGGTCCCCTTCGATCCGGGACGGGTCCGGGGACCGGGGGTCCCCTTGGATCGGGGACCGGTCTTCTGGGGGTCCGGGACCGGGTCCGCAGGGGGTCCGCTGAGGGTCCGGTACCGGTCCGCTGCGGCGCGGACCCCTGCGCGGACCCCCCCGGCGGACCCCCTCGTGACGGCGAGGGTCCAGGGGTCCGGAGCGGCGATCGCGTAGGCCCCGGCCACGTAGAGGAGGACCGCCAGGATCAGCACCGGTTACCCCATCCCGAAGAGAGCGCGGACCGGGACCATGCCAACGTTGGCCATCATCCCGAGGACGTTCTCGACCCCGTTGCCGAGCGGCCCAGGGGTGATCCTCATCAGCCCCGGCAGCAGGAGGCCGGTGACGCTGAGGGCGTCCGGGATCTGGCCCTTGAACCAGGTCTCCGGTAGCCAGGTGAGGATCAGGAACACGGCCAGCAGGAGGACTGCCAGGCCGAGCACCGCGGTCCACCCGACGCTGCGGGCGGCCCCCTCAGTGGTACGGGTTCCTGCGTCGATCCAGCCTCCGATGATGCCGTCGGCACCGACGAACCCGGCGGCCAGGAAGCATCCCGAGGCGAAGCGGATGAGGAAAGCGTCGAGCCAGGCTTTTGCGGTCCGGGTCATCAGCCAGAGGGCAAAAAACCCGATGATCACGTACGAGGTCCAGGTGACTCCGGCGATCATGGCGGTACTCCTTTCTGTCCTATTTGAGGTGATTTGAGTACGGTGGGCAGTGGGCAATGGGCAACTCGCCTCCGCGTATATGGCAGATCCATTGCCCACTGCCCAGTTGCCCACCTGATCAGGAGGCGGCCGGATCAGGTCCGGGGGCGGTAGGTTTTCCAGCTCTTGTTCGACTGCTGGACGCGGATGGAGCCGGCCGGGAACTTGCTCTTACGCAAGATCGACAGTGCGTCGCTGGCGCTCTCGGGGTCGATGTCAGACTCGAAGGAGTCCTTCACCCGGCCGGACGTCGAGACGATCTGAATCCTGGCCATCGGGGTGTGCCTCCTCTCGGTCATCGGTCTCGGGTAGTGCGGCCCGGATCTCCCGGGCGGTCGTGGTGCCGACGGCGTGGCCGAGGCCCCGCAACTGCGCGGCGAGGGGCTTCCAGCCGATGCCCGGATCGGCCTCGACGATGGGCCGGGCGACTGGGAGCAAGGCCGCCACCCGAGGGCTGACGGCGCCGGGTGCGGAGGTCGCGGTCGGCGGCGTCGGCCGGTCCCCGGGTGGGGGGTCCGGCCGGTCCGGGACCGGGGGTCCGCTGGGGGTCCGCTGGGGGTCCGGGGACCGGTCCCCTCCGGTCTGAGGACCGGTCCCGGACCCCGGTCCGCCGGCGGTCCCCAGGGGGCCCGGTCCCCGGTCCGCTCCGTTGAGACCGCTCCGGCGGGGTCCGGGGGTCCGGGGACCGGTCCGCTGGGGGTCCGGGGACCGGTCCGCAGGGGGTCCGGGGACCGCGGACCCCCAGTCCGATTCGAGGGGGTCCGCGTCGGAGGGGACCGTCTCAGGGGACCGGTCCTCCAGCAACATGGCCCCGGCGGAGAGAAGCATCGAGACGTCGATCATGATCGGGTAAAGAAAAGCCTCAAGCTCTTTGGAGCCCCACGAAAGAACGAGCTCGTTCATGTGGAGCCACGAAATGTAAAAAGAGATCCCGGCAATCGGGATAAGGGTGATACGGGTCGCCCAGGACCAGAATCCCGGGCTCCAGCGAACGTTAAGAACAACCTCGACGGAGCCGAGGAGGAAGAACGGCGGCAGCATCGAACCGATGACCGCCGCCGGGGTCACGTCCTCCAGCAGGAAGGAGTGCAGGAGGTTGGCCGCCAGGGAGACGACGAGACCTCCGAACGTCACGCTCCGTGCTGCCAACCTCCCGCCGTTCATCGGCTGATCGGGGTGGTGGGCCGCTGGGCCGGGATGGCCAGGGCGGGATCGGTGACCTGGTCGAGGTCGAAGGCGACCACCTCGACGTCGGCCTCGGAACGGGGCGGCTTCGGCAGCCGGATGTACGACAGGGCCAGGAGCCAGGCGGCCAGGCCGGCGAGTGCCATCGGCCACGAGTGGCTGGCCGCGGCGATCCAGAAGCTCAGGGCGGTCACGATCGCGGCCAGGACCGGCACGATCAGCGACGTCCGCGGACGGGGGTCGGGGGTCATCAGGGCGGTTCTCCTCGGGTCGATGACGAGTTTCGTTGACGCTTCGACAGTATCCGGTAACTTTCGTCGAAACAAGTTTCCAGGGCGCGTCGCACACGGAAGCGGCCCGTCCTCCGGAGAGGACGGGCCGCGGTGGATCGGAGAGTTCAGAGGTTGGCGGGAATCCACTCAGCCATGGCCCGGAGACTGGCCGCTGAGGCGCTCCAGCCAGCAGCCTGATCAGCGTTCTCGGCCTGGCCGTCCAGGATCATCCACTCCAGCTTGTGGGAGACCCGCAGGCACGCCCGGATCTTCGCCTCCTGGTGGAACGCTGCGAAGGCGGTGAATTCCTCGTCTGTGTCGGCCGGCATCTGGTCCAGCTCGGCCTGGTCGGACTTGCTGAGCGGGGGGATGTGGCTGGGTGCCTGCTGCGTCGTTGTCACGAGTAAACCGTAACACATTTGTACTACACAAGCAACCCGCTCCGGCGGGAAAGTTCCCCACGGTGCACACTCAGACCGACGGCCGGTACCGGCCGGCGTCCGCACGCCCCCGAGAGGACCCCTCACCATGAAGATCTTCGGGAGAGAGCCGACCCTGGTTCTCCAGACCGTCAGCGCCCTGCTCGCCGTGTTCGTCGCGGTCGGCATCCCCAACCTGTCCGCCGAGCAGGCGGGGATGATCATCGCGGTGCTCGCTGCGGGCATCGGGGTGGCCAACGCCTTCCTGGTCCGGCCGCTGGCGCCGGCCGCGTTCACCGGGTTCATCACCGCCGGAGCCGCCCTGCTGGCCGCGTACGGGCTCGACGTGTCCCAGCCCGTCGTGGGAGCGATCAGCGCCGCCGTAGTGACCGTCCTCGCCCTGGTCACCCGCAACCAGGTGACCCCGGTGCCGGCTCCCGGCGACTGATCCGGACAACCGAAACGGCCCCACTCTCGGCTGAGGGTGGGGCCGTTGCGATTTGCGGTTGAGCTCTATGCCGGAATCGGCCAGACCTCACCAACCGGCAGGCACTCGATTCGCTGGGGAGCCGATGTTCCGTCGAACCAGGTCACAGCGTCCCAGCAGACACGGACCTCCTGGCCGAAGGTGGCCGTGTGGATGAACTCCACGATGACACCCTGCCGAGCGATGTTCTCGGCCCGAGCGACCCGGCTTCCGGCGGTGATCTGCGGCGTGTTCATAGGTTCACTCTCCCACATAACTAGCGGTGACGCTAGTTATCGGATAAAGTTTCGTCTGAGCTAGCATCACCAGGAGATGTCACCCAGAGAATGAGAGCGAGCACCATGCCCCCGGACAGAAACCTCGGCTCGGCCGACATCGCAGATCGCTACGGCGTCAGCCACCAGCGGGCCCGCCAGTTGCTCTACGCGATGCGGGCCGACGGGGTGGGCGTCGACGTGATCAGCCGGCGCCTCGTCGTGCGCGAGAGCGAGGTCGAGTCCTGGGAGGCTGAGCGGGCCAGGAACGGACGGCCGCTGCCCGGCGCTCGCCGACGGGGGCCGAAGCGCCGCAACCGGTTCGCGGGAGACGCGATGACCGGACCTCACGATCGGCCGCAACTGTGAGCGCCCGGGTCATCGGCCGGTGCCAGTCCTGTGCTCACGACGTCGGCACCCGAATGTCCCGGAAGCTCCGGGTGGCTTACCCCCACCTCTACTACGGCAACGATCGGACGATCGCAGTACGGGGCGAGAGGTGCCCGGGGTCCGGCCGCCCCACGATTACTCACATCAAGGTCAAGCTGTGAAGCTCGCGGCGTGGGTCGGCGTGGTGGCCCCGGTGTACGCCTTCATGGCCGCGTACGAATGGAGAATTCGATGAAGGTGCGATTTTACGTAGGTGACCAGGCGTCCCCGGGCGAGAAGTTCGGGCCCGGTCCGGTGTGGCCCGACGGGTGGCCGGTGCCGCGCGTCGGCGACGAGGTGACCAGCGTGCATGGCATCACGCTGAAGGTGACGGCGGTGGACTGGTTCCCGGAAGGCGAGCTCGGCGACGGAGACCCACTCGTCTACGTGGTGCTGCGCCCCGAACCCTGACCCGACCCCACACCCGCTCGACGAAGCCCCTCGACCCCCGCGGCCGAGGGGCTTCTTTGCGTCTCGGGCCGACCGGGAAGTCGCTAGTTACCCTCCGGTACGGAGTTGCAGGGGTTGCGTGCAAATCAGGGAGGTTGCGCGCAAGGTACCGTGATTGAACCTTCAACCAAGGTACCCCATCACCGCAGGTCAGAAGGTTTTAATAGGGCAAGGTTGCGTGCATTGCGTGCACTTGGTTAAAAAACAGCCTCGCGTGCGCGTGCGCGCGACCCCAAGTTAGGTGAGTGGGCGAGCTGCACGC
>Ga0157310_10000010_pt1 | contig 20215 bp, 17 predicted proteins | sample NitcycUS213509R2_FD_108384 | JGI IMG/M metagenome (GOLD analysis project Ga0157310, IMG submission 108384) | Soil microbial communities from Arlington Agricultural Research Station in Wisconsin, USA - Nitrogen cycling UWRJ-S213-509R-2 | ecosystem: Environmental > Terrestrial > Soil >...
CTCAGCTGGCACCCAGCCTGGCCACCGTGCAGAACGTAGCCGCACCACGGATGCGCGCCATTGCGACGGCCTTCGTCTGGATGGTGATGGGCCTGATCGGCGCCGGATTGGGCCCGACGCTGCTGGGAGTGGTCAGTGATTTCTTCGCCGGCCGCGCTTTTGCATCAGCAGACTTCCTCGGCCAGTGTCCCGGCGGTCGCGCGGCTGCGGGAGCCGGCGCTGCGCTCGACGCCGCTTGCCGGGCTGCCTCCACGCAGGGGCTGAAGATGGCGCTGGTCTGCGGCGCCGCGTTCTTCCTCTGGGCCGCGCTTCACTTCCTGCTGGCGGCGCGCACGGTTCGTCGCGACCTTTACGCCGCTCCACGGACCGGTCTTCAGATGGGGCGCTGAAGGCTCATCTGGATCATGCAGGCTGCCGATTTCTTTTTCGCCCAGGCCATGCAGGTCGCATCGCCTGACGGCATCGCGACCAGCAGGTCGCGGACCAGGCGGAAATAGCTGGCCTGCGCGGCAGCAGGCAGGCGCGCGGCAAGCGATGCGCTGAATCGCGCCTCGTAGGCGGCAAGACAGCGAGAGAACAGGTCGATCACCGGGCTGTCTGCCAGCCGGGATACCAGGTGGACAAGACCCAGCAGGTCGCAGCGATCGAAGGACTCACAGCCTTCCAGCCGGGAAAGCGCGATTTCCAGCTGCTGGCGCTGTTCAACACTGGCGCGACCCACCGCCATCGCGGGCACATGGGCATTGAGCTGGAACAGGATGGTCCCGGCGGCCAGCGGATCGAGCTTTTCGCCGATCAGATACGCCAGCATCAGGCGGATGCCGCCACCCGCGCGTCGATCGCGGATGACCAGGCCATTGCCGCGGCCACGCCTGCACTCGACCAGCCCGGTGTCCTGCAGCAGGCGGATGGCCTGCCGCAACGTCAGGCGGCTGACACCGAATCGCTCGCACAGGTCCCATTCCGAACCCAGACGCGCGCCAGCCGCCCACGTGCCCTGGATCTCGGCTGCCAGGCGGCGGGCGATGAAGGCAGCCAGTGTGCTGGCCGGTGCCTGTGACGGTGAGGCCTCGCCGGACTGCGCGATCCCGCTTCCCCGGGCGCACAGACCCGCATCGAGCCTCTCGATGCACTGGAAGAGCAAAGGCGAGACCGGATCGCCGACGACACCTTGCGACATCAGCTCAAGAGATTCACGGGCGTCCTGGATATGGGACGGGCGTATGCCGCTGGACAGGAAATGCTCGGCCAGTGACGCGGCGATGTACCCGGGCTGAGGCCTCGCCAGGATGAAGCCGCCACAGGGACCGGGCCGCAGCCGCCCCAGTCCGCGGCGCTCCAGCAGCCCCACCGCCTCTCGCACCACGGACCGGCCGGCGCGATAGCGCTCCGCCAGCACCCGCAATGACCCCAGGCTGGCTCCCGGCGCCAGCCCCCATTCGGCGATGTCATCCTCGATGCGTCGCGCCAGCTCCTCGGTCAGGCGCGCCCTGGACTCCCCGTCACAGGTCGACGCAACGTAAATGCGTTCCGCGGTGTTCATCCCCCAACCTCGCCGGCAATCGACGGCACTATTATTCGCTCTGGCCGGTCCAGCAGAATCGATCATAGCGTCAATGCCCCGGGGGGCGGGATGTCTGCGGCCTATATCGATACCTTCGTCCGTTATTCCGACCGCACCGCGGACGGCGGATTCATCCGTGCCAACGGCGATTACTCCTTCGGCATGGAGGACCATCCCGCGCGGATCCACAATGCGCGCCTGGAACCGATCGAATTCGCCACGAATGGCTTCACGCTGCTGAAGCACGCCACTGAAGTCGATTTCACCAGTCCCGAGGACGTGCAGCGCCGCTGGTACCCGGAAGCCTGCCGCCTGGTCAGGGAACTCACGGGCGCCAGCGAGGTGTTTGCCTTCATGGGCATACTCAGGGGCGGGGACGAGAATCTGGGCGGTGGCCCCGCGCTCAGTGCACATGTCGACTTCAACGAGGCGAGCCTGCGCGGCTGGGTGCAGCGCCTGGCGCCGGACCGCGCGGCGCAGTTCGCGAACAAGCGGCTCGTGAACATCAATCTCTGGCGCGGCACCCGCCCTGTCCGCTGCAGTCCGCTGGCCGTTTGCGATGCACGCAGTGTCGACAAGAGTGACTTCATGCTGGTGCGCTTCGGCGATGCACCGCCACCACCAGGGCCGGTGGCGGGCGGCCTGAACGTCGCCTACAACCCCCGGCATCGCTGGTACTACTACCCGGACATGGAGCCGGACGAGGTCATCGCCTTCCGGCTGTTCGACACGGCGAATCCTCGCTGGCAGATGACAGCACATACGGCGGTCGTCGATCCGACGGCCGCACCTGATGCCCCCAAACGCATGAGTTACGAGTTGCGCACGCTGGCAGTTTTCGACTGACCTGCTCCGGAGTCCCCTACATGCCGAACCGTCTCTTCGCCGCCTTCGTTCATCGGGCCGATGCCTGGGATCACGCCCGTCCGCCACAGGAACAGTCCGGCTTTCCCGACCATGCGAAGTTCGTCGGGGAACTGGAAGCCTCGGGTTTCATCGCCATGGCTGGCCTGATGCTGACCAGCAGCGACGTGCTGTTCATCTTCCGCGCCGAGAGCGAAGAGGCGGTGCGGCAGCGCCTGGCCGGCGACCCGTGGCAGAAGGATGGTCACGCACGGCTGGGCCGTGTCGAGGAAATCCAGTTCCGCATCGGCGCACCCGGAGGCTGACATGCAGGTATTCGTCTTCGACTGGATGGCGTACGGGCAGAGCGTGGACAAGTACCGCGTCAATGGCGAGATGCCCAAACTCGGCCGCGCGCAGTTCGATGCGCAGGTGGCGGTGGAAACCTATCGCAACCATCTCGCCGCCTGGGTGGAGATGGAGCGCCAGGGCTTCGACGGCATCGCGATCAACGAGCACCATTCGACGCCATTCGGGCTCAACAACTCCCCGAACCTGATCGCTGCCGCCATCTCGCAGCAGACCACGAAGATGAAGATCCTCATCTACGCCAACCTGCTGCCGCTGCACGAGCCGCTGCGGCTGGCCGAGGAACTGGCAATGCTCGACTGTCTCTCCAACGGACGGCTGATCGCCGGCGTCGCCCGGGGCGCGCCACGCGAATACAAGATCTTCAACGTGCCCATGTCGGAAAGCCGCGGGCGCTTCGAGGAAGCCTTCGAGGTGATCCGCCGCGCGTGGACGGAAGAGAGCTTCTCGTTCGAGGGCAAGTACTACAACTACAAGGAAGTCTCGATCTGGCCGCGCCCGGTGCAGCAGCCGCATCCACCGGTCTGGGTCCCCGTCACTGGCTCGAAGGAAACCGTGGAATGGGCGGCTGCCAACGACATCGCGATCACGCCGGGCGTATTCGCCGGCCCGATGCGCGAGGACAGCATCCGCTACTACGCGCGATGCATGGGGCAGCACGGCCGCAGCGTCACCTCGAAGCACATCAGCGTGATGGTCGACTGCTACGTTGCCGATTCGAAGGCCCAGGCCGTCGAGGAATACGGCCCCTACCTGATGTACCTGTTCAATACGCTGCTGCCCTACGGACAGGTCTACCAGAAGGATGCCAAGGGCTACTACAGCTCCACGGCGTTCGAGCACCTGCGGCAGGGCACGAAGGGCACGCTGGCCGAGGATGCCACCATCTTCAATGCCTGGACAATGGAGACCGTGCGCGCGGCCGCGGAGCACATGCCCATCGGCACGGCGGATGAGATCGTCGAGCGCATCATCGCGGAGTGCAACGACGCGGGCGCCGGCTCGGTGCTGCTGATCTGCAACCGCGCCCATCTGCCGCAGGAGATGTTCCTGAACCAGATCCAGCGCATCGGCCGCGAAGTGCTGCCGCGGCTGCAGGCGCACAAGATCTCGGTGGTGCCGCACGCGCTGGATGCTGCAGACGCCCGTGGGTGATCCAGCCAGTGTCACCGAGGAGCGCACCTACGCGCGGGTGACCTGGCGGCTGCTGCCGTTCCTCGGCATCTGCTACCTGATTGCCTACCTGGACCGCGTCAACGTCGGCTTTGCCAAGCTGCACATGCTCGCGGACCTGTCGATGTCCGAGGCCGCCTATGGCTTCGGCGCCGGCATCTTCTTCATCGGCTATTTCCTTTTCGAGGTGCCAAGCAATATCGCCCTGCACCGCGTGGGGGCACGGGCGTGGATCGCGCGAATCATGGTGACCTGGGGCGTCATCTCCTGCGCCATGGCCTTCGTCGAGCCGATTGCCCGTGCCACGGGTCTCGAGGTGCACACTACCTTCTACGGCCTGCGCTTCCTGCTCGGTGCCGCCGAGGCCGGGTTCTTTCCCGGCGTGCTGCTTTACCTGAACTACTGGTATCCCTCGCACCGCCAGAGCCGCGCCGTCGCACTGCTGTTGATGGCGCAGCCCTTCTCTTTCGTGTTCGGCGCGCCGGTTTCCGGCGCCATCATGGATCATTTCGGCGGCACCGGCGGTTTGCGCGACTGGCAGTGGCTGTTCATCATCGAGGCCGTACCGGCCGTACTGCTGGGCATCCTCGTGCTGTTCTGCCTGGATAACCGGATCGACGCAGCCAGGTGGCTGTCGCCGGGCGAGAAGCAGCTGCTGCAGCACCGGCTGGCGCAGGACGCCGCCAGGAAAGCCGATGTTCCGCTGCGCGCCCTGTTCGCGATGCCGGCGATGTGGCTGTTCATCGCCATCCTGTTCTGCATCGTGACTGGCGTATATGGCATCAATTTCTGGTTGCCCACGATGATCGGGGCCACAGGCATCCAGTCGGTGCTGACGATCGGCCTGATCACTGCCGCCTGCTACTTCACCAGCGCGGTGGTTTCGGTGCTGGTGACGCGGCACGCGGAGCGGGTCAACGAAAAGCGCTGGCACGCGGCCGGTGCCGCGATTGTCGGGGGCCTGAGCCTCGCACTAAGTACCGCCTGGACAGACAGCACGGTGCTCACGGCAATGCTGTTGACGGTCGCGACCACTGGCGCGCTCGTCGCCACCGCACTGTTCTGGAGTTTTCCGGGATCCCTGCTGACTGGCACGGGAGTGGCAGCGGGACTCGCGCTGATCAATTCCTGCGGCAATCTCGGCGGCTTCGTCGGACCCTACCTGCTGGGGCTGCTGTCGACCTGGCTGGGCAGCCGCACGGCAGGCGTGGGCGTCCTCGGCGCGTTCATGGTCTGCGCCGGCGTGCTGATCGCAGTGGCCTGCCGTCGCTACGGCCTGCGTGAACCTCCGCGGACGGGTGTAGCGATGAACAACCGCCCGATCTAGCGACGCCGCACGAGCAGCCGCTGCAGCAGGCAGAACAGCAGCAACAGCACGCCGATCACGATCCGCGTCCACCACGAACTCAGCGTGCCGTCGAAGGCGATCAGGGTCTGGATCAGGCCCAGCACCAGAACGCCGAACAGCGTCCCCACCACATGACCGCTGCCGCCCGACAGCAGCGTGCCGCCAATCACCACGGCGGCGATCGCGTCGAGTTCCAGTCCCGTGGCATGCAGGCTGTAGCCGCTGAGCATGTACACCGTGTACAGCACACCCGCCAGAGCCGCGCAGAAGCCGCTCAATGCATACACGCGCACGATGGTCGAGGCCACCGGCAGCCCCATCAGTACCGCCGACTGCTCGTTGCCTCCGATGGCGTAGACCGTACGGCCGAACTGCGTCGACCTGGCCAGGACGATGGCCGAGACCACGACCACCAGGGCCGTGACGGCCCCCACAGACAGCGAAGCACTGCCGACGGGAATACGAAGGCCAGCCAATGCCATCTGGAAGCCATTGTTCATGCCGATCGAGTCCACGCTGACCAGCGTGGCAGCCCCACGGGCGAGGAACATGCCGGCCAGCGTGACCACGAACGGGGGCAGCCGGTAACGCTGGATCATCAGTCCCATCGAGGCACCGAATACGGTGCCCGCCATCAGGGCCAGCGCCATAGCGCCCAGCGGATGCCAGCCGTGATGCTCCACCAGGCTCGCCAGCAGCACCGTCGTGAACGCCACCACCGCGCCAACGGACAAGTCGATGCCGCCAGTGAGAATCACGAAGGTCATGCCTGTCGCGACCACCAGCAGGAAGGCATTGTCGATCAGCAGGTTCAGGAACACCTGCGGGGCGAAGAATCCCTGGTAAGCGAACCCGCCTGACAACGCCATGGCAATGAACAGCGACACCGTCACGGCCAGCGACAGCGCAGCCGGATCGCGCGCTGCGCGCGCCAGCCTGTTGCGCGGTGGCGCTGCGGCCGAAGTACCGCTCATGCCGGACTCCGCGGTCGCGGGCGCAGCAGCGACAGCATCTGCTGCCGGAACCGCGGCGCCTGCAGCAGCAGCACGACAACCACCAGCAGCGCCTTCGCTACCAGATTCACCTGCGGTGGCAGGCCGGTGCTGTAGATGGTGGTGGAGAGGGTCTGGATGATCAGCGCACCGATGAGAGTGCCGGCCAGGCTGAATCTGCCTCCCGTCAGCGCCGTGCCACCCAGGCTCACCGCCAGGATGGCATCCAGCTCGAGCAACTGCCCGGCATTGTTGGCATCGGCGCTGGCCACATTGGAACTGACCAGCAGGCCCGCCATGCCGGCGCTGAGCCCGCAGAACAGGTACAGCGCCGGCATTATGGCGCCGGCACGCACGCCGGCCAGGCGCGCCGCAGCAGGATTGTCACCGATGGCGCGCACGAACAGGCCGAGCGCGGTACGGTCGAGCAGCAGCTTCAGCGCGACGAACACGAATGCCACCACGAAGAGCGCAAAGGGCAAGCCCAGCAGGAAGCCCCTGCCGATGAATGCATAGGGCGCGTAGTAGATGGTGAGGATCTGGCCGTCGCTGATGAGCTGCGCGAGACCTCGTCCCGCGACCATCAGTATCAGCGTGGCGACAATGGGCTGCATGCCCGCCCTGGCCACCAGCAATCCGTTCCACAGCCCACACAGCGCGGCGATGCCGAGCGCGGCACCAATGGCAGCGAACAGCGGCAGCAGTCCATGCGCGGAACCACCGGCCTCGAGATGCGTGATGGTCCATGCCGCGACGGTGGCGGCGATCGCCAGTACGGCTCCGACAGAGATATCGAGGCCGCGCACGGCAATCACCAGCGTCATGCCCATCGACACCAGCGCCAGCGGCGCCGCACGGTTGGCGATATCGATGAGGTTGCCGTAAAGATGCCCATCGCGGACCTGCAATGCGAGGAAGCCAGGATTGAACAGGCCATTGGCGAGCAGCAGCAGGGCGAGCGCGGCCAGCGGCCAGGCCAGCGGGTGAGCGAACAGACGCCGCATCAGGATGTGGCCCCCGCGATCATGTCCAGCACCTGCCGGCTGTCGCTGCCGGCAGGCAGCTCGCCCACCTTGCGCCGGTCGCGCAGCACGGCAATGCGCCCGCACAGGTGGGTGAGCTCCTCCAGTTCGGCCGATATGAACAGGACCGCCATGCCCTGCCGCGCCAGCCGCAGGATCTCCGCCATGATCTCCTGCCGTGCGGCGATGTCGATGCCGCGCGTGGGCTCATCAAGCATGAGCAGCCGTGGTGCCGTGGCCAGCCACCGGGCCAGCAGCACCTTCTGCTGGTTGCCGCCGGACAGCTTCCCCACAGGCGTTTCGATGTCCGTTACCTTGATGCCGAGAACTGCAATGAATTCTCTTGCCAGCGCCTGCTGCCGTGACCGCGGCAGTGCATGCCACCAGCCCCGGCTCGCCTGCAATGCCAGCGCGATGTTCTCGCGCACCGACAGGCCGCCGGCGATTCCCTCCGTCTTGCGGTCTTCCGGACACAGCGCGAGGCCCTGTGCCACCGCGTCTGCCGGTTGACGCAGATCGACAGCTTCACCTGCAATGCGCACTTCACCGCTGTCGGCCCGGTCCAGGCCGAACAGCAGCCGCGCCAGTTCGGTCCGTCCTGAACCCAGCAGGCCACCCAGTCCCAGCACCTCACCGGCGCGGATGCCCAGATCCACCGGAAACAACGCACGCCGCCGGCCCAGCCCGCGGGCCTCGACCACGAACGGCGCATCACCCGGGACGACATCATGCGGTTCACGCGCCACGGCGGATGTCACCTCACGGCCGACCATTGCCGTCACCAGCCCCGCCTGGCTCAACTCCGCTGTGGAAAACTCCCCGGCGGGTGCGCCATTGCGCAGCACGGTAATCCGGTCGCTTACGGCGTACACCTGATCGAGGAAATGGGTGACGAACAGGATGGCGACACCGCGCTGCCGCAGCCGCCGCATCAACGTGAACAGTTCGCCCACCTCGTGCTGGTCGAGACTGGACGTGGGTTCATCCAGTATCAGCACGCGGGCGGAAACCCCCATCGCGCGTGCGATGGCAACCATCTGCTGTATCGCTACCGGATAGCTGCCCAGAGCCTTCGCCACGTCGATCTGGAGGTGGAGCTCCGCCAGCAACCGCCTGGCGTCATCCTGCACGCGCGCGTGATCGATCAGTCCACTCCAGCGCTGTCGCGGATACCGTCCCGCACACAGGTTCTCGGCCACCGACAGGTTGGGACACAGGTTCACTTCCTGGTAGACCGTGCTGATGCCCGCGCGCTGTGCCTCAACGGGTGTGGCCGGCGCAATCGCGCGGCCATCCAGCATGATCCGGCCGGCATCGGGAGTTTCCACGCCGGTGAGCAGCTTGATCAGCGTGGATTTTCCCGCGCCGTTCTGCCCCATCAACGCGTGGATTTCGCCGGCGCGCAGCACCAGGTCCACGCGATCCAGCGCCACCGTGGTGCCGAAGCGCTTGCACAGGCCCTGCGCATGCAGCACCACGCCGCTCACCCCGCAGCCCTCAGTACTTGCGGTTGGGAAGTTCGGCGGCGGCCTGCTCGCGGGTGAACACCCCCTCGTCCACCACTACACGTTTCGGCACCGGCGTGCCCGCATGCACATCCTGGATGAGCCGCGCCAGTTGCGGGCCCAGGAGCGGATTGCACTCTACCGTGGCATTGAGCTTGCCGGCATTCATCGCCTCGAAGGCGCCGCGCACACCGTCAATGGAAACGATGTGGATATCCTCGCCCGGTTTCAGGCCGGCCTCCTCGATGGCCTGGATCGCCCCGATGGCCATGTCATCGTTGTGCGCGAACAGGACGTCGATCTTCTTCTGACCCTCGGCCTTGATGAAGGCTTCCATCACCTCCTTGCCCCTGGTCCGGGTGAAATCGCCGCTCTGCGAGCGTACGACCTCGAAACGCGCGTCCTGCCCGATGACCTCGCGAAAACCCCGCATGCGGTCGTTGGCCGGCGCCGACCCCACGGTTCCCTGCAGCTCGACCACGCGGATGATGCCGGTGCGGCCAGCGCTGTCCCCGATCAGCCAGCGTGCGGCGCGACGCCCTTCCTCCACGAAATCCGATCCGATCAGCGTCACGTACAGCGACTCATCGGGGACCTGCACGGCACGATCGGTCAATACCACCGGGATGCCCGCTGCCTTCGCTTCGCGCAGCACGGTGTCCCATCCCGTTTCCACCACCGGAGAAAAGGCGATCACGTCCACGTGCTGTGCGATGAAGGAGCGCAGGGCCTTGATCTGGTTCTCCTGCTTCTGCTGCCCGTCCGAGAACTTCAGCTGGAACCCAGGCTCGGCCAGTGCCTCCTTCACCGAGCGCGTATTGGCCGTGCGCCACTCGCTCTCGGCACCTACCTGGCTGAAACCCACGGTGATCGCACCGCCCGCGGCGCCCTTGCCGCCGCCGCCCGAGCACCCTGTCAGCGCCGCAATGCCCAGCAGCGCAATCCATGCCGAAGACCTGACCATTTCCATGTTCCCCTTTGTTTTCCCTTTGCTCTTTTCCCGGGTGCGGCTCGTCACAGCACGCGTACGCCACCGGGCGCGAATCCCGCCGGAACCGTTCGCAGCGGGTTGCGCAGCGGCGCACCCATTGCCGGCAGATCCACTTCGAAGACATCGCCCGGTTGCGCCCGGATGCCATCTGCAAAGCTCAGCGTGGCGGTGCCGAAGAAGTGCAGGTGCACGTCGCCGGGACGCCGGTGTGCGGCGTACTTGAAGTGGTGAAATTCAAGATTCTCCAGCGAATGGCACATGTTGGCCTCGCCGGTGACGAAGGGCTTCTCCCACACCACTGCGCCATCGCGCAGGATGCGGCTGGTACCGCGCAGATCCCGCGGCAGCGCGCCCGTGCGCAGTTCCGGGCCCACTGCGCAGGCGCGCAGCTTCGAATGCGCCAGATACAGATAGTTGCTGCGCTCGGTGACATGGTCGGAGAATTCGTTGCCCAGCGCGTAGCCGAGCCGGTGGGGCGTGCCATCCGAGCCGATGAGGTACAGGCCTACGAGTTCCGGTTCCTCGCCACCATCCAGCGCGAACTCGGGAGAACCCAGTGCCGCCCCCGGATGCGTGACGATGCCGCCGTCACCCTTGTAGAACCACTCGGGCTGCACGCCGGCCTCGCCCGGCGCAGGAATTCCGCCTTCGACACCCCACTGGAACATGCGCATGGAGTCGGTCAGCGCGCCTTCCTGTGCCTGCTGCTTCATTTTCTGGTGCATGGCGTCGCGCGTGGACGCGCTGCCGGTATGCGTGAGGCCCGTGCCGGAGACCATGCAATGCGCCGGATCCGGATGATGCAGCGGCGAGCGCACTCTGCCCGCGTGCAACAGCCCGGCATACTCCAGCCAATGCGCGCCCGGCGTCGCAACGGCCTGCTGCTCCAGCGTGGCGCCGGTGGAGATGGCCTGCATGGCCAGCTCGCGGATACCGCCAATCCCTTCGAGCAGCCGCACGCGCTGGCCCGTGTCCTCGACGACACCGACACGGATCTGCCCTGCTTCAGGTTCCAGCTGGATCAGTCGCATCGCGGCCCCTGGGGTTCCCAATTCCGCAACCATAGCCGAACCGCCGCCGCGTGGCATGCAATCGTCAGCACCAGCCCGCGTCCACGATGAATTCCTGCGCCGTGACCGCACGCGCCTGATCCGATGCGAGGAACAGCACCATGGCCGCGACATCCTCGGGCCAGATCTTGTCCGGAAGACACTGGTTGCGCGCCAGGTCCGCCTCGCCAGCCTCGTCGAGCCACATCTCGATCTGGCGCTCGGTCATCACCCAGCCCGGAGATACCACATTGATGCGAATGCGCTGCGTCCCCAACTCGCGTGCCAGGCCGCGTGTGAGGCCATTCACCGAGGACTTGGCGGTGGCGTACACGGCGTATCCGCCGGACTTCGCCTGCCAGCCCGTAGAGCCCAGATTGATGATGGAGCCTCCACCCAGACGCTGCATGCCCGGAACTGCCGCCTGGATGGCAAAGAATGCCGCGCGCTGATTGATGGCCACGCGCTGGTCCCAGTACGCGGGCGTGACTTCCTGCATCGAGTGCCGGTCGTCGCTGGCCACATTGTTGACCAGCACATGGAAATCACCCAGCGCCTGCGCCGCTTCGGCCATGGCGCGCTGCAGGTCGGCGATATCGGTGACATCGCAGCGGCGCAGCCAGGGCCGTGGCAACCCCTCCGCTGCCAGGCGATCGGCCAGTGCCTTTCCCGCATCTTCGGCAATATCCACGAAGGCCACGGCGGCGCCCTGACGCGCGAAGGCCTCGACAATGGCCGCACCAATGCCGCTGGCCCCGCCAGTGACGAAGGCCCGGCGGCCGGCCAGGCGCGGATAGCTCGCCTGTTCATCCCGATGACGCCGCCCCGCCCCTGTCACTACCTTTCCAGCTGCCATGCGCCCCTCACGTCCGTTTGATGAAATCGATCCCGGTGTTTTTGGTAGTTTTGCAGCCCGACATGTGCAAAGGAAGCCCAGCCCCATGAGCCAGCCCCATGAGTGATCCTCCCAAGCGCCCCCTCCGCAGCCGCCAGTGGTTCGGCCTCGAGGGCAAGCAGGGCTTCTACTATCGGGCCTGGCTCAAGGGGCTGGGACTGCCGCACGACCTGTTCGACGGCCGGCCGGTGATCGGCATCTGCAACACCTGGTCCGAGCTGACCCCCTGCAACAGCTCTTTCCGCGACCTGGCCGAGCACGTCAAGCGCGGGGTGTACGAGGCTGGCGGCTTTCCGCTCGAATTTCCCGTGATGTCGCTGGGGGAAACCCAGATGCGTCCCACCGCCATGCTGTTCCGCAATCTGGCCAGCATGGATGTCGAGGAGTCGATCCGCGCAAATCCCCTCGATGGCGTGGTGCTGCTGATGGGCTGCGACAAGACCACACCGTCATTGCTGATGGGCGCCGCCAGCGTGGACCTGCCCACCATCGGCGTATCCGGCGGGCCGGCACTTTCGGGCAACTGGCGCGGCAAACCCCTGGGTTCGGGGACAGGCGTGATCGAGATGTCGGAAATGGTGCGCGCCGGCACCCTGAGCCAGGCGGAATTCACGGAAGCCGAGGCCTGCATGCAGCGCTCGCGCGGCAGCTGCATGACCATGGGCACCGCCTCGACGATGGCCAGCCTGGTGGAGGCACTCGGCATGTCGCTGCCCGAGAACGCCGCGATTCCCGCAGTCGATGCACGCCGCATGCGCCTGGCGCATCTCTCCGGCCGTCGTATCGTCGCAATGGTGCAGGAGGATCTGCGGATGTCGAAGGTGCTCACCCGCGCCGCCTTCGCCAACGCCATCCGCGCCAATGCTGCCATCGGCGGCTCCAGCAATGCAGTGATCCACCTGCTGGCGCTCGCCGGACGCATCGGGGTGCCATTGACCCTGGAAGACTGGCATCGCATCGGCTCGCATCTGCCCTGCCTGCTCAACCTGAAGCCTTCCGGGCAGTACCTCATGGAGGATTTCTACTATGCCGGCGGCCTGCCCGCCGTGCTGCGCGAGATCGCGCCGCACCTGGAACTCGACGCACTGACCGTCAACGGCAGCACGCTCGGGCAGAACATCGCCGACGCACCCTGCTGGAACCGCGATGTGATCCGCCCGCTGAACGAGCCGTTCAAGGCCGCGGCCGGCATCGCGGTGCTGCGCGGCAACCTCGCACCCGACGGCGCCGTCATCAAGCCGTCGGCCGCCTCGCCACAGCTGCTCACGCATCGCGGCCGCGCCGTGGTGTTCGAGAGCATCGAGGATTTCAAGGCACGCATCGACGACGATTCGCTGGACATCGACGAGAGCTGCGTGATGGTGCTGAAGAACTGCGGCCCGCGCGGCTACCCGGGCATGCCCGAGGTCGGCAACATGCCGCTGCCGCCGAAGCTGCTGCGCCGGGGCATCACCGACCTGGTGCGCATCTCGGATGCGAGGATGAGCGGCACGGCCTACGGCACCGTAGTGCTGCACATCTCACCCGAGGCCGCTGCCGGCGGTCCGCTGGCACTGGTGCACGAGGGTGATTTCATCGAACTGGACGTGCCCGGTCAGCGCTTGCACCTGGACGTACCGGCGGAGGAACTGGAACGCCGCCGCGCCGCGTGGCAGCCGCCGGCTGCACCGGCACGTGGCTGGGCGAAGCTGTACGTGGACCATGTGCAGCAGGCGCATCTGGGTGCCGACCTGGATTTCCTCGCGGGTGGCAGCGGCGGAGACGTCAATCGCGAGTCGCACTAGCCCGATGCCGGTGATCCGTCATTTCGGCCGGCTCGGGGATGGCCGCAACGTCGAAGCGATCACTCTGGGCGGGCCAGAAGGCCTGCAGGCCGAAGTACTGACCTATGGTGGCATCCTGCGCCGGCTGAGCTTCCCGGTGGGTGGCGAGCGACGCGAACTCGTCCTCGCCCTCGATGGACTGGAGCAGTACGAACAGGACAGGGCATATGTGGGTCCGGTGGTCGGACGCTTTGCCAACCGCATCGCGCAGGGAAGCTTTGCCATCGACAGCCACGCCTACCAGCTCACGCGCAACGAAAACCCCAATCACCTGCATGGCGGAACGGCCGGCACCGGCAAACGGCTGTGGCAGGTGCTGCAAGCCTCTGCGGATACCCTCACGCTGGCCTTGCACTCTCCGGCAGGTGAGGAAGGTTATCCGGGCAATCTCGACATCACGCTGGAACTGTCGTTGCTGCCTGATGCGTTGCGGATCAGCTTCACTGCCCTCGCAGATGCGCCAACCCCGGTGAACCTGACCTGGCACCCGTATTTCAATCTCGGCGGCATGGCTTCCAGTCACTGGCTGCGGATTCCCGCCTCGCATTATCTGCCCGTGGGCCCCGGCCTGATTCCCACCGGGAACATTGCATCCGTGGAGGGCACGCCCTTCGACTTCCGCGCGGGCCGGGTACTCATGCCACCACCCCTGCACACACACCCGCAGCTGTCCTTGGGTGGCGGCTACGATCATTGCTGGGTTCTCGACGATGAGGCCGACTGCCATTGCGAGCTGCGCTCGCCACGGGGCGATATCACGCTGAGGATGGAAGGCAGCGGACCGGGACTGCAATTCTACGGCGGGCAGTTCCTGTCGAAGGCACACCCGCTGACCGGAAGCGGACTCGCCCTGGAACCGCAAGGCCTGCCCGATGCACCTAATCACCCGGGCTTCCCGGATTCGATCCTGCGACCCGGCGGAATCTATCGCGCCAGCATCAACTACCGCGTGAGCGTCAAGCCACCGGGTTGCTGAGACAGCCGATGGGATCGATGGTGATGCTGATGGTATCTCCATGCTGCAGCGTGAAGGGCGCGGGCGGGACGATGCCTGTTCCCGTCATCAGCAGCGCACCCTGCGGGAAGCTGCATTCCCGGAACAGCCAGGCGGCGAGATCCTCAAAGCGTCGCGTGATCATGCTGACGGCCACGCTGCCTTCAAAGACCGTCCGCGTGTCGCGCACGATCGACAGCTCGATGATTGCACCGGAGGGAAAACCGCCCTCGCATACCAGCACGCAGGGGCCGAGCGCCGCGCAGCCGTCGTAGATCTTGGCCTGTGATAGGTAGAGCGGGTTTTCGCCCTCGATGCTGCGCGAACTCATGTCGTTGCCGATCGTGTATCCGACGATCGTGCCGCGGCGATTCAGCACCAGTGCGAGCTCCGGTTCCGGCACGTTCCATGAGGAGTCGGCGCGTATGCGCACCGCGCCACCATGGCCGACCACCCGATGGCGGGTGGCCTTGAAGAACAGCTCCGGACGCTCCGCTTCATAGACGCGCTGGTAGAAGTCGCCGCCGCCGGAATCCTTCGACTCCTCCTGCCGCTCGACCTTGCTGCGCAGGTAGGTAACGCCACTGGCCCAGAGCTCCTGACCCTGCATCGGCGGAAGCAGCGTCAGCTGCAGCGGTTCCGCCGGAAATGGCTTCAGCCCGGCATGCATTTGCAGCAGGTGGCGATGCAGTCCTTCAGTGTTGAGCAGATCGTCCCAGCCCACGTCCGTGCACAGCGCCCGCCTGCCGTCGTGGTCCAGCAGGACTCCAGCTGTCGTGTTGTAGATCTTCATGGCACTCATATTAACCGCGCTGGTTGCGTCCTCGTACGTGACTGTTCGTGCCAGGCGGTAGTGATAGCCGCCCGGGGGCAAACGATTGCAGCCCTGCAGCCGCAGGCCGTATGCTGCCCCGCACTCAGCAGGCCGCATAAGCCCGCATCTCGCCGGAGAACCAGCAGCATGGCGAAACAGAACCTTACGCTACGGGAAAAGTTCGGCTTCGGGCTGGGCGACACCGCCAGCAACATCGTCTACCAGGCGGTGATCAACATCCTGCTGTACTTCTATACCGACGTGTACGGCATCCAGGCGGCGGCAGCCGGTACGCTGTTGCTCGTCGTGCGCGTCTTCGATGCCGTGATCGACCCGATGATGGGCGGGATCGCCGACCGGACGCGCTCAAAGCATGGCCGCTATCGCCCGTGGATGCTGTGGGTCGCCATTCCCTACGGCGCGCTGGCCGTGGCGGCATTCATCACGCCCCAGGTCGACATGGGTACCAAGCTGGTCTACGCCTACATCAGCTATGCACTGCTGATGACGGCGTATACGGCGATCAACGTGCCCTACTCGGCGCTGGGCGGGGTCATGACCGGCGACAGCGAGGAGCGCGGCAACCTGCAGACCTGGCGCTTCGCAATGGCCATGGTGGGCGGGTTCCTGGTGACGAGCTCCATCTTCCCGCTTGCGAAAATCCTCGGCGGAGGCGATTCGCCGGAGAACTACCAGCTGGGTTTCCCCTTTGCGATGATGGTGATGGCAGTCATCGCCATGCTCTGCTTCGTGCTCTGCTTCCGGCTCACGAAGGAGCACATCCCACCGGATCCGGGCCAGTCGAAGCGCAAGATCATGGATGATTTTCTCGCCATGCTGGCGAATTCCCAGTGGAACATCATTGCGCTGGCGACGCTCATCATCATGACCCGCGGGGCGATGCAGGGAGCGAGCAAGCCCTATTTCGTGAACTACTACCTGATCACGGATCACATGCCTGCCTGGCTGGACTGGTTCATGGGCAGCGCATCTTCCCGGCTGTCAGCCTTCCTCAGCATGACCATGCTGGCGGGCGTCGCCGGCGCCCTGTGCGCCAACTGGCTGGGCCGGTACCTGTGCAAGGTATCGGTCATGAAACTGGCGCTTGCGGGAACCATATTGATGAACGTGCTGCTGTTCCTCATCCCGCGCGACGCGGTGCTGCTGGCCCTGCTCATCGTCATGCTGTCGAACTTCTGCCACATGATGTTCGTGCCGATGCTGTTCTCGACCGTGCCGGATACCGTGGACTACGGGCTGCATCGCATGGGCAAGGGGGCGATGGCCATGTTCTGCGGCGGCCACCTGTTCGTGCTCAAGCTGGGCAACGCGCTCGGCGGTTTCTTCGTCGGCCACATGCTGGCGTGGTTCGGGTACCAGCCGAACGTCGAGCAGACGCCCAGGGCACTCACGGGCATCATGGCCGCGTATGCCGGCAGTTCGATCGTCGCTGCGCTGCTGGTTCTGGTCTGCCTGCAGTTCTACCGGCTCACGCGCGGCTGGCAGGGTCGCCTGGCCACGGGAACCGGTGCATGAGCCGGTTGATCCGCAACCCGATCCTGCCGGGTTTCAACCCGGACCCTTCCATCGTACGGGTGGGCGAGGACTACTACATCGCCACTTCCACCTTCGAGTGGTATCCCGGCGTGCAGATCCATCATTCCCGCGATCTGGCCCACTGGCGCCTGATCGCGCACCCGCTCGACCGCGCCGGCCTGCTGGACATGCTTGGCAACCCGGACTCTGGCGGTATCTGGGCCCCCTGCCTCACGTACGCCAACGGTTTGTTCTGGCTGGTGTACACGGATGTGAAGCGCCACGAGGGCAGCTTCAAGGACGCGCACAACTATGTGACGACCTGCGCCACAGTGGACGGCGAATGGTCGGACCCGGTGTACCTGAACAGCAGCGGCTTCGACGCCTCGCTGTTCCACGATGACGACGGCCGCAAGTGGCTCGTGAACATGGAGTGGGATTACCGGCCGGGCCGGCATCCTTTCAACGGCATCCTGCTGCAGGAATACGATCCTGCTGCACGGCGCCTGGTTGGCCCGGTACGCAACATCTTCCGGGGCACCGACCTGCGCCTGACGGAAGGACCGCATATCTACAGGCGAAACGGGTACTACTACCTGCTCACCGCAGAGGGTGGCACCGGCTACACGCACGCCGTGACCATGGCCCGTTCGCGCAACCTGGAAGGCCCGTACGAAGTGGATCCGATCCGGCACATCGTCACCTCGAAAGACGATCCGCGCCTGCCACTGCAACGCGCGGGCCACGGTGACGTCGTGGAGACGCCGGACGGCGAGGTCTACATCGTCCACCTTTGTGGCCGACCGCTGTCCCTGCATTCGGAATCGGATCAGCAGCGCTGTCCGCTGGGTCGCGAAACTGCCATTCAGAAGGCGGAATGGACCGCGGATGGCTGGCTGCGGCTGGCCAACGGCAGCAACAAGCCGGACCTCGAGACCCCCGCGCCTGCCCTGCCTCCACATCCGTGGCCGAAGACCGCGGCCATGACGAAATTCGACTCGCAGCGGCTGCCCATCGACTTCCAGTGGCTGCGCTGCCCCTGGGACGAAACGCTGTTCTCGCTGCAGGCACGTCCAGGCCGCCTGCGGCTCTTCGGTGCCGAGTCGTTCGGCTCATGGTTCCGGCAGTCACTGATCGCCCGGCGCCAGCAGGCGTTTCGCTTCACTGCAACGACGAAGATGGAATTCGAGCCCGACACGCTGCAACAGTGCGCCGGCCTCCTCTGCTACTACAACGCCCGCAAGTTCCACTACCTGAATGTCACCTGCGACGAGTCGGGGCTGAAACACCTGGCCGTGATCAGCTGCCTGGGTGACGAGCGGTTCAACCTCGACTACCCGATCGAGTCTGCGCGACACATCCCCCTGCCTCGCGGCCAGGCGTTGTGGCTGCGCGCCGAAGTGGACTTCGCGACCCTGCGATTCTCGTGGTCACTGGATGGCGAGCGGTGGAGCTCGCACGAGGGCACGCTGGACCATTCGCTGATCTCGGACGAGGCCGGCAGAGGCTATTCGAAGAGCTTTACCGGTGCATTTGTCGGCATGGCCTGCCACGACACCAGTGGCCGGCGGCAGCCGGCGGACTTCGAGTTCTTCGAGTACCTGGAGCATGAACCGGACCGGGGATGACGCCCGGCCGCGGCCCTAGCGCGCCAGCAGGTACTGGTTCAGCAGGTTCTCGTAGCTCTCCTGCCGGCCGCTGATCTGGCGCGGCTCGCCCTGTTGCGCAGCCAGCGCCGCCAGGTCGGTCAGTTTCATCCTGCCATCGGCGAAATCCCTGCCCGTTCCGCTGTCGAAGCTGGCGTAGCGCTCCTTGCGCCAGGACTCCCACGGCGAGGCGGTCAGCAATGCATGCGCGACTTCAAGGCCGCGCGCGAAGGCATCCATGCCACCCACGTGCCCGATGAAAAGGTCCTGCATGTCGGTGGATTCGCGTCGCGGCTTGGCATCGAAGTTCAGTCCGCCCACCAGGCCGCCCTGGCGCAGCACCACCATCATCGCGCCCACCGTGTCGTACAGGTCGACGGGAAACTGGTCGGTGTCCCACCCGTTCTGCGGGTTGCCGCGGTTTGCATCGATGCTGCCCAGCAGCCCGTGGTCGGAGGCAACCTGCAGGTCGTGCTCGAAAGTGTGACCGGACAGCGTGGCGTGGTTGGCCTCGATGTTGAGCTTGAAGTCCTTCTCCAGGCCATGCTGGCGCAGGAAGCCTGCCACGGTGGCGCTGTCGAAGTCGTACTGGTGTTTCATCGGCTCCATGGGCTTGGGCTCGATGAAGTAGTACCCCTTGAAGCCGATGCTGCGGCCGTAGTCACGCGCCATGCCGAGGAAGCGGGCCATATGCTCCAGCTCCCGCTGCATGTCGGTGTTCAGCAGCGAGGCGTATCCCTCGCGACCACCCCAGAATACATAGTGCTCTCCGCCCAGCGCCACGGTGGCATCCAGCGCATTCTTCACCTGTACTGCCGCACGTGCGACGACATTGAAGTCCGGATTGGTGGCCGCTCCGTTCATGTAGCGCGGATGCGAAAACAGGTTCGCCGTTCCCCACAGCAGTTTCACTCCGGTAGCCTGCTGGCGCTCGCGTGCCAGCCCGACCATGTGCCGGAGGTTCTTCTCGTACTGCCCGATGTCCTCTGCGTCGGGCGCGAGGTCCACGTCATGGAAGCAGTAGTACGGCACGCCCAGCTTGCTGAAGAACTCGAACGCGGCGTCCACCCTTGCCTCGGCGGTGGCCATCGGCGAACCCGAATCCCAGGGAAAACGGCGCGTGCCCGGCCCGAAGGGATCGTGGCCGGCATTCGTGAACGTGTGCCAGTAGCACACCGCGAAGCGCAGGTGCTCGGCCATGGTCCTGTCGCCGATCTTCCTGCCTGCCTCGTAGACCTTGAAGGCCAGCGGGTTGTCGGAGCGGGGTCCTTCGAAGGGGATGCGGCCGATTCCCGGAAAGTACTCGCGCTGGCCGATGAACGGTGTTTGCATGGAGATCCGGTCCTGTTGGTTCGTCAAGAGAATTGAGGATTGGCCGCGCCGGCTTCGATTTCCAGCAGGTGCAGGAAGCGCCCGTACGCCTCGCGATAGGCCGCGGCAGCACGGCCATCCGGGGTCGCACCCAGTCCTGCTTCCATCCGGACCTGATCACGCACCAGTCCGATGAGGTCCGCCTGACTTCCGGATGTGGCCGTTGCCCACAGTGCCTGAAGTGCCGCCCCGAAGGCTGCGCCCTCCGCCTGGGCCGGTACCTCAACGGGCAACTCGAACACATCCGCCGCCATCTGGCGCCAGGCCGCACTGCGGCTGC
>Ga0157310_10000019_pt1 | contig 18065 bp, 34 predicted proteins | sample NitcycUS213509R2_FD_108384 | JGI IMG/M metagenome (GOLD analysis project Ga0157310, IMG submission 108384) | Soil microbial communities from Arlington Agricultural Research Station in Wisconsin, USA - Nitrogen cycling UWRJ-S213-509R-2 | ecosystem: Environmental > Terrestrial > Soil >...
GGAGTTGCTGGATAATTTCTGGTCTTCCATTGTCAGGCCTCACTCTCATTTCAATTAATCTAACTAACATGATCTTACTGATTTCAAGCAATTGGTTAGAATCAAATGTTCCATCAATTGCAATTCCACAGAAAGCGCAAATCAGACCGTAGCGTTCGAGGAAGAATTTCTCTCCTCCAGTATTAGGTCCGAGTTCTTTTTCAAGATAGCGTTCAAGATCTTGATGGAGGCCATTAGCGAGTTCTTCGTTGAGACGAATAATCTCTTCAGGCCAGAGTTGAAATTCAAGTGGCATTCTTTACCTTTGTTGCATTCCGATGGCAGAGTGCCAACTCAGATTCCTCAATGCTACATCAATAATATCAGCTTGATTATAGGCATCAATATAAGCAACATGTTTCGCCGCGCGTTGAGGCACTGCTTTCACAAGCCATTCAGGCATCAGAGCTTGAAGAGTTCGCTGGCACATATGCTTGCGGAAATCGAAAGGATAATATCCAAAGATTTGAAGGAAGGCATCTTGAAGAATCTCACAATCAAAACCTGCGCCGCGAGACCAGAGTTCAATCTTAGTAAGATCCTTATCGACTCCACTGAAAGCAGGACCTGCTACCCAATGACTGCACCAAGTTGCGAAATTATCAAGCAAATCATCTACAGATCCAGTTCCTCCGAATGCTTCATTCCTAATGCTTTTATCTTGCTTATCCCACCAAGCTATTGTCTCTGGATTGATTGAACGCTTCAATTGCTCATTGGAAGCTAATGATGCTTTGGAATAAAAAGTCTCTCTGGTTGCTCCGAATGGTTGACCGAAAGTACATGCGCCGAGAGTTAAGATTCCAGCTCGCGCGCAGGTATCAGTGCTTTCCATATCAATCATGATACGAATAGGAGAAGGATTCATCAGGCTTCTCCAGCTTTGTCCGCCCTAGCAATCGCAGCTTCATCCGTATATCTGTCAGGATAACGCTTCTGTAACTTAGCGATATTCTGTTCCATGATGATTTCAAAATCAACGCCAATACTTCTGAAAAGAAGAGCCATATACCAGAGAATATCTCCAGCTTCTTCTCTCAGATTATCTACATCAATTGGCTTTCCATAAATCAGATGCTTCTTGAATCCATCAACAAGTTCGCCAGCTTCTCCAGAAATACCTAAGATTGCATGAAGCAAATCAGCTTGATCTGAACTCAAATTCATACCTTCCGGAAAATACTTACAAGTCCTAGAGGTCAGTTCCATGTATTCTTGATCAGTCATTTCCATTCCTTTCAGCGCCTTACGGCAAGTTCTTGCTCACTGAGAAACCTAGAGAAGTCTACGAATCCATTCTGGATCTCCAATCCTAAATCTTCCACTTTCTTTTTAGGCAGAAATCCTAGACTCGTAGATTGAATCTTATCTGCCATCAAGAGTTTCTGGATAATCACCCCTAAGTCTCCAGGCTTTTCCAGTTCACTGGAGATTTCTCTAAATATTTCCTTAAGAGAAACGGGGAACTTAGTTTCAATCAGACTCAATACCTTATGACTTACATCAGCATTCTTAGCTTTTCCAAATTCACCCAAAGCTTTAGGCATCAGACGTTCAATGTAGCGGAGATAACTATTAGCTTGCATGACAGCAGTGATAGTAATCGTCGTTTCCAATCTAGCAGCAGCAACAACCAAACAAAGCTTATATAAATGCGTCAATCGTCGATTGTAATAGGAAGCAAATCTCACATCATCAATTTGATTTTCATGGTTATAAATTTCTTCGACAAGCTCAAAGGCACCTGGGCCGAATTTATATTCTCCCACTGATGCGATTTGCTTGATCTGATGAATCATCTTTATGATTTCATCTGTTTCAGCATCTGACGGAGTTCTAGGTTTAGCGATCTTAATTCCGGTTGGCTCGCTATATACAAGAAGCAATCTGCTAAAGAAACCCGAACCGAAGATGGTAGGTGGAAAGGCAATTGAAAAGTTAGAAGCAGTATTGCCAGACAGAATGCTAATCGTTGGATTCGGAATAAAATCAGACTTTCCAGTCTTGATACGGTTCTCGAATTTTCCCTCATAGTCCCACAAATCTCCTAGAATGATTAAGAAGTCCAGATTGTTAATTCTGAAGAAGGTATTTGCTTCATCTGCTGCAACTAAAGAAGGTGTGACGAGAGAATCATTGACCGCTGTGCCGAAAATATTTCTTTCCAACACGTCCTCATTACTGCCATCAGTATCGTGAGTCGCAGCTAAGTCTCTGAGATACGCCTCGCCACTTGTCTTTTCCGCAGCTATGTGATTGAAACCTGATTTAATGAGAAGCTTCTTCATCACTTTAATGGCCGTGCTCTTTTTAGTTCCTGGTTCACCAATAAGCATAGCATATTGATTAGCATGAATATGTGAGTGGCCAAATGTCAGGTAAGCATTCCTCTCTAGAAGAGCGCCAATTCCTACGATTGCACTCCATCTATGATAGCAAATAGGTACTTCTCCACCAGCGGTGTATGCCAGATAGGCATCGAAGAAATCTGCCGCCATTGTGGTTTGTTCCTATTGTCGTTGTAGTAGTTGGGATTAAAAGCTTCTAGGTCTTTTTAGCATAATCTCGATCTGCTGGATTCGCGTGAACTTTTCCAGCAAGATGAGGATTCGCAAAGTAATCTTGCATTGGGCGCCCCGATGTAATTACATCAGCGAAATGTTTAATCTCAGCAGGAGCATCTGGCCATTTATCAGTTGCCCGCTGAACCATTTCTTGGAAAGATTCAAATAGAACATCAGGGATATCTACAGTAACAATTTCACTTTCAGGTAAACGATATACATCAATTGTCAATTTATCTTTTTGCCTCATTCTGAAAGGAGAGAATTTCCTCGGATCATATTTACTCGTAATTTCTTTCATTCCATCCCCCAAGGATTCTTGCCAGTATTCAAGGCCATGAAGTTATAGATGAATTTAGTAGGATCAGTATCAGCAGAGGTCACATTGAAGATTTCAACTGCAATGACTTTTTGCCCATCAAATTCACCTGTCTGGAGGAGAGATAAGATTTCAGGCATTTTAAGGTCAGCAGTATACCAGGGGCCGCCGACCCTGAATTGCATTGTGATTTCAGTAATGTTACCGAATTTAGGATCTTGCAGTGGGAGAGGCTGATCAGTGACTTTTCCGAGAACTTTGATAGGAGAAATTTCGCCAAGGTTCATGTTGAGTGAAGCATTCATTTTACTATTCCTCTGATGCGCCTGAGCGCGTTATTCCGTTTCATGCCAGAATTTGGCTCTAACTAATTCTCCCTGCTCATTCTTCTTTCCCAACTTCAACGCTGCTGGGACCGTAAAAGATCGAGTTCTTCCTTTAATGTCTTTGCACTGAATCTCAATCTCCATCCGTTCTTTAACTCGATCCGCCAAGTATTCGTGTCCTGCGCGATACTGGAAAAATATGGAGTCATGTATGTCAGCAACGAGGCGGAAATTTTTGGAATGTTCTGGATGGATTGCAAGGTCATAAAACACTTTCATCACTGATTGATTAAGAGCTTTAGCATTCTGCCCTTGAGGCAACGTTGCTACATACGCGTTGAGAGCTTGTTTATTCTTAGCAGGATCACTAAAACAATAGCGAGTCCATCCTAATGCATTGGTAAGTGTCTTGGTCGTTTTGACAGTCGCGATGATATATTCGTGATAGCCTCCTGACTCTTTTGATCTGATTGTTGGATAGGCTTTGTCAAAGCAAGCCAAGAGATAAGTGGCGATTTCCCGTGCAGTCCAACGGCTAGGAAGTTTAAGAAGTCTTGAAGCTTCGTAGATTGCTTCTTCTCCCATAGTATCAACAAGGACGTCAGGTCCCATATTGTAATTCGCACCGTGGTTGACTCTCTTACCAATGTTACGAATGACTTTGTTAAGGACTTTCTTGAGCACATCATCATACACTGACGCATAAGGAATGCCGAAGAAAGCTTGTACGTTGAGTGCGTGGAAATCTCTTCCGGAGTTAATGGCCGCAAGAAGATTTTCATCTCCTGTAATGTAAGCTGTGTGTCTTGTTTCTGCTTGTTCCAGATCACATTCAGCGAAGTAGAAGTCACCATCTGCCTCGATAGTTTGTTTTACAGTTTTGCCTACTGGTACGTTTTGAATCTGAGCGCCGCACCAAAAGTGATGGTCGTGAGATTTACATCTTCCAGTATCAGTAGCGTCAGGATCAATAGCATAAAGCCAGCGGCCATTGAAATCTTTCTCTTCTTTCAAATAAGTTCCACGCATCTTGACCATGGAACGGATACCCATCTTCTCAACTATCTCAGTCTTAGGAATTCCTCTGATGGTTCCTAAAATTCTAGCATTCAAAGGATGACGGAATATAGCCTTCGCCATTGACTTGTCATCAGTTGATCCAAGATCCGCGCATCCAAGAATCTTGAAAAGCGCCGGCATCTGCTTATTAGAATTCGGATTGAATCCTTTAACTCCAAGCATCCTATCTAGCTTAGCTCTTTTCTCTTCGAGCATTACATCTAGTTCTTTGTCCGCTTTTTCGAGGTTGGGGAGATTTCTTTTAACTCCTTGCATTTCCATTAGGATCCGAGGATAGACCCCAGGGAAATCCATCAGGAAATTCTTCTTAGCCCAATCAGGAGCTTCCATCATCCAAGCTAAGAATGAGCAAGCAGTAGCCCAAGTATCCTTTGCGTTGTAGAGATAATAGGTTTCCAGGTCCGCGGATTCTGCTAGATCTTTCCAATAAGCTGCTTCACGAACAAAGAAAGATTGCAAGAATGCTAGATCTTTTGGTAGTTCCGAATACCAGCTATTAAAAAAAGTCTTTGTATCCCATAGCCAATTTCTGAATATGATATTGTAGCGAAGGCAATAGCTGTTATCATATTTTCCATTTTGGAAAATCTTAGGAGCAGGTAAATCTGCCAGCTTTCTTGCAACCGTGAGTGCCCAATTGGAATCCATTGGGATAACAATACTACGAGTTCTAAAAGTACCATTCTCACTAGTGATAGCAGTAAAACCAATACAACGGATGGCAAGATTATACCTAAAAGTCTCAATGTCCGGAGCGATAGCGATAACTGCCGGAGACGAGAAGGTTGCATATTCCTTTTCCCAATTCAGCGGAGTTAGGATGCACCAATTAAAATCCGGTGTGCGTAGCCATTTCTCCCGCTCAACAAACTTGGAAGTGAATCTAGATAAGAGGAAGTCTCCGTAGGGTACAGTGACTGCGTGCTCAAGGGGGTTAAGGAATACATACTCCAATCCATTTCGTTTAAAGTAAGATCCAGAGTATGCATCAAGTGACGGGTCAGGCGTATTTGCAAATCTTGAGAGAAGCTGTTGAGAAGTGCTGAGCACGCCTGTAACTCTTCTATGGTCAGCTTTCGCATATATTTCAACCTCCGCAACAGTGCTCACGGGCCGCAAATCTATGAAACATTTGTGACCCTTAAGATGAGGCTTTAGATAAGGAAGATAGGAACGATCCGCTTCAGTTCCTAGAAAGAGAAGAGATTGCTCAGTCATCGCGATATGCAGGTTCGCCGCGAGTTACCCAATAAATGACTAAAATGGGAATAATGATCGCTACAGCTAAACCAATATAACCTAACATTTTAACTCCTAAAAAGGAATGTCATCATCCATGTCATCGAAATGATTCTTAATATGCGCGCCAGTCTTAGGTGCTCTATCTTCAGGCTTTCTCCAAACCTTAACTTGTGGACTCTTCTTACCTGCGCAATCTCGATAAAGCAACTCAGAACAAGTAGGCTTATTCTTCACTTCTTCGTACATCCATCTGAGATAAGTAGGCTCAATTTCTGCAACTTCAGATGGAGTCATGCCCTTATATTTTCCAAAAGTCAGCGGAGTGTGATCGAGTTCTTCTGGAGATTTGGACATACATAATCCTTCCATTTTCCGTAAGCGAATCCCAAGGCAAATGAGACTGTTGCAATTGCAAAGATAATGGCAAGAGCCTCAAACAGATCTTGCCAGAATAGATTCTTGTTGTCTTTGTGCCAGAGCATATGCATCACCTTTCCATCCAGTAGCTAGTTGATTCAGATAACCATTTACAGCGATTGGAGGATTGAATACTATTCCAAGTTCGCGGCGATAGAGATTGTATTCCTCAGAATGGTCAATCTTATTGTACAAGTCCTGCGACATTAGGACGCAATTTTGATGGCAGTGTTTGAATAGTTCTGAAACCTGTACTTGAATTTGTAACTGCGATAAATCTACGGTCTCGTTGAAGTTGGCGTGTAGATGCGAAGGGATATGCTTTAGAGCGAGAAGTTTCATTATAAATTACCTGTCCAGTTTCACGGTGAGTATGTTGAAGCCACTGCTTATTTGCCATGACATTACTTTCAAATGATTGGTGCGAGTAATCAGAATCGAACTGATATGACTTGCGTCGACAGATTTTAAGTCTGTTGTGTCTACCTATTCCACCATACTCGCTTTGAATTCTCCGGAATTAGTTGGACGTTTTTCTCGACTGCAAGGATCGAAGGATATACGGCCAAACCTGTAATGCTGGTACACTAACTGTGAATTACGTCAAGTTAGATGTTCAGCTTCTATCTTCTTAGGCCAGCGTACACTTCACGACGGTCATCTGGTCATTATAACCATTCTTACCCTTGTTAATACCAGAGGTGATGATAACTTCCACACCATTTTTAGTTGCTTCACAGAGAGCAAGAACGCTAGCAGTATTGAGCTTTTCTTGCAGAGGAGCAAGCAGAAGTTTCAGTTGACCTTGACCGAACTCATTAGGAGTTCCATCAGCTTTCTTCGTATAGCAGTTCACGAAAGCCTTATCACCAGCATTCGGAGGAATCTTGCTAGAGTCAGCCAATTCCATAACATTCACATATTCAAACAGAACCATATAGAAAGGAGGAGCAGTAACGCCCTTCTCAGTCTTTCCAGGTTTCTTGGTGATAATCATCTTAGCCAGATGAGTACCAGCAGGATACGGAGCTACTGCGGGAAGATCAGCCAGATCATCCAGAGTTTCATCCAGCAGCATTTCGTCAGATTGAGATTGATTCAGGGTTTCGTCAGTCATGATTTAGAGAATTTCCATTTAGACAGGTTTTACAGATTGCTCTTTTACGAGCGCTTTCATCAACAGACAGTAATTGATAATATCATCAAGCCGTCCGTCAATTGGTTCACTGCGTTCTCTTTCGATTCCCGCAGCAGTATCTTTCACAAAGGTTTCAACAGAATCAATATGCTTAGACATATAGATCCACAATACTTGATAAGGGTGCGCGCCAGTGCGAAGTTGTCCTCGCTTGAAATTAGCTAGCCTATCTTCGGAGCCAGCGTATTCGCCACCTTTCACAAGCAAGAGTTTTTCAATTGCTCTCATTGTGTCTTCAACAACAACAGAAAAGTCTGCTTGATTCATTTTAGGCTTTCTCTTTAGGGTTTCTTCATTTGAGCAAGAGCGGTTGCAGCAATCTGACCTGGAGATTGAGCAGCTTGGATCTCTCCCTTGAAAAAGGGAATCAGAGAGAATTCTTTCCTGAAATCTACATCAGTTCGCGAACCTGCAACAACATTAAGGGATTGAGTAGTCATTGAAATACCTGCATGTTTGCCTTGACTTACTTGAAGATAGACAACGTGATCAAAGTATTTAGCAGAGTTGCGTGAGAAATTACGAGTCCCAGCCACAGGCACAAGCTTAGTCTTTCCATCTTCCAACTCTGCTTCAGTTTCGTGAGAGATAACAACAACGTGAAAAGGGGCAACTTGCACACGAGAGAAGAAGATTTCCATCAGCTTCCCAAGTCTAGCCCAATCATCATATTCCAACTTGTAATCATCCGCCATTGCTTTTGTAATGTGATTGACACAAGAATTCGTGAGTTGAGTAGAAGAATCTACAACTACTACCCAAGAAGAATCAAGTCCATAGAGATCAACAGTAGTGAAAACATCTTCAGCTTGAGGATCTTTAAGGGCCTTCATCTTACAGACTGGACAATCAATCTTTCCATGTTGATTGCAAACACTGTAGCCCTTATTATCATCCCGCTTCTTGAAGATTTTAAGAGCGGTCTCACAGCCAATAGGATAATCTTTAGAATCCGGCAAGAGAAGCATTTCAACTTTCTCTTGTTGCTCGGCCGGCAATTTATAGAATACTGCGTGGCCTTGTTCGAGTCCAATATAGAAGACATTGAACTGTTTAGTTAACTCTGTGACGAGTTGAGTCTTTCCTACTTTCGGCGGCCCAAAGAGCATGATATGCTGAATGGGATTCTGAGCAACTTTAGTGAGTTTCATGGCAGATGCCTACTGAGAAAGGTAACAACAGAATAAGTCATAGCGATTATACCGACACAAGCTACAAGTGAAGACCATAGACTTTCAGTGATGTTATGCCAAATTGAAAATGTCAGAAATATCCAAGTGCCTATTGCAAAGATCATAGCAATTCATCCTCATGACTAATAGATTCAACATGACTATATTCAGGGGCCGCAGAGTTCTTCTTAATCTGAGCGTCAATCAAATCCTGAATTCCTATTTGGATCTGAAATTTTGCGAGATCTTCATCAATCTTCGCGCCCATTGCTTCCGTATAATCTTCAACAATATTCTTCGTAGTCATTGTGCAATGCTGAAGATATTCACATTCCCGGAAGAAATCAAAGCAAGCTTCTCCATTCATTGGATAGACTTGCGCTTCTTCGTAGAGCTTAATCATCTCACAATCCAGGAGCAACTCACGAATCCACAAAGCTCGCTGGAAATAACTCTTCTCAAAAGGAATCGTTACCCATTCTTCCTTCTTAGTCGGATAGACTAGATAATAGACTTCGTAAGATGATAGATTAGGAAAAAGAGCATCAAGCACGATACTGTAACCGATAGCCTGAGCGCTATTCTTGTATTGTGCAGGGTTAACCGTTGTTGCAGTGATGGTCTTGCATTCGATGACAACAACTTTGCCCGTTTGTTTATGTTGTAAGACCAGATCAACATACCCACGATATACAAAGCCATCAGGCAATCTGATAAGAAATGATAGTTCACAAGCAGGTTTCCCTTCATAGAAGACTAGTTCATAGTCATCAAGAAATCCATTCTCTCTGGCCGAGACCATTTGGCGAACTGCATGAAGTGCCCCGAAGAAAGATTTATTCCTCTTCGTATCAACAGCTAAGAGTTCGACGTCCCATTGAAGGAACATTTCCCATGCAATCTGACCAAAGGACTTACCTTCAAAGACTCCTTGAACACCTAAACCTACAGCGTGTCCGTAGGCGAATGTGAGAGATTGAATTCCACCATCATCTTGTTTCTCTTCCTTAGAATTCAGACGATATAGTTGGAATCGGCGCGCACATTTCTTCAGAGTATTTCGGGAAGAATAGGAGAGATTGAGGATTCTTTTGTCAATATTAGGTGCCATACGAAATCCTGTTCATCGCGAGTCAGACAAGTATAAAGCAAATCAGAGAATAGCCAATATTTAAAAATGTCGGATGGCGTATTTAGATGGAGTCTGAAGGTGCCAGTTTTTGCAAGAACTCTGTCTTCAGGCTTTATATATTGGTAGCAGTCAAGCCAATTCATTAGCTTGTAAGGCGCACTGCGTACATAAGGTGCCCCTTGAACTAATTTTCCGTAGAATCTTGCAACTATTCTACATCTTAGTTCGGATTCAGTCGTCGAATCCAAGATCCTTAGCCGAAGTTTTAGCGAGTGCTTTATTCTTCGACCCCTTAGCAGCAGTCATGGATTGAACGAGATAAGTATTAGTTTGTTTCTCAAGCCCATTGACAATCACAGCAATCTCATCTTCTTCTAGAAGAGTTACAACGGCCGGATTATTCTTGAGAGTTCTGTGGATTTCAGAAAGCAAGACTGGCATCTGAGGATGATTCGCTAGAAGTTGCGATTGCAATTCTTGAATCTTTCCTGAGATGAGTTGATGTTGAGAGATAGGTCCAGCGAGTTCACTCATGATAGGATTTATCTATTGATTTCTAGATTCTTAGTCAATTCAATTGAGAGGAAATGAGGATAGCTTTGAGTAGCTGACTCCAATTCTCCATTCGGAAGACAGACAAGACAACCATAGCAGATGAAGGCTGTATTCTTTTCTCCGTTATAACCATCTACTGGTTGCTTTCCAAAGATGCGATCAGCAGGAGCGAGAAGTGCAAGTTGATTAGGAGTCATCATAATCCTTTAAATGTCATCCAATCCAAAAGAAAGATGCATGAAAATTGTGAGCTTACCATTCTTAGAGTTCTTCGTGAGTCTGGATTTCTGAGAATTTTCGGCCAGTGCCAATTTATACATTAGGTCCATATCTTTTTCTTTGATAATGGCCTTATAAATTCTAGGGTGAAACTTGAGAGGCGCAGCTATTACAATGCGCTTAGGAGAATCTTCAGATTTTTTTAACGCTTGCCAAGATGGCTCATATAATCGTGGCGTATTTGCCAATGAGGAATCTCTCTTTTATGGAACTACTAACATTATCCATTGCACACGATTTAACAGTGACTCTAGACCCTAGCTAATATGTGCAACAGGCAATGCTCACCTACAAAAATATGTTGGCAAATGATGCATCACTTCCCTTGCTTAAGGGGCAGCATTCTTTCCACCACTAATCATAACTTGAGGATACTTTCCTTCCTCCATAACTACACTTACGAATCCGACTTCTTTCAGAAACATGTCTTTTAGTTCTTGGGAAATTCTCTTAGAGAAGATAACATATTCCGGCTTCGACGGGTAAACATAAGCCGAGTTCGATACTTGTTCGTTCATTTCAATCTTTCTGAGTGAGTTTATGAATCCACATTTCCCTGCAAGTAACTACTAGATCCTTAGCTTTCGCCTTATATTTCTTATCAATCCGCGCCATCTGAGCAGGAATCATTAGCTCACATTGCTCTCGTGAATCAAAGAGTCCAACGCGAGGTTGATCCTGACAAGGATGACCAACTAGGAGACAGATTGTGATAATGAACATGATGATTCAGAATTAGTTGTAGGACTCTCAAAAACCATTTCTCTCTTCCCGATATTTTCGCAGGCTACACCGTCGGGACCAGCGCAGTGGAGAGTCCTACCAGTTAGAGGCTACAAGATTGTGTCCTGTAACCTCTAAGAACTAGGATTCTAGTGAGAGATTATCTCAATCAAAACCCAGATTCGCGGCCAGATTGGCATTCTTATCCGCGCTCAGCAGAGAGTCAACTTTCTCAGAGAGGAACTTAACACAAGCAGCAAAGGTTTCGGCATCTTCACCAGCAACGTTCATGTAAACCGTGAGGTTTTCCTTGAACTTCGGCAGGATCTTTTCCTTGTCTTCGTGATTCTTGAGAGGATTAAGCTTCTGACCGAGAATAGCAGCTTGCTTCTCGACAACTTTCTTATCCTTACCAGTCGCGCCGGGCATGACATTGATATAGGACTTGAGGAAGTCTTCCCAAATTTCCTTCGCAATACCGCGACCCTTGCGTTCAGATTCAGGTTGATTAGCGATTGCATCCCAAGTGAATTGTGCATACGGGAAATTCTCCGTAGTCACATTCGGATTATCGCCAAGGTAATCCTTGATTGCAGATTCGTAAACACCTTGAACTGCGCCAACCAACAGATCATAAGATTTGGTGGCAGCAGTAAGAGCTTGCTTAGCTTCTTCAGATTCCGGATTATCTTCCGCATTCTTGTAAGCAGTGGCATAGTCAGCAAGAATTTGACGAATGCCTTCAAACTTACGAACAGGCAACTTAACATTGACTTCTTGACGCTTGGTTTTAACTTCAGTTTCCGGATCAGTCATAGTGCGGAAACCAAACCGCATTTCAACTTGCTCATGCAGAGCATCAGGCGTAGGAATATTCACGTTGGCAAACTTATCTTTTTCTGCTTCGGGAGCAGCATTGGTGGCAGTAGAAGGATTCGCGGTAGATTGATCCATTAGGATTCTCCAGTTAATTGAAAGGACTAGGGAAGATTCATTCGGGCAATATTTCCGAACGAGTTAGCAGTGTGCCACAGGCCGGATCGGTTGTCAAGTGGGCTGGCCTGTTAGGACTGTTGACGCATCTCTTTCCAGATATCCATGATTCCAGGAATATGAGGTTCAAGAAGTTCTATGATTGCTTTTGCGTAGAGTTGAGCTTCAATCTGTGCGTGAGGATGATCTCGAAGATTGAGAAAGTGAAGAAGATTCCTGAGATTCATTGTAGAAAGCCAATGAGTGTAATGATTCAGATGTAGAAAAAGACGAGCATGTTCAGGAGCAACACCGTCCTCGATGGCATTAAGATAAGTTTTATAGCCATCACTACAATGTTTATTCAGTGCAGTGCGATAATAATAATTATTTCCAGAGTCAAGATTATCTTCCTGTCCTTGCTTCTTATTAGCTGCTTTCCCTCCGAGTTTCTCGGGAATATACCACTCAGCCGGCAAAGTCACATAACGGCCGGAAACTTCATTAAGACTCTGAGTCCGATGACGAACGAATTGTCGTGCAACGAAGATAGGAAGTTTAAATTCCAGCCAGACTACGATTGATTCAAATGGAGTATCGTGATGATTCTTAAGAAGATAGCGAGTTAGTTTCATCTCATCTTCATAAGTACGAGTTTGATCTGAAGCATCAAAAGACATTCTCGCGGCGTTGGCTACGTCAGTATCATCAGCGTCGAATTCCGCAAATGCATCCTCACTATAACCGTCGTTATTAAGAGTCCAATTTTTAATCATTCTGCGCCGTGTTGGTCCTGCAATATTACGCAGACGAACAAAGCCATTATCTAGAACATTGATTTGATTAGTCATTTCAGTCATGATTTATCCGGTGATCGGTTCAGAGGAATAAGTTTCGAAAGCGGAAACCCACACTTGAAATATATCTTTAGTTCTGTCGTCAACATATTCTAGTCTTTCGGCAATAGGCGAATAACCTTTGTCGCTACAGAGATAACCTCGAACAAATTTAGAAGCGAAGGCTTCTTCAAAATCTTTCATCAATTGTTCCCGAGTCATTTCATTCTCCATTGATCTTAGCCATTATCTCTACCTCATTCTCTATCACTTTTAAAATCTTATCATTAGTGGTTAGAATTTGAGTTGAGTATTGCCTACTCGCTATTGGTTCGATAGCAATGATATGAGCTAGATTAAACCAGAGCGCAATTGTAGGCTTATCGGTTTTGGTTTCGTCAATACAGTGGATACGGATAAATTGATTCATCAGATTGCTCCTTCGGGGAATTCATAATCTTCGATACAAAGGATGAGATAGATATAATCAAAACGCCAATTGATTCTATCTTGCATAGCCTCTGTATGAAGCTTGGTGAAATCAGATGCTCCAGGCCACCAGCCTAATTGATGGAGTTCATTCAGAATGAATAGGAAACTCGATGGATAGCAATCTGGATAAGTTACTTCTTTCTTGATGGCTTCAAGCATTTCTTCTTTAGTCATAACTCATCCTCCTTTAGGAGGATTACGACTCACAGTATGAAAGCAAGTTGAGCCATCGTATTCGTGAATGTAATAGATAGTGTTAGGAGTCCATATAACTATATCGTGACAATCCATACCGCCATAACCATCATCGTAAGGATAGTTAAATTTCTCTTTTACCTCTTCCCAATCATAACATTTCCCATCTACTAGATCTGAGTTTCTAGGATCAGGATGAAATCCAAGTTCTTTTGTATTGGGATTGCGATAATAAGTTTCATCCAGTAGTGAGCCTACATAGACTTTCTCGATATCTTCCTCGGTTTCTTTCATTCGAGAGATTGCTTCCAAAATGTCAGCTTTGAAGTTCGCCATTTTCAATCTTTCCTTTAAAGTATTCAGCTTTCTCGGCCAATGTATCGCCCTTGATTCTCTGACTTTGAACCCCTTTCACAAAGGTATCATCTTCACAGATTACGAAGAGTTCTTTCTTAGCTCGCGTGACGGCTGTATAGAGAAGTTCACGTTGCAGCATAGTCGCATGACTCTGATGTAGACAGAGATATACTTTGTCCCACTCGCTCCCTTGCGACTTGTGTACTGTAATAGCGTATCCAAGAATGAGATTGTTAACTTGACCGGCTTGGTCGATACGTACTGTTCTTCCTGAATCCAACAATTCCACCTCGATAACGTGACTGCAAGCTCTGACTCTTTCATCATCTTCTGTCCTTTGAATTGATACTTGTGCGAGAATAAAGTCATCGTCATCCATATCTCCATCATCAGTTACGTTAGCGTTTGCCGTGCCTTTAACTGATTTAGGTTTATTACCCCAGTAGTCCAAACTAACAGACTCTCCCCTGGCTGATACTCCTGAGTAAGTTGGATTACGATAGATGTTCTTAACAATCCCGTCTTCACGATCATAGAGAACCTTATCTCCAACGGCAAAGTAAGATTTTTTGAATCCATGGATAACTTCCCACACAATCTTATCCTGGCTTTTTGCAATGCGATTAGCGATGTGTTTATTAAGTTCATCCGTTCCGCAGGATTTATTAAATGGAAGGAGGATGGCGTCAGTTTCAGGATTGTATAATCCTTTCTGAAGCTGCCCTTGAATGATAGTTCCATCATCTTTAGTATCTCCTACGAAGAACTTAGCTATTGTGAGAAGAGCAACGTCAGCAGCGATACGCTTTTTCCAGGGGAAGAGAGTAAGTTTGCCTGGTATGTGCCACTCTTTGTATTCTGGTCCAGGAATCCCTTTACCAGAAAGAATTCTATGCGCAAGCTTAATGATTGGGGAATCAAATGCTTGCCGGTACACCTCCGTGAGTTCCACCACTGGTAATTCAAGCATCTTGAATCCAAGAATTGCTTGACCAAATACAGGAGGGAGTTGTTGGATATCTCCAAGATAGATATATTGAACATCTTGATTAGGTGAAGCTGCTACTACTTCAGAATGAAGTTGAGTAGAAATCATCGAAGATTCTTCAAACGCAATAGCGCGGAGATTTCCTGGTAATGGATTGAGTTGATTTCGCCCTGGAGCAAAGACCATTTTAGTGACTTCTTTACCCTTTTCCGCATCGTATTCTTCGTAGAATGTCGGCTCATATTCGAGAAGCTTGTGAATGGTAATGCAGTTTTGCTGCAAATCTTCGGATACATTGCGCCGAATATTGTTTGTTGCTCTCCGCGTAAACGCAGATATCGAGATGCCCGGAGCATTTTCCGGCAGATGTTTGTGGCCATGATTTGCAATGATAGGAATTTTACCAGCGTTAAGGAGTGCAGTGAATACTGCTTTCATTGTTGTAGTCTTACCAGTGCCGGCTGGTCCAATCAATACTGCGGACTGTCCAGACAGAACAAGTTCTACGAATTCCCATTGTTTAGCATTCAATGTAATCGTGTTACCGTACTTGTCTGTGATTTGCCTATTAGATAGATCATTTTCGCCGGCATGGGTATGGATTTCATCTTCTTCAATCTCAATAGGATCATCACTAACATCATTGTTATCAAGATTATTAGTGAGAACTGTTACTTCTTTCTGAGAGGTCAGAGATGGCAAATCAAATACTGTAGGTGGAGGACTTCTTTTAATAACTGAAGCTGCCTTATGGCGAGCGAGGAGTTCTTTAAGATCTTGAGGCATTCTTAGTTTCCAGTGATATGATCGGCAATATTCTGATTGCATTCAGCTTCGATGCGAGCATTAATCATAGTTGACATAGCATTCCAAGCTTTCTTCTTTTGCTTGCCTGCAATAGTTTCCCATTCTTGTTCAGCTTCATCCGCGCTTACTTTATGCATCGCAGCTTGAAAGGCAATGTAGAGTTCTTTTCCGTTGAAAGGTTTATGCATGATGATTCCTTTGATTTCCTTAGTATCTAGATTTCTAGAGAGCTTTCACGAGAACGTAATTAGGAATGTCACTCCCAATTGGGGTAACTCTAAAGGATAACCGCAATTGAGTGTTCGTGTCAAGTGCGAAGGATTCCGATTTAAAAACTGGAATGAATAGTTGCCTATTGTGTTCTATCTTTCCGTCAACAGATGCGTGACACTGGGCGAAAAAATAGATAATATTCCAATGAAGAAGATAATAGGAATCTAGTTCGGATTGATAAGAGAGAGGAAGCTCGAAATCATTGACTAGTTTAACGTGCAGATCGGGTTTCATTGGAAACCTTCTTTCTTAAGGAGTTCTTTCACTGAATGCATGAATTTATCTGTTTCTTCAGTTGAACCTGAACCAGATATGTAATCGGTGAGGATCTTATAAAGCTTGGCAATGATTGCAAGAAGAACATCTCTTGGAGTCTTAGGCATAGTATTGGCCATGATGATTAGATTTCCCCTTGTTCTGCTGCTAAAAAGAGATATTCCCACATTTCAGTTTCATATGCTTCTCTTTGCCACATCCAAGTAGATATAGCAGCAAGAAAGAAACAATTTTCAGCTTGATCTGAATTATTCATTTCTACAAGATCAAAGCGATTAGAAGCTCTTTCTAACTTAAGTCTATGCAGTGTATGGGCTCTTTTCTTTGAGGCATAAGTTCTCTTAGGAGTGCAAATTTCGAATTTCATTTTAAATTTCTCCGCCCATTAGGAACATATCACAAAGATCTCTTGCCCATACTTGTGCTTTACGGTTGCCGTAAGCGGCTGCATAAAAAAGTCTTTTATTTAATTTAAGCGCCCAAATAGCACAAGCTGTAGCAAATTCTAGATTTAGAGTATCAGTTTTCATGTGCCTTCTTTCTTCTGTTTCTGGCTCAAATCCCAATTAAGCTTAGCTCTGATAAATGCGCCCAATGTTGGGTAGTTTTCGCGCCGTGGTTCTTTCTCAGGTGCGGATTGAATTGCTGCAATCAGATTAGCTTGTTCTACTGTAGCGTCTCCAGTAAGAAGTCTGAATTGCGTAGTCTTTCCTGCAAGATCAACATCACCGAAGCCAGTGAAGTCTTTAGCTTTCTTCTTACCTTCTCGCAAGAGTTTCATCAGTGAGTGAGCATAGATTGAGCCGTGGTCTATGTTCTCTTCGCAATGCTCAATTACAGCAGCAATAGTTCCTTGTGCATATTTCCAGATCTTTTCTTCTTTAGCACAAGCTCTGATGATTTCTTCCCAGAAATCTGCGACCACGGTTTTGCGGCCACTGTGAGGATGAGTAATTACAGTCTCAGGGAATTCTCCAGCAATTCGTGCCCAATGAGCAAGATTGTCTGCAAGAGTTCCAATGTCAACTTGATTATTCTTAATCAGTCGCTCAAGACTGTTTTCGCGTCTCTCTACTTTGTGCTTGATTTCTTCACGCTTGGAAGCATCAATGAAATCTTCCATGAACTCTTTGTAATTCGCAATCCATCCTTGAATCCAATAGAATGAATTATCCAAAGAGCCAGTGTCATAGGTAATGGCGAATTTCGGAAGAACGAAATGAGGATGCTTGATTAGATTGATCTTTCCTACAATCTGAACCAGATGCTCCATGTTGGATGCGATGATCTTAGGAGTCTTATCTGTATATCTAGCAGATGTTCGCCAGATAATTAGATCAGTGGAATGAAGGAGGGAAAGATATAGAAGGTAAGATTCAGTAGGACTGAGACGATTACTAGCCCAATCTTTAACAAGAGCGAGTAATTTCTTTTGAGATACTGAAAAGAGTGGATGATGATATTCATGGGAAGATAGTCCTGCTGGCATATGTTCACAATTGAACACTACTCCAGAATAGGAACAAGTTATGCGGGCCATCTTAGAGTTCCCCCGCTTCTGCTGCTAATACAAGAGCAATCCAAGATTCATATAAGAGAGTTTCATCTGGTACTATTTTATAGTTATAACTAACTACGAATTGCAATCCTGTGTAGTTGATTTGGATTGCGTTGAATTTCCAAATAGCAAGATCAAGATATGTCATGATTGATTAGATTCCTTGCACATTGTGCGATTGAGAGATATTAAGCGCGCTTTCTTAGTTGATTCCACGTGAGAGGATTGGAGGATTCAATATCCTTTTGGAATTCAGATTCTATCA
>Ga0157310_10000028_pt1 | contig 16356 bp, 13 predicted proteins | sample NitcycUS213509R2_FD_108384 | JGI IMG/M metagenome (GOLD analysis project Ga0157310, IMG submission 108384) | Soil microbial communities from Arlington Agricultural Research Station in Wisconsin, USA - Nitrogen cycling UWRJ-S213-509R-2 | ecosystem: Environmental > Terrestrial > Soil >...
ACGCGGTGTGCTCCAGCAACGTCTCCTTTGGAGTCCGGTCGTAATCCCAGCGACACGCGACGTAGTGCACGAACGGATTTAATTGCCGCGCGAGTCCCATGTGCGCCCACTCTGGATGATCTGGCAGGAAGAGATGCGGCGCGTCTTCCTTCGAGAATATGAAGGCGAGCCCTTCGTCCTGATCGACTCCGGTGTCCTCCGGTCCGCCGAATTGGCTGCACGTACCGACAGCGTGGAAGGATGCATCGTCAGGCGGGATCGGTTCGAGATCAGTCTCCTCGCCGCCAAGCTCATCGGCCAGCGCTTTGATGATGTCCTCAAATCTCTCCTCGTAAACCTTGCAGTCGGTCTCAGAGTCCACGAAGCAAATCTCCGCCAGTATCGCCGGAGCTTCGGTCGAGTTGAGAAATTTCAAATCGGTCCGCTTCTTCGCACCGCGATTGATCAGGCCGCACGATGCAACAGCGGCGGACATCTCTGTCGCGAGCGCTTGCTGCGTGACATAGAGCATCTCGACTCCACGACCTTGCTCGCAGGGCTCGTAGGCATTGAAGTGAATCGAGATCGCGAGATCGCATTCAATCGAGTTGTGCCAGTCACAGATGGCCGACAAATTCTCTGACTGCGAGTCCGAAGTGTTATCGTGATAGGTGTGCACCTCGATGCCGCGCTCCTCCAGTTCGATGGCGAGCGCATCGACGACGCGACGTGCCTCATCGACTTCGTTCAAGATGCCGACGGCACCTTGCACCTTGGCTCCGTGACCTGAACTGATGGTGATCGTTGTCATCGCTGACTCCTATTGTGAGATCGGGACCTGCGGCGGCGGCACCACTGGCCCGCCACCTGCACCGCCGAAGTTGCCAAGGATATCTTCGATGTCCTTCGCGAGCTTCTCTTCGTCTTCCTTCTGCTTCTTCGCATACGCCGCGCGTTGCGCCGCGAGCTTCTCTGCATCAGATGCGGACAGCAGCCACTCTGGAATCGGCGTGCCGGGCTCGTGCTCCTCCATGTACTTCCGCATCCGCTCCTTCTCTTCTTCGGTGTAGGTCTGCGGACCTGAGATCGGAGGTGCTGGCACATAGCCCGGTGCCATCGGATCGGTTGATTGCGGCTGCGGTGGCTTCGGCTTCGTCGGCCAGTTGTAAGAGCCCTCGACCGGCTTGAAGTTCTGCACGTTGCATCGCGTGGTGTAGCCGACGCCTCGCGTGTAGTTGTGCTCAGCTTCTGAAATCATGTAGGTGCCATCGACGCCGGGCCGCGCACCAGAGATGCTGATCTTCGCGTTCGCGTGCGCACGCGGCTCGCCATTGATCAGGCACCAGCCAGTGCCGCGCTTCGACTGGCTGTCTTGCGATGCGCCTTCGTTGGCTTGCTCGCCTTCGATCTTGCCGATCACAGCACCGACGCCGTGCGCGACAGCCGCTGCGCCGCCGAACGGATTGCCGCCCGGTATCTCGCCTGACGCGGTGTCCCAGTTTGCCTTCATGAAGTCGAAGAACTTCGACGATGCCTTGCCATACTGAGCGCGACCAGAGAACGGCTTGATGCGCCAGCCGATCAGGTTGACACCCCACACCGCTTCGACGCCGAACAGCGCAACGCCATCGGCGTTGACGCCCTCGCCCTTGCCAACCAGCGTCGCGATGCCGTTGTTGATCGAGAAGATGCCGCCAGTCTCACGCGCGATGCGCTCGCCGAACATCTGGGCGCTCTCGTTCGTTGCCTGCCAGAAGTCGCGCGACAGCTTCGCCATGCCCGGCGACGCCTTGAACTTCAGCCCGGCAGCGCCGAACACCTTGTCCGCGATCTCACCCAGCTTGTGCTTGCCTTCGGTCTGCTTCGCGGAGTCCTCCGGCTTGCCTTCGCCAACCGTGACGTTCTGCAACTGCTTCGCTTCGCCCTTGGTGTTTCCGCCAGTGCCGGTGATCCACAGTCGGCGACCGCCGCCCTTCCTGCCGAAGCCGCTCTCCACCTCCGACACCCAGCCAGCGAACACCACCTCAAGACCGGGGCCGTGCCACTTCATCTCGTTCTGGATCGTCGCTGCTGTGATGCCGGGATCGTCCTGCAATGAGTTGGCACCGCGACCGAAGTCGATCACGCGCGGGCCTTCACCAGACCAGCCCATCATCACGGTGAGCGGCACGTTGTCAGGCGGGATCATCAGTTCGCAGTTGCGATCATCAAGCTCGATGTGCGCTTCGCTGTGACCGCCTTCGATGCTGTCGATCACCTGCACGGAGATCAGGTACGGATTGAGTCGATCCGTCACGTCCTGCATTCCGTGCACGATGAGCTTGCATGCGGCGTGACGGCGCGGACCCTGATGCTCGACCATGCTACGTCACCGGCTTCGTCGGCGTCGTGACGAACGGCGTCGTGCCCTGCGTCATGTGACCTTCAGGCGTGGTGCCCCACAGCACGATGCTGTTCTTCGGCTGCGGCGATCCGCTCAGAATGTCGTAGTCAATCGGGATTCTGATTTGCGTGCCCACCGGGAGGAACGGCGAATAGCGGTGGACCTTCGCCAGATGCGGATTGTCGTCGAGCATCCGCTCAAGCATCAGCGGTGCGCGGTTGCGATACCTGCGCCACAGGATCACATCGGCGGTGATGTAGTCGGAGCCAACGGTGACGACGTCGTAACTGGAGACCGTCATGCGAACGCACCTCCGGGCACAGCACCAGACGACCAGACCTGAATGATGCCCGACGCCGGATCGTTCGGGATCGGCACGCGCTGGAAGCTCGCTTCGAAGTCGATCTGCTGACCGATGCCATCGCGATGGATGTGGCTGTGAGCACGATTGAGGGACTCGATGATGAACCATCCGAAGTGCCAGCCATCACCACGGATCAGGATGTGCGCCTGACCAAGCCTGCGCATGTTGTCGAGCATGTCGAGATGCATCAGTCCACCGGACGACGGCATGCCGCCAGTGTGCTCGCGCAGCAAGTTAGTTTCCGGATCGAGCGAAGCGCCCGGCCCCAGTATCGGCTGATTGATGTCACGCCGCCTGCCGGTGTTTGGATCGACCGAATCCCGCATCGCTCTCGCGAAGTAATGCGGGAAGACCTTTCCCTTCACGGTGATCTGCTCTTCGCCTTCGCCTACCCACTCGCGATAGAGCGCCGCTCCCGCGATCTCCTTCTTTGCCCAGTCTGCCGCCGTGTGATGCGCATAGTCCTGCATGCTCAACGGAAACACCTGAAACTGAATCGGTCCCCACTGGAAGAGAACTGGGTTCGCCATCATGCCACTCCGATATCGCCGTGAGAATTCTGCCGCGCCTTGCGCATCTCTACATCAACCTGCCGCGCCATTGAAGCGCGAGCGAATTGCATGCTGCTGTCGTTGACCTTGAGGTTCACGTTGACGTCTCGCTGAGTCATGAGGAGATCATCCGACGGGCGTGTCCTCGCTGGTGCTGGTGCCGCCGGTTCTTCCTTCTTCAGCGCGTTCACCTCTTCGCGGTGCTCATCCATCTTCCGATTGTTATCGACATCAGGAACGAACGAGCGAGTCTTCGGCGGCTCAGCACCAGCGACAGCGACTGGACCGGAGACCTGTGGCTTGCCTCGCTGTGCATTAACCCACCCTCCAGTGCCCGGCTGAACACCAAACATATTGCCGCCGACGTTGGTCATCGTCTTCGCGTTATAGTTCGGGTCGCCATCCGTACCTTGATCGGTGAGGTAATTAATTCTGTTGGACCCGCCAGAGAACACATCCTTGCTGGCCTTGTCCCACGCCGCTTGCTTCGCTGGAGTCCACGCGCTGTAGTAAGCATCACGCTCATGCTTCATGAGTTGCCCTGAACCGGGATCACCGTGGAAGCGACGAAGCGGACCGTAGAACTGTCTCTTGCCTCTAGCTTCCACGACCTGTTGCAGGGTCTTGTTTCTGGACGCTGCGTAGTTCGACATCTGCTCCAAGTTGGCACCGATGTTGCCGCCGCCTTCAGCCTGAAGCGTTCGGAATATCTTCTGTTGATTCTTGGGGTCCTTCATCCATTCGGAGTTGGCTTGTTGAATGCGCGTCTTCATCACGTCTGCGTTGACGCGCCGCCCTTGGTAGTCTCCTGACGCCGTCCCGCCCGCCGCTGGCGCTGCGGCTGCGGTCTGCAATTCCTGCGGCAGTCCGGGAATCGGAGCGCCGCCAGCGCCAGCATATGCAGGCCTGTTCGCGTCATCCGTGCCGGGTCCAGTCCACTCGATGTGCGGCGCGTCCTTGCCGCCAGCCATCGATGCATCGGCCAGCGGTTGCCGCATATTGTTGTTGCGAAGAATCTCTTTGAACTTCTCCGGGTTGGCTCTAATCCACGCAGCCATCTTCGGGTCTTTGGCGAACGTGGCTTGATCGTTGATGTCCCACGACGACGCGTAAGCGTGCGACGACCAGTCGTTGCCCCATCGCTTCTTGCGCGGATTGTAGCTGCCCCACTTCCTGATCGGTGCACCAGCATCCTTGAATTGCTGCGCCATGTTGGCGAAGTCTTTCGCCGCTTCAGGATGTGCCGACGCTTTGCCTTGCGGCGTGTTCACTATCGCGGCCTTCACGCCAGACTGATGCAGCGGTCGATCACCACGCCTCTGGAAATAGTTTACCCGCCGTTGCTCGACCGGCTTGCTGGAGAACGGTCCTTGCTGCTTTCCCGCTCCGGGTACGTCTGGCCTCGCCGCGCCGGGCTGCGGCCCTCCTAGCTCTGGCGGGAGGACTGGCGCTGACGTGCCCGGCTGAAGCTCAGGACCCGTGATGCCGCCCGGAGCCTGTTCAGTTGGCGCTTCTTCGCTGTCATGAGAGTGGCCACCTGTTCGGCTACGGCGTTGGCCTCCAGTGTAGGATGGCGCAAGGTCTGTGCCGCCGCCATATCCCGTACCACCCGAACCCGGCGGGCCAGCTTGATCATAGACACCTGAATTGAGACCAGACGAACCGAAGCCGCCACCACCTCCGCCCGGATGATAAGACGCCCGCAGATACTTCGCATCCATGCTGCTGCCATAGCCACCGCCCTGTTGCTCATCCGCGATTGCCTTCGCGAGCTTCTTCGCCGGATCGGTCCCGGTGAATGACGCGTTCTGAATGTTCGGATCGCGACGACGCTGAGCGCTGAACTCCGTCGAGCCGCTGGTGCCGCCGCGACCCGGCACATAGTTGATCTTCTCTCTCACTGCGCCGCCCGGTCGCTGACCGACGCTGTAGTTCTGCTCCCACGCGCCGGGCGCGGAGCGGGACAGCGGCACCGACTCTGCGGGACGCACTGGTGTCGTCGTCAGTCCAGTGTCGCCCTTCTTCTTCGCTTCCGCCATTCCTTCGCGCGTCTGCTCCCACGGAACGCCCGGTGCGCCAAGGATGTTCGTTGCTGCGCGGTGGCTGAACTCCGTCCAACTCTTCGGCACCCACGACGGCAACTCCCAACGCTGCAATGCCTCTAGCAGAGAGAGGAGTCGCTCAGCGCCTCTTGCGACATCGCCGAACAATTTGGCGAAGAACTGAAATCCGGTGGTGACGCCGAACGCATCGAGGAAGTGCCCGATCTCCATCGTCAGGATAGACAGCGAAGCAGTGAGACGTTCAACAGCAGCCTGCGGTCCTTCGATCATCCGCTTCGACTTGGTCAGGCCGTCTTTGGCGTTCGCCGTCTTCTCGATCTCCTCGTTCATGTCGCCGTAGGCTCGCGTCAATTCGCGGACGACCTTCGCATCCTTGACGCCTACGGCCTGCAATATCTCGCGCTGCTTCGTGGACTTGGCGAACATGCCAACCATCCACGCCATCGGATCGCCTTCCTTCTTCGCCTTCTCAAGGTTTGCAAGCATCACCTCGACCGGCATGTCGAGCGCATCGGCAATGCCCTTGTCGCCGCCGATCATCCGCTCCATCAGGTGCGACAGAATCTGGATCGACTGCGCGGTGTTACCAGTCGCTCTGTTGGCGATGCCGACGTAGGTCCCCATCTTCGCGAAGGCATCTGCGCCGCTGTAGCCAAGGCCCGCCATGACTTCCGACAGGCGCGTGCCTTGCGATGCCAGCACTTCGACGTCCACGTTGAGATCGTCGGCGACGCGAACAGTGGACTCCAGAACCTTCTTGTAGTCGCTGGCAGGGATCGACAGGTTGCGCATCGCATCGCCAGCCACCGACGACATCGCGTCAATGCTTGCGCCAGCGCCCTTCGCGTACAGCGCGATGTCCGGAAACATCTTCTTCGCGTCAGCAGGCTTGACCATGCTCTTGTCGAGGAACGACTTGAAGCCGATCTGCAACGACGAGAGATCGTCACCAGTCTTCAGCGCAACGTCCTTGAACATTGAGCCGAACGCTTCGACTTGCGTGCGCGATCCTCCGATGGAGTTCTGCAATCGACGCAGGTGCCTGTCGTATCCCGCGAACGTCATGTAGCCCTGACGCACCGTCTCCATCGCAGCGCCCACGGTGAGAGCCTTCGCTGCCATCTTCGCCAGTCCACCGGCTGCACTGTCGGCGAACCTGCCGATAGCGCCGATCTGCTTGCCGCCTTCCTTGGCCTGCTGTGCAGCGTAGCGTTCGTCGTCTGCCGCTTGCGCACGAGCGTCGCGCATCTTCCGGATCGCCTTGATCTGGACGTCCATCTGCTCATCGATGGTGCGGCCCATCTTCTTGGCGGACTCAGCAGTGGCACGCAACGACACCGCGATGCCGTCGTTCGTCAACCTGTATTGCTTCTGAATCTCCTTCGGCAGCGTGGCAAAGTTCTTCTTCACCGACTCAATTGCGGCCAGCGAGTCATCAACTGCGCTGATGACGATTGTCTTCTTGTTCTCGTCAGCCATTCAGGGGAGCCCCTTTACGGTACGTCTGGTCCGCCGTCGTCGTCGCTCAGATCGAAGCCAGCGTCGGGCATCGGCACGCCCGGACCTCGCGGCGTCTCATCGCCCGGCTCTTCCGGCGCTTCAGGTTCTTCCGGTTCTTCCTTGGTCGTCATAAGCGGGACGATGCCCTGACCGATGTCGTCACGCACTTCGACCGGGACGTTGGCCATGAAGGCTTCCATGATGCGGTCAGCATCCGGATAGCGAAGCTCGCGCAGCACCGCCTCATCGACGCCCGCAAGCTCAGTCATCAGCGCGATCATGCTTGGCCAGTGCCGTTCCTGCCAGAGCATCAGGTGCCCTAACTTGAACGGGCTGAACGTGATGCTGTCCACCCGCTTGCCGTTGTACTCGAACGGAATGAACAGGTGGACGGTGCGCCCGCCCAGTTTATCAATCGCGATAGCCATACGAATCCTCTCCCTGCCGGTGACGTATCCGGCAGGAAGATCGCCGCGTCGTCAATGGTGAAACCAGATCGCGATGACATCTTCGCCCTCATCGACTCGCTCGTCGATGAATTCGATGTCCTCGTGCCCTCCGGCTCCGTCGCGGTCAGCGACAACGACACGCTTATGAGGCTGCTGTCGTTGAAGCGCCGCGATCAGTTGCTCGACGGTCATCATGCCTCGTTACTGACCGGGTTGGCCGGGATCGCGAGCAGGCGCACCATGTCGTCGGTGAGCATGTTGTCGCCGATACCCAGAGACGTCGTGAAGAAGTCCCACCAGAAGATTTGCTGGAAGCCACCTTCACTGACCATCATGTTCAGTTCGTAGTGCGTGATGTTCTTGATCGAATACTCGTGCGACATCAGGTTGCCCTTCGAGAACGCAGTCGGGTTCACGCGACCCAACCTGCCCTCGAACACCGCGACAGCCTGCAGCGCCGCCGACGTGCGCCGATCACGGATCAAACCGTAAGCGGTGAAGCGGTGGTACTGCACATCCTCCTGACCCAAGAACGACATGATCAGCGGGTCCCAACCTGCGAGGTTGAACGTCGCTTCGAGCTTGTTGATGTGCGTCGGAATCTCGATGCCGACCGGCGCACCGGCTGGCGTGTGATCGACGTAGTTCTCTTCCCATGTCGGCAGCTTCAACTCCTGCAGCACGAGATGGGTGGAGATGCCCGGCATCGTGCTTGCACCAGTGCCGACGGCATCGCCGCAAATAAGATTGGCTGACTCCATTACATAGATCGTCTGGTTAGCCATTGTTCAAATCCCTTCTTCGAGTTGGCCTTGATGAGACCGGCGCTTGCAGTCGCCGCTACAGTTTGAAGCACGTCAGTTCGTGCTGTCCATCAAGCTCCGGGGTTACGAGGTCGCGAGGTTAAGCTGCTGGGCGAGATCGGCGACCATCTCATCGATGGCTTCGCGATAGCGCGAAGACTCGATGGTCAGGTGCTTCAGGACCGGCGGCTCTTCAGCCTTGAAGCCGACGGTGAGGTGACCCATCCTGATCTGCTCAGCAGAGTTGCCTTCCGTCTTGAAGTTGACCTTGTAGCCAAGGATGTGATTGTCGGCATGAAGGTCGCGCAGGAAGAACTGCATCGTGTTCAGGATCGCCTGCACCGTGTGACCGATGATGTTGTAGCGACCAAGGAAGTAACGCAGGGTCTTCAACATGCCCAAGTGGATGTAGTCGCGCCCTCTGAGGACGTTATACATTTGCCAGATGGGGTCTTCGCCAGTGTTATCGGTGGAGATCAGAACGAACCCACCAGATGCAATCGCGAAGTCGTCGCCAACTTCACCGCGCACCAGCACGCCGATGTTTGCGGCGAGCAACTCCTGCGCTTCGTTCGCGCTGTCGGTGAGATTGAAACCGATGTCGCGGTTCGGCGAGATGACTCCCTGCACCGCTTGGTTGGCGGCAGAGTGGAACGGCGCACCAGTCTCATGGTCGCGACGCACCATGATGCCCGCCATGCGAGGTGCAAGCGGACGGATCATGATGTAACTCGTCGCCGGGTCCATCACACGGCAACCACCCGACAATGCGATCAGGCGATGCGACTGCATCGTCTCACGCCAGTCGAAGTCGTTCTGCATCGAGGAGCCAGCGGACTCCACGATCATCACGCCAAGCAACTGATTGCAGATTGGCGTAGCGCCAGCAACAATCGGGTTGGCACCAGTGACGATCTCTGCGGTGTAAGCCGCCTTCGTGCCGACAGGCTCCCAGCGCTCAACGATGGTGACGCCAGTACCAGAACCAGTCGAACTGTTTGGAGCAACCGGCTCCAGCGGCGGCTGATCGGTGCCGACGACGAAGCCCCTGTTCATGACGTCAACGTCGAGGACGCCGCCACCGGCAGGGTCAACCGTCTTCACAACGAGCATGACGTTGTTCGGCATCACCAGAATCTCGCCTTCGCCATAACCCATGCCAGCCGCAGAGATGATGCCGCTCACGCAATCCCAGCCGGGTTCGGGCACGACGATGTTGCTGGGCTCATCCTCATACCAAGCGCCCGGCAGTTCGAGGATCACCGGACCAAGCGTGCCGTTGCTCTGGCCGTAAGCGTGACCAGTCGCGGGCACGACCATCGGTCCGCCGCCGATGAACTCGACGGGATAGAGATGGTCTTCAACGTAGCCAGAGCCGGGCGCAGTGCGCGTGATCTCGCCGACGCCGTTCGCCATCTGCGAGGTGTAGCCCGGCGCTGTCAGGATGCGCGGAGTGAAGCCCAGCTTCGACGCCGACTTGAGGAACGCCCACATGCCGGTGCCAGCGATACTGTCGCCAGCGATGTTCGAGATCGTCTGTTGCAGAGCGATGGCGTCATCAACGTCGGTGCCTTGCAACGTGCGGACCACGACGATGCGAGCAGCGAACTGCGTCTCGCCCAACTGGTCGTTGATCGCGCGAACAGCGTCAGCGAGATAGCCAGCCTCGCCCAGCTTCTTCGCCTTCTTGTTGTCGTTCGAATTCAGAAACACCGGAGTGTCGAGAGGAAACGCAACGGCGTCGGCGAGCGGTGCCGGTCCGATGAGTCCGATGGTCGAAAGATCGGCGGCAAATACGGGACGTGCGCCTTCGTCTACCTTGCGGATACTAATGCCGAATACTGGATCACCCATAGTAGGTCTCCTTTGTGAGAAGCGTTGGTTGAATCAGAAAGTGCTTGGAGGAGTCAGTATCTCCAACTGTTTGACCGACAATGCGTGAAGACGGATCGAGAGAATCATCTCAGGATCAGCGCCACCTTGCGGCTGCGACATGATCCGTATCTCCCTGATGTAGTCTCCGACCTGTAGGTCCTGAATGATTGGTGTGACGATCACCTGCCCGACTGGATTGCAATCCATCTTCGTCGCCAGCATCCGAAGCGGCGGCATCGGCTGCACCGCGTGCGCGGCAGGGACTGGTGCTGTTTGTCTGCCTTCAAAGAATGCTACGTCAGCCATGTCGGCTCCTTAGAATTTGCGCGAGTTGATCTTCGGTCATCTCTAGCTCGTCCGCCAGTGCACTGAGCATCGGGCGCTTTGGCAGCGGCGGCGGGTCATAGAACTCCCGCTTGCGGAAGTCGAAGCGCTTCTGGCGCAGCTTCTCATGATCGCCGTCGAATTCAATCTCAATCAGCCGCGTGGCTTCCGGCCAGACGAACTCCGGCTCATCCTTCTCCGTTGTCATCACCACCCACTCGTGATCCTTGATGAGCGGATTGTACTGGTGAAGCAGCGTCACCTTCACGCTGTGCGATGGCTTGTCGAGTCGCTTCTCTTTGCGATAGTCGTACCAGTCCACGCCGTCAGACACGCGTTTGCAGAACAGCAGCTTGTGGCCATTGACGTGCTGCCGCAGCGGATGGTTCTCCGGCTTGTAGGCAACCCAGTCTCCGTGATCGATGAAGTCCATCAACGTCCCCTCAATATCCTGCGGCGTGCCAGCCGCCGCCGATCAGCATATGCAGTTGTCGATAACGCCCGGTGACGTAATAGGACGCCCACGCGCCAGTCATGCCGGTGATGACCGCACCGCCCCACGGCTCTTGCAGTCCATTGAAGTAGTGCTGCACGTCGCCAAGGTGATGGAAGCGGATCGTCGCGACCAGTTGGTTGTAGCGAGTGTCGGCGGCATTCCACGCGTACCAGTTCGCCTGCCCGTTCACCCAGTCGTGCACCCAGCCCAAGGCGGCGCACCAGATATAACCGCCAGCATTAGTGTACATCCGCCAGCCGCCATCATGGCCAAGGAAGCCGATGGTGCCATCGTTGTGATGGATGTACGAATTCCCGTAGGTGTTATCCCAGAAGCGGAGATAGTTCGCGCCGCCGCCTTCGATCACCACGTCGCCGCGAACGACCAGCGGTCCATTGATGTCGGCCTGACCGTGGCTCGTCAGGCCCCACGAGGTGAGGTAGTGACCTTGCGTCGAGATCGCGTGAGTGTTCAGCGCGTGCGTGCTGACCGGACCGTCAAACGAACCACCACCGCCAGTGAAGTGGTGCGTCGAGCCGTTCCAGTAGTGATAGCCGGTGCCAAAGAAGATGACGCCAGTGCCGTCACCGCGCGTCGCATAGAGATCGCCGTTGACGTTCATGTTGCCGGTGGTGCTGACGGCACCGCCGAACGTCGCGTGGCCATTCGCGCGGCTGATCGACAGCACAGCGCCGCCGTACTCACCAGCATCGCCGTACTTGTACAGCGCGAAGTTCGATCCGCTCAGACTTCCGCTCTCCTGATCTGCATTGCCAAGGCTGATCCCCCACCTGTTCGTGCCGTTGGAGCCAAGCCCATAGACGATGCGATCCTGTCCAATGCCGTTCGGATACAGCATGATCGATGGATAGTTGGTCTTGATCGTCAGGTTGCCCATCATGGTGCCGCCGACACCGAACGACGAGTCAACGTACTCCTTGGTCGCGGCCTGATTTGGCTGCGTCGGGTATCCGCTCAGGTAGAGCGGCCCCGTCATCGTGCTGCCGCTCTTCAATACGGCTTGGTTGATGTACTCCACCATGAGCGCACGCGACCACGCCGCAGTCACCAGCGAAGTATCGTTGGCGCAACTGTCGGGCGCGATGCCGCCCTGCACCGCCCTGAATGGCGTGGTGCCGTCGTATCGAACGTAGTTGTAGAGATCGAGCCCGGACTCTTCGAGAGCCTGAAGAGCGGCCATGATGTCTGCGTGCAGACCGCGCACCTCGATGGTGTCGGACCGAACTTCGGTGTGCATCGGCGCGATGACGTCGTGATAGTCCTTGGTCGATTGCGCCATGCCCGGCGTTGATGTCAGCATCCAAGGTTGCGGTCGCGGATCGCCGTGGATGGCTGTGACTTCCATCTCGAAGATGCGTTGCTCCGCATCGTAGCCAATCGTCTTCGCCAGCGAGTAATTGTTCGGGTCGTCGATGCCTTCGATGATGATGTAGGGCGACGGCGTGAACGTCTTCGCCTGCGGACCGTCATCAACATAGACCGCCATGTATCCAAGCTGGATGGTGTAGAGCACCTCAGTGACAGGCGCGAGCAGGAAGCCCAGCTTCGTGATTGCGATGATGTCTTCGGTGGCTGGAATCAGAATCTCGTTCATGCGCAGCAACGCAGCCGCGCGGATTTCGTCCGCGATGGCCTGCAACTCGCGATCCACGCCTTCCAAGTCTTGGAAGCGAGCTTCGAGCGACGGCAGCAATCGCTTCATATACGGGAGCAATTGCGTGCCGGGCTTCAGTTCGAATTCTTCATCCAGCCGTTTCAACGCCATCGTGTTAAGCCTTCTTTGCAGCGGACCTTGCGGGAGTCGTCGGCGTCGGCGGCGTCGGCACAGGGATAGGTCCAAGCACCACTGCGTCGATGATAGCTGGCTGGATCGTCGGCAGTGCGCAGACCGCTCCATTCATCTGGTACGACTTCCCCGGATTGAGGATGCGCCCAAGATACGGCACAGCGCCGCCGAACTTTACGTCGTAGACCATCGCTGGATCATACGACGCTGGAAGCTCCTTCTGCTCTGGCGCTGGAGGAGCGGATTGCATCGACGGCCACGGCGTCTGCATCTGACCGTGACGAAGCACGCGGTCGTCGATCCACTCACCCTTGCGGACTTCGCGACGTGAGCCCTTGCCGTCCGCAGGAGTGTAGCCTGAGTTCGGTGACTGACGACCGACGTCGAGCCGTGCACGAGCCGCAGCGACGTGCTCCGGGTTCATCGGCATCACGACGTTGCGTTGCGGAAACTTCTTGGTAGCCATTCGAGTTCTCCCCGTTACATTAGGTTGATGCCGATATCGACGCGCTCCGACACGTGGAAGAGCGTTAGCTCGTTCAGCACCTTGCCTTCGCACCTGATCTTATACGCCGTGACAGGAACGCCACCCAGTGCGGCGAGGTCCCACGTGTAGCGACGGATCACGGCAGTCGGATCATCCGGTGCGACTGACTCCTCCATCACCGCTGCAGGGCGAGGTATCTCATAGCTCGCGCCGGTCAGGAGACTGGCGTTGAACTGATGCTCTGCGGTTGGCCCCGTGCCACCGCGCCATGCGTCAAGCCGGAAGTCCACGTAAACCGTGTTCACCGGAGTCGGCATGATGCGAGGAGTCGAGACGTGCGTGAAGTCGTCGCGAGGTCTCGACGTGAGCGCTCGCGAGTTAGCAGCAACGCCGATGCCCGGCATCTCGTCCGTGGTGCCCACCAACAAGCAGCGGAACGGCAGCATCGGTGGCTGGTTCACCAGCGGGTTGCTGTCGTAGTAGCCAAGCGGTTGCCACACGCCGTTGTGCTGAATCTCAAACGAGATCGTGGTGCCCGGCGGGCGCGTCGAGTCGAAGTTGAGATCGATCTCAGAGATGCCGCCGTTCAACTCCAGCGCTGCAAGCTGCACATAGCAGCGCGTGGACTCGAACTCCGCGAAGTGCAGCCTGAATGTCAGGTCCTTCGTCAGGTCGCCTGCGGCCCACGCACCATCCGTCGAAGTGAACAGCGAGCCCTGCGCGAACTTGTTGTTGTGAACGCAGGCAGCGAAGTGGTTGCCCGCAGTCTGCAGCACGATGCAGTAGCGCTGGCCCTTCGCCAGATAAGTCGGCAGCACGCCGACCTTCGTGCCGTAGGGATAGATGCGCAACAGATCAGCCGGGACCGTCGAGCGAGCGATCACGCGCTGATAGTTCGGAGCGCCGATGTCGTTGGTCTCGCACATCAGCACGTGCACGTCGCCGGTCGTGGCAACGCGCGTCAGGAAGATTTCAATCGAGGTCAGCCAGCCACCCTGAGAGTTCAGGAAGGTCTGTCCGATGACAGCACCGCTGAGCCCTTCGATGGTGACGATCTGCCGCCAGTAGTAACTGTCGATGATTTCGTCCACCCAGAACTGGGCGAGCCGCAGGATCGTATGCGTCGAGACGTCCTGCACGTCGAGGATTTGAAACGTCTCATCGCCGCGCGTGAGGATGTTGCGGATCGGATCGTAAATCAGATCGGTGTTCGGCGTCATGCCGCCAGCCTGCGAGCCGGAGGACTCACCCATGCCGATCGATGTCTGCCAGTCCTGACCTGACGGAGCGAACCACCAGACGCCGTTGTAGCAAACATAGAGCGGCGTGCCGAAGCGGATGCGCGTGCGGGTCTTCGTGCAAAGCTCCCATGAGATAGTCTGGAATTGATACTGCGAGATTGAAATCTCGCTGTCGTTGCCCAGCACCTCCAGTCGAGTCTTCTCGTGGTAGAGCGGCAGGACGAAGTTCGCCTGATTGATCACCGCAGGGTCCATCGGGTTCATCAATGCGAACTGTGCGTCGCGCTGCGCGGCCCACGAGAAGCGAATGCCTTCCTCGACCTTACAGAGCACGTCGGGGTTCGGCGGGATCGTGTGCACGTCGGTCTCGTCGTTGGTCAGGAAGTGATCAGCGCCCCACGATGCGAAGGTGTCAGGAAGGTTAAGCTCCTCCTTCACGCGTGCGACGTCAGCGGCAATGCGCAGCGCCAGCTTCATCGAAGCGGTGCCTGCCAGTCGCAGAGCGAGCGCGGCCAGATCGGTTGCCAGCGTGTCGAGCCGCGACGACGTGCGGATGCGCCAGCCGTCGTTCTCGTTCATCCGGTTGTCGAGGTCGCGCAGGTTCGGTGCGCGATTGTCTTCGACCATCTCAATGGCGAGGATGCCAGTGGAGTCGAGGAGTATCCACGCGACCGCCAGCGTGTTCGATGCGATGGCTGGCTTCTGCGGATCAGGGGCTTCTGCGCCAACCACCGTCGAGATGTTCGACCAGCGACGGGACTCAGTAGAGACCACACGAGCGACAGTCGCACGCGTCACCGGATCGGTGAGGAACGTGCGCGGCTCAGTGTCGGTCTGAATCTCTTGGCCCCACGTGACGATGCCGACGTAGCGCCGCGTGACCACGGGGAGAACGCCAAGCAGATCGAGTTGGGTGCCGCCCTCGTTGTCGTTGTAGAACACGAGGCCGTTGTGATAGAGCCGCCCGCTGCCGACAGTCACGATAGCAGGTGCAGTCTGCACGACAGTGAAGCCGGTGAAGGCCATGTCGGGAATGAGCGTATCGACCACGATATGATCGAACGACGCACGCGGAAAGAGTCCGAAGTTGTTGAAGTCTTCGACGGTTACCTTCTGCCAGTCTTGAATATTAACTTTACGTTCCATTTGCCTCTCCTAGAGAAGGTTGATGACCTGTTGGTCAACCGTTGTTTCTGTCCAAGCTCTCTCACGTAGTTCGATCAGTCGTGTCGGATCGAAGGCTGTGCGCACTCGATCACGCAGTGCCTGCGATACCACGACCGCGCGACAAGCCCGGTCGAAGTCAGCCATGTCCACCGTACTCGCAAAGTAATTGTCGTCGTTGGTGACGCCTTCGTCGGCGAACCAACTCCACCAATCATCGTTCATGTGCAGGTCGATCATCAGGTCAGCGGTGTAGGCTGGCCACGAAACATAATCGACACCGACGTAGGAGATGCCGCCAGTGATGACGCCCATGATCTCCGGGTCATGCAGAAAGACTCGATCCGCAAGCAAGCGTGCTGCGTCGTATCCTGCATCAGCGTAGTAGACAATCGGGATCGGCTGCGTCGGTATCGGCGGCGGCTGCGTCGGCAGACCTGACTCCGGGTACGCTATCGGGTGCTCCGGAATAATCGGCGGTACGATCTCAATCGGATGGCCGGGATGCGGATCATCCTGCGGCAGCGTATTGCGGCTGTCACTCCAGTCACCGACAAAGAAGAATGAATTGCCCCAGCCGATGTCGCTGTCTCTCGTGTATCGAACGTCGATTGGCTCCATGCCCGGCACCACCGTGTCGAGATGCAGTGCACTCTGTTCGTGATCGTAGCTGCCGTCGATCCTGATCGTCACCAGCTTCGGCACCAGCGTTTCTGCGCAAACGAACTGATCGTCGTTGACGAAGTCGCCCTGCAGATAGGCCGGACCGGCGATGCCGGGAATGCAGACACGCTCGTAGTCGATGGAGACTTCGCTATTGATCTCCTTTGTGAAGGAGTAGATTTGCAACGGGATGTCTTTGCCGCGCAC
>Ga0157310_10000030_pt1 | contig 16279 bp, 2 predicted proteins | sample NitcycUS213509R2_FD_108384 | JGI IMG/M metagenome (GOLD analysis project Ga0157310, IMG submission 108384) | Soil microbial communities from Arlington Agricultural Research Station in Wisconsin, USA - Nitrogen cycling UWRJ-S213-509R-2 | ecosystem: Environmental > Terrestrial > Soil >...
CAGGGCGGAGGGACGGCCGACGCCGCCGCGCGCCAGCAGGCCGAGTTGGCCCAGATGGTCGCCCAGCAGCAGCAGCTTCAGGGTGGGGCGCTCCCCGGTGGGACGCCAGCAGGCGGTATGGCCGACCCGCTGGCGGCAGCCATGGCCCAGATTCAGGGGGGTATGCCGCAACCTGGAGCGGCCAGTGCGCAGGGTATGCAAGAGATGGCGGCCCGCCAGGCACTCCAGGCATCCCAGGCCGCAACGCCAGGGGCGTCAGGGGACATGTCGTCGTGGCTGCAGCAGCTTCAGGGGGGCATGGGCGGCGCAGGGATGGCGGACGAGGCTGCGCAACGGGAAGCGCTGACCCGTCAAGCGCAGACCATGCAGGCGCAGTTGTCTGGGCTGGCCGCCCCGCAGATGCAGCTAGACCCGGCCATGACCCAGCTGCGGGGGGTGCTTCCTGCTGGCAACGATCAGATCAGTGCCGCCGTGATGAATGCCGATCCGAACGCTGCCGCCAATCGCTGGAATGCCGAACTGATGGCCCAGCGGGGGGTGCAGGAGCAGCGCATGGGTGGCGACCTCCAGCAGCTGCTCCAGAAATTCCAGGGACCGGCCACTGCTACCACTGAGATGGAACGGTCCCTGACACCCTCGAACGCCCCACGACTCAGTACCGATTGGCTGTCCTCCCTCATGGGGCAGACGGGTGCGGCCCAGACCGAAGCGGGGCGGCTCCAGACACCCCAGATCCCTCAGCAACCCGGTACCGATTGGCTGTCCTCCCTCGCGGGGCAGACGGGTGGGGCGTCGGCCCAGTCGGCTCAAGAAGAGATGATGAGGAAGGCGCTGGGCCAAGCTGCCGCACCTCAACCCAGTACCGATTGGGCGTCCACCCTCGGGGGGCAGACGGGTACAGGGATGGCCGAGGACGAGAAGATGCGGTCAGCCCTGTCCTCGACTACGCCCCAGAACGCCGAGTGGGGGTCCGCCACAACGGGGCAGACGGGTACAGGGATGGGCGAGGACGAGAAGATGCGGTCGGCGCTGTCCTCGGCCACCAGCGATTGGGGGTCCGCCGCAACGGGGACGCCGTCGTCGGGAATGGCCGAGGACGAGAAACTCCGGTCGGCTACGTCCATGGACGCCGCTAGCCCTGGCATGTCGCCCGGCGGTCCGGTCGGTGACATCGTCGCAGCCGGCCTGGGTGACCTGGGGCTGGGTGGCGGCGGGAATTTTACGGGCCGCGTACAGCCCTCTTCGGTTACCGATCCGATCCCGTACGTCGATCCACGGGTGCTAGAAGAGCCGGAGTTGCAGGCCATGTTCCGCGACATGCGGCAACAGGGTGTGCGCGAAGCCGCAGCGAATCGGGCGGCGGCGAGCGGCGTACGGCCATCCGGCCCAGGCGGCCCGACCGGACGCACGGGGAAACCGGCCGGACCCGGCCCGCACCGTTTCGGCCAGAAGACAGCGGAGGGGCGACGGAACTCTAGCGAGCGGATGCTGCTGGGACTCAACCGCATTCTCCAGAAGGCCAGCATTCCAGGAACGCAGCCCGGCGGACCGGTCGACGCCCCGCTCTGGCCGGCTGACGGCGGCAATGCGGCGATGCCCTCCCTGCAAGATCCAGGTTCGCTGGGGAGCGGCGGTGGTAGCTTCCAGGCACCGTCACCCAGTGCATCCCCGATTGCCTCCGTGGACCAGGGGAACCAACAGGCGGCGCTGGACGAGATGAAGTACCGCCTGATGCAGGGTCCAGGCTCGATGGGGCCACAGACCCTGGAGCGGATGTCCGGCACCCAGCGCGGGGTCATGGAGGGCGCGCTCGAAGCGTTGGGGCTGCGACCAGAAGACTTTATGGAGGCTTACAGCCAGACAAGATTCGCGAACACTGGAAACGTTCTCTCAGCCTAGCGAATTTTGGGGATGCGATGTTCAGGCAGAAAGTAGGGATTCTCTCCTTGAGGGATGCAGTAGGGGTTCCGCCCCTTCTTGATCATGTCCTGGGTGTTGTCCCTCTTGGTGCCGGCCCACAGGTGGCGAGGGTTCGAGCAGGGCGGGTTGTCGCAGGCGTGGAGAACGCAGGGCTTTTCCGGGGTCAGTACGCCGCCGTGCAACGTGAACGAGTAGACGTGTGCGCTGACATGCGTGGCGTCACCCCTTGGCCCGTAGGCGAAGTGGCCATATCCGAAACTCACCTTGCCGCCCAGCCAGTCCCAGCAGGCGTCAGGTGTGGTGCCACACAGGATGAAGCTGTAGAAGCGGGCGTTGATTGCGAGGCGGTCGTAGGCCCGCTTGCGATCATGGATCAGACGGCAGGCTCGCCCACAGAACGGGACGAATCCGCCACTGATTCGAGCGCGGGCTGGTGTGACCTCGAACGTAGTTGCGCAGACCTGGCAGACGAAGGAGAGTTTCGGGCCAGGCGGTCTGCCCCCTCGCGAGTACAGACAGCGATCAGGACAGGTACAGTTATGGCGCGGCACGATGTCCTCCAGGTTAGTCGTGGCGTCACCCCCGGGCTGTCACAAGCAGCGCCGGGGATTCCTGCGCAGTATATCTGATGGCAACACGCAACTCCAATTTGCCCAATTGGATGATCGACGCGGCCGGAGCGCCGAGATCCGGCCGTATCCTGGACGACCCACCCCCCGAGGAGGAGGAGCGACCGATGGCGCTGCCACCACCACCCCCGCCCGATGGCGGCCTGCCGCCGATGCCCGGTGGTGGTGCCGACCCGATGGCTGCGCTCGCGGGAGCCGCTCCTGGTATCCTGGGTGGTGGGGGTCCACCTCCGCCGCCGCCTGGCCCGAGTTTCATGCCGCCACCTGACCTGGGTCCGCCCGGCGGCCTACCTCCGCTAGGCGGCCCAGGGATGCCCGGCCCCGGTGTTGGCCCGGGGCCGGGGCTTCCGCCTGGGGGTGGTCCTCCTCTTCCACCTCCGGGTGGCCCGCCTCCGGGTATTGGTCCGGGTATTCCAGGTATGCCTCCGGGTATTGGTCCGGGTATTCCGCCGCCCGGCACACCCATGCCGCTGATCCCGCCGACGGGTCCGCTGGCCGACCTGCCACCCCTGATGGAGCAGCGCCCACCCGCGCCGACGGGGCCGACCCCGCCGACCATTGGTGTGGCGGGCGGCGGTGCGCCCGGCGCGCAGGCTCCGACCATGAACATCAGCAACTCCGTGGTCAACGTCGGCCAGCAGGATGTGGGAACGCAGGGCAACCCGGCCGCCCCTGCCTCGGTGCGACCAGGGGGCAGGGAACCATCCCCGCCACCGCCTTCAGCTGGACTCGGTGGTAACCTGTCCGACCTGCTGGGACCACCCGAGGGTGTGTCAGATGTGGCACCCGCGCCATCGAGCGCGGCGGCGTTACCACCGTTTGAGCCGATTGCGGGCGCGGGCGCGCCGCCCCCACCAGGCCCGATGAACCTGCCGTCGGTGGAGGCTCCGCCGATGGAGCCTGCGCCGCTGCCTGAGGCTCCGATGGATCTGCCACCAGAGCCGCCGCTCGATCTTGGCGCTGCGCCGCTTGACCTGGGACCACCCGCCCTGCCAATGGAGGCTGGTCCGCTTGGCCCGTCCTGGAATTCTGAGGCGGGTGGCTATATCTGATGGCCGCCGAGTGGGAGGACTGGGGGTACGAGTACGAGGAGCCGGAGGCCGAGTACTACGACGACGCCTACGCCTACGAGGAGCCGGAGTGGGAGTACAACGACGACGAGTACGAGTACGAGTACGACCCGTCGGAACTGTGGGCGGAGAGTGACGAGGACTACGGTGACGGGGGCGGCTACAGCTACGAGCCGCAAGAGTACGCCGAGTCGGTAGAGGCCGCTTACGCCCCGCTCCCGGAGCCAGAGCCGCTTGCCTATGCCGATCCGTACGCCCAGGCTGCACCTGAGACGGGTGAACTCGCTGCCACCGGTGACTGGTGGAGCGACCTGTGGAATGACACTGCGGCTACGCCAGCGAAACCCGTCGCCGCCAAGCCAGGCGAGAAGCCACCGATCAGTGATGACTGGTGGACGAACCTCTGGAACGAGACCCAGCCAGCCGCCAAGCCAGCCGCGCAGCCAGCCGCCAAGGCCCAGAACCCGAACACCGTCGGCACCATCACCACCTGGGCCGACGGCACGCCCATGTCCGAGAAGGAACAGAAGCAGGCCCGCGTCTACCAGATCGCCCTCGAAGAGGGGCTGAATGCAGAAGGTGCGCGGACGATGGTCGCGGTCACCGAGACCGAGAACGGCCTGTTCGGCGCGGTGGGCGACACCGAACTGAACCCGCTCGGGTCACGCGGTCCCTACCAGTTCTACGAGGGCGGGCAGATGCCGGCCTTCCGCGCGTGGCTGAAGAACGAAGGCATCCCCGGCGACCCGAACGTGCTGGTCAACGACGTGGACCTGGCGACCCGATTCGCTGCGCGGAACTACCTGGGCGAGACGATCAAACGCGGTCAGTCGCAGGGGTTGGCTGGCGCGGACCTGGGGACGTTTACCCAACGGTACGGCCAGGTGTCGGTCAATCCCGAGAAGACCGGCCGCAACTACACCGCGCTATTCGGCGCAGGTGACCGGTACGCGGACGCCTTGCGGGTGGCCGTGCCGGACCCGGCCTCGCGTCAGACCGCCAACCAGAAGATCCCGCCAGGCCACTACGACGGCGATGGCCATGACCACGGGGTGGCCACCCCCTACACCCAACAGCAGACCGACAAGGCCGGCAACGTCTACACGGTCGCGTTCGACTACGACGCGCCGTACGACAACCCGTTCAACCCGGCGATCCCCCGCCACCGTGGGGTCGATCTCCAGGTGACCGGGGTGCCGAACGGCGGCATGGACACGCCGTACACGGCGTTCAGAAGTGGCAAGGTCGCCCACATCACCAATGACCCGCACGGTGGGATCGGGATCATTGTCGATACCGGCGATCCGAACGCCAGGTATGACCGCTACTTCCACAACAACGCCGTCTCGGTGAAGGTGGGCGACACCGTCACGGCTGGCGAGACCAACCTGGGTCTGATCGGTGAGAGCGGGACGAAGGGCTTCCCGCACCTGCACTACGAGGTCTCCCAGGGCATCAACGGCGACCCGTCCGGGCAGACGATTGACCCGCGCCCGTACATGAGCCGCCCGGTCGCTACCCCGGCCACCCGCGAGCAGGCGCGCACGCAGATCGCCGGCACCCAGTACCGCCCGGAGACGATCCCTGACTGGTGGGCGGACTACTTTGGGCCGCAGGCCGCGCCCCCCACGCAAGGGCGTCCGCTTGTCGCCGCCGCCGCACCGGCCGCCGCACCAGCAGCGGCCCCCGTCCCACCCCCGCGCCAGATCGCCCTGAACACGCCGTACACCTCGGGCAAGCGCACCCAGACCGCTGGGGTGGTGATCCACGCGACCCACGGCGGGGCAGCCACGCCGCAGGAGGAGTTCGACTGGACCCTGCGCCACTTCGGGAACAACGCGGACCAGGTGTCCGCGAACGCCGTGATCGGCGCGGATGGGACGGTGGCCCTGGTTGGGGACTGGGACGCGACCACCCACCACGCGGGCGAGAACAACAAAACGATGTTCGGCATCGAACTGGCCCGCGCCAGGCCGGGTGAGGCGTACACGGACGCGCAATACGCGAGCCTGGGCTGGCTGCTGGGCGAGGTCAGTAAGCGGTACAACCTGCCGCTGACCCGCCAGACCGTGGTCGGCCACGAGGAACTGGAGCAGGGCAAGCGGTCGAACAAGATCGACCCTGGTCCCGAGTTCAGCTTCGAGCGGGCGATCACGGCTGCGGCTCCTCGTCCCGCCGCTCCCGCCCCGTCTACCCCCGCGCCTGCCCCAACGCAGGGTGCGGCGCGTCCAGCGCCACGAGGTGACGCTGACGTGGGACCACGCACCGGGGCTGGGGCAGCCGCCGCACCAGCGCAACAGCAAGCGCTGCCAGCGGAGACCCAGACGGCGCTGACCGAGTGGCAGCGCTTCCGCCGCTCACGGGGGGAGTCCGAGACAGACATCGGAGCCTTCCGCGCCCACCTGGGACGGCTAGGCGCACCGGACCCGTGGGCGGCCGACGAGCAGGCGCGGGCTGCGGTGGAGCAACAGAACGCCCAGAGCCGCTCGACGTTCCTGGCCCAGCTTCCAGGACCGACCCAGCAGGCGTACATCGAGTGGGAAGCGATGCGGCGCTCGCGTGGCGAGGATGTCTCTGACATCCCGGCCTTTCGCGCGCACCTGGATCGACTGGGTGCGCCGAACCCGTGGACCCAACAGGAACAAGAGCGGGCGCGCGCCGAGACTGAGCGCGCGCAGATCGCGACCCGCAACGCCGAGATCGCGCGGCAGAACGCCGAAATCACGCGGCGGAACGCGGCGGTCCAGAGCGAGATTGATCGTCAGAACGCGGCGATCACCAGCATGAACACCCACTATACCGAGCAGTTCGCCGCCGCCAAGCGTGAAGAGGCCGCGCTCGCGGAGTGGCAGCAGGCGACCCGTCTGCGTGCGGGCGACATGATGGAGCCAGATCCTGGCCCGCGCCCGTCAACCCCGAACCTGGATTGGCTCCAGCAGCGACAGGCCGCCGATCAGGACACCGGCCCGCGCGAGCAGACAGCTGTTCAGCGAGCGCCGCTGATCGCGCACACCGAGCAGCTGATCGCCAATCCTGACGCAGGGCCGCGCGAGGCGACTCGCGCCCAGAACCTCCAGCTTGCCGAGAATCTGCGCCTTGCCGCTCCGCCACCACCACCACCGACGATTGCGCCGACGATTCCGGAACCCAGGGGCTGGGTGGACGACGCCAAGGACTGGATGCGGGAGAACCTGCCGCAGGATGGGTCACCGACCCCGGTGGGCCAGGTCGAGCCATACTGGCGCGACTGGTATCTGAGAAGTGGCGTTTCACCTGAAGAGGCGGATCGTCTGGCGACCGTCACCGGCGAGACGCCGATCCAGGCGGGTGGACGGCTGGTGCGGGGTGCGGGCGAGGCCATCGCACCGTACGTCCCACCGGATGAGCCGAGGTACGGCCCTGGCGGCATCTACTCGGTCCCATCGGGCCAGGTCGATCCCGTCTGGCGCGACTGGTATCTGAGAAGTGGCGTTTCACCCGAGGAGGCGGATCGCCTGGCGACCGTGCCGACCTACACGACCGAGGTCTCGAAGGACCGCGAGGTCGTCATCCCAGCCCAGCCTGAGCGGTTCAGCGAGCAAGACTACAACTGGATGATCGGAGCCGGTATCTCCGAGGAGGAGGCGCGGCGTCGGGCCACGTCCCCCGCCACGCCTGAACGGCGGACCCGCGTCAGTTACGGTGCGCCCGAGCAGATCGTGGACCCCAACCTGTCGGCTATCGACATCACCCAGCACGCTCTGGACCGTGCCAAGACTGGCGTCCAGACCGCGCTTCTGGGGGCCGCCACCGACATCGCTCAGCGAGTCGGGCGGCAGGACTGGGCGGACCAATTCCTGACTCAGCGTCAGGATGTCGAGGATGCTGCCATCGCCCGTGGTGCCTACATCACGGCGGCTGAGGGAGTACTCGACCCCCACACCCTGATCAACCCGACCGGACTCTACGAGTCGCTGATCGAGAACGCGCCTTCGACCGTTGCGAACCTCGCATCGCTCGCATTGGGTGGGTCGGGAATTCTGGCGAACGCGGCGCGTCTGCCGCGACTGGCCTCCGCGCTCTACACGACTGGTCGGGTGGCGGGGTACGGTGGCCTTGCCCTTGGCGTGGTGCAGCAGGCTGCCGACACGCGCCGCGAGTTGGATGCTGAGGTGGCCAGCGGGCGCATCTCCCCCCAGATGGCGGATCTCGCGGCGGTGTTCACGGGGTCGCTGGAAGGGGTCACCGAGCAGATCTTCCCTGGCGCTGATCGTGAGATCCGCCGTGGGTTGAACCACGCGGTGGCCGAGAATGTCATCCAGGCTGCCCGCCGACGAGGTGTCCATCTGGTTGGCGACCTGGGTCGTGAAATGGGTACCGAGGCTGCCGAGGAGATGCTCTCACAGATCGGCCAGGAGGGAGTGACCCAGGCGCTCCAACAGGAGAAGCCGGGTCTGCTGGAAGCGCTCAAGAACGTCGTTGAGGCCGGGTTGGTCGGTGGTGCTTCTGGTGGTGGCCTGTCTCTCGCCAGCAACGCCGTTCAGGCTGGTGGCGCTGCCCTGGCTGAGCGTCGTCAGCAAGCGGCCTACGAGGCGTTTGTGGCAACCGCTGGTGACCCAGGCTTCCAGCTTGGGACACGGAACTGGGAGCAGGGGGCGAGAGCCGCGCAGCTTCCAGACTTCGTGCCGCTCGCGGACGCCCCGGCCCCGTTCGACATCCTGGCCGATCACGGTCTGCAGATGCAGCCGTCGAAGGCGGACTCTAGCCAGTTCATCGTGCGGCAGGTCTTGCCCGCCGAGCCAGGCGGGCAGCCAGGGGTGCGCACGTTCACCTTGAACCTGACGCCGCAGGGTACCTACCTGGCGCGCGAGTACAACGGCGAGCAGCCGGTGACCGCCGCCGCCTGGGCTGCGCCCAACCCAGCCACGGGCGCGGTCGGTGGGACGCCTGCCGATGTCGAGTTGGCGTCGAATCGCTTCCAGGCCGCGACCGCCACCCTGGCCGCGCGCGGGCTGTTCAGTGATGAGACCTCTCAGCAGTTAGGCGAGTCGTACCGCGCGCACATCCAGGGAGCGCTTGACCGCGCGAATGCAGCGCCATCCGCCACCGGTCAGGCGGGTGTGGCCCCACGGGCGTACCACATGCCTGAGAACCAGGCGGGCTACGAGGCGCGACGGGCTGCCGCGTACCAGCGGCAGGTTGAGGCGGCGCAGGCGCGCGGTGAGCCAATCCCACCCCCACCTGCGCACGAGGATGTGATCCCGCCAGAGAAGTGGGTCGATGTCGGTGTGGCTGCGGGGACGAACGTTCCCTTCCTGGCTGGTGCGCATCTGCCGGGTGATCTGGTCACGGCGATGCGTGACGACCCCGTCAACGCCGGCATCCTGGCGATGTCGGCGGGCGCGATGGCGTACGGCGACCAGTTTGCCCGCGAGGCCGGGGTGTTGCCACCTGGCGGCGAACGGCAGATGGTGGGGTCCGTCGCCCCAGGCGTCAACGCCTACAACGACAATCGTGGCGCATACGACCCCAGGACTGGCACCAGCGCCCCTGGTCAGTACCACGTCAACTCGGGCCAGATCCTTATGTCGGCGCTGTATCGGCTGGCGAAGCGGCCGGTCCAACTCCCGAACGGGCAGACGACCACGCTACAGGCGGTGGCGGAGGCGAAGGGCGACACGATCTGGGACTTGCGCCGCAGTCGGTTGTTCCCGAGTTACGTGGCGCGGGTGATCGTGGAGCAGGCGGCGCACGAGTCACCGCACGATCTGGTCAAGGACCACAGTGCGATCCACGGGAACCTAACCGCCGGGTTCATGAACACGATGGTCGCTCACTACCAGCAAGTCCTACCGCTCGTCCAGCAGTGGCACGCATCGGGCGCACTGGACACCACCCTGCGGACCTATGGCCGCCTCTTACAGGCGTCATCCGAGAATCCGACGTGGCAGAGGGAGGGGAACAACCTTGTTGCCGCACTCGAACAGCAACAGACTGGAAACCGAGGCGATGCAGGAGGTGCTGGTGTCGATGCTGGTGCGCTCAGCCGAGGAGGGCAACCAGGAGAAAGCGCAGTTCTACCTGCGGTCGGCGGAGCAGGCCGGAATGGATCCGGAGCAGGCGTTGCAGGCGGCGCAGCAACAACTCCCGGACAACGCACTGCTGGCGTCCCTGATCTCGGCCCGCCCAGCACCGACGGACGACCCATCGCCGGCGTCCCCGATCTTGGACCCCCGCCTGCCCCAGGATCTCCGGCCGCTGGGACCGCTGCCGCCGGAGTAAGGGGAGCCAACCTGCCCAGGCTGCCGCGCGGGCGGCGGGGCGGTGTGGTCACGCCAGGGCGAACCCCGACGCCGCAGCAAAGCTGGAAGCAGGCCCAGAACCAGGCTGTCCGTCAGGATGCAGCCCTGAGGCAGGCCAGGCAAGCGCGGATTCCCATCGATGCGGGAGTCGCGGCGGCGCAGAGCATCACGGGGATGTTTGCTCGCCCAGACCAGATCGCGGCGATGGGTGCGGATGGCCGTCCGCTGGCTGGACCCTCAGCGATGGTCAGCCAGGAAGTCGCGGCCTCGCTCCCGATCAAGGTCCGCCCGCTCGCCTCGTACCCAGAGGGATTCATGAAGGCGGCGGCGAACTCCTGGAAGATGGACAACGAACATACCCAGAATCCGCCGTACTTCGTTCCAGGGGTCGGGATGGTCTTCCCTGACGTGTACCGTCAGGCGAACAAGGTGGACACCGACCGTCGCGCTCCACGCCAGATCGTCTACTACACCCTTTGGGTGGGCTATGACCCGGGCTACGGCGGCGGGCTGGCAAAGAACGATGTCGGGATTACCACCAAGGAGAAGGGTAAGGGGTCCAAGATCTTTGGTGAGCATGTGATGCGGAACCCGCTGGTGTACCACGGCGGGGTGCTGCTCTCCGATCACATCAACCAGTTGCTCGACATCGTGGGTGAGTCACGCGACTACACCAACGCCGTGATCATCCCGATGTTCCAGGACGCCGCGACCTCGACGCCGACGGTCGAAAGCGTGACCTCGCTGATGACGCAGATGGGGTACGGGGATCCGACCCAGGCTCCGCTGCTGCTCGCGGCTTCTAATGGCAAGTGGGGCTTCGACGCAGGCGGGCTGGCCGACCTGATCATCACCTCGATGCTGGGCTATGAGGGACGCGCCCGTGGATATGACGGGGTCATCACCTGGGCCGATCAGGGCGACGAGTACGGCGGTCGCTTCAAGCGAGCGTACCCGGTGGTCACCGAGGGTGCCAGCTTCATCGAGTGGACCAACCCTGGTACAGACAACCAGGGGATCGCGCAGCTTGAACCGGGCATGTTCCAGAACCTTCCGACGCCGGTGATGGAGGCGCTCCTCGAATCCCACCGCCTCAAGAACGATCCGGAGGTCAACTCAGACCGCGTCCAAGCGTTGCTCGCAGAGGCGGACGCGGTGGTGCACGCGCACCCCATACGGCCGCACCTCAAGGGGTACTCCGTCCGGGACGGGCGGCTGATGTATCGCAACCGCGACGGGCTGCACGATACGGGGTACGCCGTCGAGGGCAATCAGCTGGTGTACCAGGGCAAGGTCCGCGAGGGGTACGAGGTTCGCAACGGCCAGCTGTACTACACCGGCGGCGTCTCCTCGACCGAGGGGGGCGTCCCAGCGCCGCCGCCAACAGAACGTCTCACCTATGGCGAGTTCTTTGAGCAGTACCGTCGTCTGACGGCTATGCGCCAGACGATTGAGGGGTTCCCGCTGAATCATGTCCGTCGTGGAACAGCGCTGCAGGCCATTGTGGATGAGACGCGTGCATTGGTTGATGCGAACCCTGACCTGATGAAGCGGCTGCGCGAACAGGTGCGCCAGAAGAAACTCCAGAGGCAGCAGCAAGGGGGCCAACTCCAAGCGCCGTCCGCGATGGCAGCGGAGCGTCCGCCGAACCCCGACTTCCCGCACGGCCTCTACCCCGACGAGATGGTCACCCCGACCGCCCGCGAGGCGATGGCCTCCAAGGTCGCGCCGCCGCCGCGCCTGGACGAGAACGGGGATCCTGTCCCCGGCACGGGTGGCTGGGCTGGTCCGGGCGAACTGTCGCGGATCGCCTACGAAGACCTGCCGAACCGCGAGATCTACGAGCAGGCTGGCTGGGTCATCCTCGATAACGGCTTCATCCCGCCGGGCATGGCAGCGGCGGCGGCGGCGTCGGAGGACGCCGAGGCCAGCGACGTAGTCAAGCCGAGCCGCAAGGAGTTGACGGCCCAAGCGACGGCGGATCGGTGGGCGGTCTGGCGACAGGTCATGCCGAACCTGCGCCTACCGCCGGGGATGCAGAACCTCGAAATGGAGGCGTTCCTCGACTACCTGGCGTCGTTCCGCTCGGGGATCGTGGACGGCACCACCAAGCCCGAGGTTGGCGTGCTGGGGTCGCTGCTAGCGCTGGGATCGGTCAAGCGCTCCGGGCGGTCGTACGTCAAGACCCTGAACGCCCTGTCCGCCACCATGGGACGGGAGCGCGCCTACGAACTGGTGATGCGGACGCTGCCCGACATCTACCCGCAGGGGCCGCCGTCGCCGCAGGAGAAGGGCCAGCTGATGCGGCCCGAAATCCTCTGGGCGATGTTGGCGGGCGACACCACCGACCCGGTCATGATGAAGATGCTGGTCGGCATCGCGCGCCCGGACAGCTTCCGCACCGAGGAGGAGCGGAGCGCTGCTATCGAGGCGGGGGTCAACCTGCTCTATCAGCGGATCGGCGCGCGTGGTCCTGACAACGAGCCGATCCTGGGGCGGGATGAGACCCGCAGCAGTGCGTACCCGCAGGGCAAGCCGATCATGCCGGCTGTTCATGGGCGGGGCGAGGATCCCCAGAAGATCCTGGGAGCCTCCAGGACGCGCGTCAACCCCGAGACTGGGGTGGCCGAGATCCAGAAGGCCGGCACACCCTGGAGTCGCTCTGAGCCTGTTCGCTGGAACGAGTTGGTGCAGGCGGCGCAGGCTGTTGAGGGGGTCGCTGATCCGGACTCGCCGTACGCGGGGATGGAGCCAGGTGGCGAGGAGATGCGGCAGGCGATCATCAATCGCTTGATCGACGCCCACGCCGCTGGGATCGGGCCGGTCAAGTCGCGGTTCGCCGCCAGTATGACCGCGTTCCCAGACTACGCCACGCTCGACACACGGATGCTGCGTGACGTGTTCGGCCTCTCCCCGAAGCTGGTGATCCCGACCGTCGAGGAGTACGAGTACCTCTCGGCCAAGCTGGCTTCCATCGGGTCCGACAGCAAGTATCTGTACGGCCACCAGTGGCTGCCGTGGGAGTACCTGACCGGCGAGAAGACCACCTACACGGCCCTGATCGGGGTGTACCAGCGGGTCAACGCCTACCTGCAGAACGCCGAGGCTCGAGCGGCCGAGGAGGGCGTCCCGCTGGCGGATGTCCTGGAGGAGACCAGCCTGGCCGAGCAGCGGCGGCTGGTCAGCTACGCCAAGCCGGAGGACACGACCGCGAGGATCGGGTTGGCGTTCCGCCCAGCGGAGGTTGACCAGGACGCCGAGGGTCACGAGGCGATCATCCAGGCGCTGGAAGCTGGCACGGCCGGGGTCGGAGCGATCAAGACGGCGTTCCCGCAGCTGTTCAACCTGCTGGACGACGCCGGCCTGGAGATCGTAGACAAGATCGGAATTGGCCTCGGCGGCTGGAAGCAGCAGAAGGACGGGACGTACTACCTGGACCGCAACTTCAACCTCCAGGTGACCGGTCCGAAGGCGTCGGTTCGCTGGTTCTCTGCCGCCATGCTCCAGGCGCTGCCCGAAGAGAAGGCGGTGATGCTGGTCTACGAGGGACCAGGATCCGTCAAGCAGGATCACTGGGGCGGCCTGACCGTTACGGGCATGACCCGCGAACACTTGACCGCGTTCACCGCCGAACTGTCAGACGTGTTCGGGGACGGCTGGACCATCACCGCCAAAGCGCGGACGGCCAAGGGCTACCCGGGGGTGAAAGACCCGACCACCGGCAAGCGAGGTGCGCGGGACGACCGCGAGATCGAGCGAGCCGGCAAGGGTGGCGAGGTCTTCGACGTGCAGGTGCTGGCCGGCGCGGTCAAGGCGTACGGCGGTAACGGGATCGCGCTGCGCAAGCAAGTATCGAACGTCATGCGAGGTCTTAGCAGAAGAGGCTATACTCCTGAGAGATCTGAGACCGTACGGGCTGAACTGGAGTTCATGGACCGTGCAGAAGCAAGAGAGGTCGTCCGTGGAGGACCAGCCGGAGCAATTGCCTACGAAGGACCAACGCCTGTTCGACTTCAGCGGATGGCGCGACGAACCCGACCTGACGCCCGAAGAAGAGGCGGCGTACCTCCAGGAGATCGAGGAGGCGACCGCGAGGCGGGACAAGGAAGGGTACCGAGCGACGATCTATCTGGGCGGGAAGAACTTCTAGCCGGCCCGTCAGCGATGGTGGCGGAGCCGATTGCCCGCACCCTCGCTGGCCCGGTCACCATCCCCGAGGATCCGTCCTTCCGTGAGGCGGTTGCCAACACACCCGGCGCGGCCTTGACCGACGACGGGTTGGCGGTGGACTTCATCCGCTATCAGGTGCCAGAGCAGGAGGCCGCAGAGTCGGTCCGCTCGGGCGTCTTCACGATGGCAGCGGGTGTGCCATCCCGTGATCGCACCTACAAGGTCCAGCCGGGGACGGTAGGGCGGTACCACGGCGGCACCCAGCGGGTGGCTGGGCGGACCCTGTTCAAGCGCCCGCTGGTCGTCAAAGCCGGTCAGGGTGGCGCGCTGGCCGGAAATGCCTTCAACCGCATGTACGCGGACGAGCATGGCGACTGGCAGACCGAGGCGCGGCGTGAGCAACGGGCGGCCAAGGCGGCCCTGGACGCTCACCAGGCGACCGCCGAAGCGGATGCCGCGCAGCATAACCGCGCTGACGGGTACACGCAGTCGGAGGGCTTCTACGAGCGACTGCGGACGCTCCAGTGGCAGGAGCGCGCCGCTGGCGGCCGTCCGTACGACCGGCTTCTGACGGAGATCGACCTCGCCCTGATTGAAGGCGGCACGGATCCAGACCAGCGATCCGAGTCCCTGGCCCCGGTCCTAGAGAAGTGGGGAGTGGACGACGGGAGCGCCTACGAGAGGGCCGAGAACATCGCCTACAACGCCAACCGTGGTAACCAGTCGCGCTTCGCCGCCTCGGAACTGGTGACGGCGTACGTGCTGCGACGGAACGGCTACGACGGGGCGGTCGCCTACTCGGGTAGCTACGGCAACGCGGCACAACTGGGCGAGTTGTTCGATGTCAGGGCGATCACCTACCCGACCGAGTCTGGCGATGTAACGCTGCACCCGGACTTCCAGCCGTCAGAGATGGGGCCGTCCGCCATGGCGGCCCAGGGGCCGTCACACCCCGCCCTGATCCGTGCGCAGGCGCGCGCCGTCGAGCGTGGCGTTGCCCGCATTCGCGACGACGCCGCCGAGTACGTGCAGCTGGCGGGCATCCGTCCGTCGATCCCGCTGACGGCGTACGGTCGGCCGGACCCCGACCTGGGTCAGCTGATCGCGGAGTTCTACGACACCGCGCCCGATAGCCCGGACGACCCCCAGGTTCGGGCTGCGTACGACGCCCTGAACGACGAGGTCAACGACCAGTACCGGTTCCTGGTCGATAAGGGCGTGACGTTCGTCCCGTACTACCTGGAGGGGCCGGCTGGCGACGGGGCCGACTTCAACGGGTACGCCTCCAGCCGCGACATGGTCCGTGATCTGGGCGAGAACAACCGCCTGTACGTGTTCGCGGACGCGCTCGATCACCCGCTGATGTCGCCGCCAGGCATCCCGTACGACCAGTCCGACAACTGGAAGTTCCGCGCGGTCCACGACTACTTCGGCCACGCCAGCCTGGGCAACGAGTTCGGTCCACAGGGCGAACTGAACGCGTGGCTTGAACACATGAAGATGTTCACGCCGCTGGCGATGCGGGCCGCCTCCACCGAACTGCGCGGCCAGAACAGCTGGACCAACTACCTGCCAGCGAACGCCCCGATGCCGCTGCCTGACCGACCGTTCGCGGACCAGAAGGCGTTCCTGCTGCCGCCCTGGGCGACCAACGTCCCTGAGGTGTACCCAGAGGCCGGTCCCAGCCGTGCGACCGAGGGACCGGTCACCGAGACCCGCCAGAAGGTCGAGTACGAAGCGGCCCAGTTGGGCAGGCTGCAGAACCTGGATGAGGTGGCGGTCATCCACTTCTCCCCAGAAGGCAACACCGCGACTGCCAGCTTGACACTGGGTGATCCGTCAGCGGCTGACCTGGTGGCGGATGCGTTCGAGGAGACGGGCTGGCACGTCGAGACGCGACCGGTTGAGGGCGGGGTCGAGGTCTTTGTGGCGGCCCGCGACACCCGCTACGCCGAGGGGCGTGAGCGGATCGATCAGATCGTTGAGACGCTGTCTGGGCGCGGTGTGGATGTCACGCCATCGCACGCCTTGGCAGATCTGGTAACATTTGGGCCAGGAGATTACGATGCCATTATCCGACGCGGACCGGGAGAGTTTGAGGCTGGAGTTGCGGGAAGTGCTGTCGCGACGGCTGTCCCCGGAGGAGTTGGCACGGGGACAGGCCAACTCGGAACAAACACGTCAGGAACAGGATCCGCAGACGCGCTCG
>Ga0157310_10000032_pt1 | contig 16211 bp, 29 predicted proteins | sample NitcycUS213509R2_FD_108384 | JGI IMG/M metagenome (GOLD analysis project Ga0157310, IMG submission 108384) | Soil microbial communities from Arlington Agricultural Research Station in Wisconsin, USA - Nitrogen cycling UWRJ-S213-509R-2 | ecosystem: Environmental > Terrestrial > Soil >...
CCTGTACTTCATCGACAGCCTGCTGGAACAGTTGCAGGGCGGTCCGTACTCGGCAAAGGTCGACTGGTCGCTGGTTCGGAAGCTGCGCTGCTGCGGCGGCATCCGGATCGAGGACAACGTGGCAGTCACGGCCGGGGGTGGTGAAAACCTGACCCGCGCCGCCTTCGCGGCACTCTCCGACGCCTGAACCGGCCTGGAACCGCTGTCTAGCGCGGCGCCTGTCTCTTCAGCAGGTCGCGGATCTCCTCCAGCAACACCTCTTCGCGCGGCGGCGGAGGCGGTGGCGCGCCCGGTGCAGGCACAGCCGGCTTCTTCAGGCGGTTGATGCCCTTGAGTGCCATGAACAGCACGAAGGCGATGATCACGAAATCCAGCATGCTCTGGATGAAGGCGCCGTACTTGACCATCACCGCCTTGCCGTCCGGCGCGTGCCCGATCGTCAGGCCCAGGTCGGTGAAGTTCACGCCGGACAGCGCCATCCCCAGCGGCGGCATGATGATGTTTTCGACCAGCGATGACACTATCTTGCCGAAGGCGGCGCCGATGATCACGCCGACGGCCATGTCCACCACATTGCCCTTCATGGCAAATTCCTTGAACTCGGATGCGAGGCTCATGGCGGCTCCTTTGCGATAGTGGGCGGGGATGCACTCCCCGCGCGGATCAGCCTATGTCAACATTGCACCGGGCAGCAAGACCGCTGACCCGGAACGGGGGAAGTGCTGCATGTTCGTGCATCCGACCGGAAAGTTCGACAACAGCGCCCGGGCGTACCGGCACATCGAGGCGCTGCCGCTGTCTGCGGCCATGGGCGCGGAAATCCGCGGCGTATCCGTGGGGCGCGAAACCGACGCCCAGTTCGCCGAGATCGAGGATGCGCTGTTCCGCCACAAGATGATCTACCTGCGTGGCCAGCGGATCGGTCACGGCGAGCACCACGCATTCAGCCGGCGCTTCGGGCCTTTCGCGGAAGACGCCTACACGGCCGGAGTGTCGGGCTTCCTCGAGGTGCAGCCGCTCATCAAGGAAGCCGACGACCGCTCGGAAATGGTATTCGGCGAAGGCTGGCACACGGATTCACCTTTCCTCGATGAACCGCCCGCCATCACCATGCTGCGCTCGGTGCAGATCCCTCCGTATGGTGGCGATACGATCTGGGCCAACGCGGCGCTGGCACTGGCCATGCTCAGCGACACCATGCGCGCCACCATCCGCGACCTGCGCGTGCATTTCTCCATACGCGATGTGCTGGCCGCGGCACAGGCCAATGTCGAGGCGCGCGACAGCCCGATCGGAAAATTCGCGGCCACGCGCGAGCTCTCCGTGCTGCCGGAAGGCATCCAGCGCAAGATCCGCGGCAATGTGCATCCGCTGATCCGCACGCATGCGCGGAGCGGGGAACAGTCGCTGTACCTCGACACTTCGTATGCCGTGGGTTTCGAAGGCATGCGGCCCGAAGAGGCCGCCCCGCTGCTGCGCTTCCTGGGCGAGCACCTGACGCAGCCTGCCTTCACCTGCCGCCTGCGCTGGGAACCGGACATGGTGGTGCTGTGGGACAACCGGCTGTGCCTGCACCAGGCCTTCAACGACTACCAGGGGTACCGGCGCGAGATGTACCGCACCACCGTGGCCGGGGAAAAACCGCGCTGACGCACGGCGCCGGCCACAAATGAAAAACCCCGGATGACCGGGGCTTTTCAGGATCCAGCTGTCATCGCCCTCAGGCGGCGGCAGCCTTCTTCTTCTTCGGTGCTGCCTTGGCCTTGGGAGCAGCCTTGGCCTTCGCCTTGGCCTTCTTGCCGCCCTTGCCTTCGTCTTCGGCCGGCGCCTCGGCAGCCTGCGGTCCATCCACCAGCTGCATCAGCGCCATGTCGGCGTTGTCACCGGGACGCGGCGCCATGTGCAGGATGCGGGTGTAGCCGCCCGCCCGTGACTTGAAGCGCGGGCCCAGGTCGTCGAACAGCTTCTCGACCACCTTGGCATCGCGCAGGCGCGAGAACGCCAGGCGGCGCTTGGCCTCGGTATCCACCTTGCCCATGGTGATGAGCGGCTCGACCACGCGCCGCAGCTCCTTCGCCTTGGGAATGGTCGTCCGGATGGTCTCGTGCCGCAGCAGCGAAACCGCCATGTTGCGCAGCATGGCGCGGCGATGCGGTGCATTGCGCGACAGCTGGCGGCCGGAGTGTTGATGACGCATGACTGACTCTTCTCTTTAAATTCCGTCGCGATCGTCGTGACGCAGGCCGGCCGGCGGCCAGCCGTCCAGGCGCATGCCCAGCATGAGGCCGTGGCCCTGCAGCACTTCCTTGATCTCGGTAAGGGACTTCTTGCCGAGGTTCGGGGTGCGCAGCAGCTCCACTTCCGTACGCTGCACGAGATCGCCGATGTAGTGAATGTTTTCGGCCTTCAGGCAGTTGGCGCTGCGGACCGTGAGCTCGAGCTCATCGACCGGGCGCAGCAGCAGCGGATCGAACTGCATTTCCGCGACCTTGCTGACCGCCTCGTCCTCACCCTGCAGGTCGACGAACACCGACAGCTGGTCCTTGAGGATGCTGCCAGCGCGGCGAATCGCCTCTTCCGCGTCGATGGTGCCGTTGGTCTCGATGTCGAGCACCAGCTTGTCCAGGTCGGTGCGCTGTTCGACGCGAGCCGAATCAACGGCGTACGTCACGCGGCGCACCGGGCTGAACGAGGCGTCCAGCTGCAGGCGGCCGATCGGGCGCGTGGCCTCTTCGAACACCGCGCGCTGCACTGCCGGGCGGTAGCCGCGGCCCTTCTCGACCTTCAGGGTCATCGACAGGCTGCCCGCCTGGGTCAGGTGCGCGATCACCAGCTCCGGATTCACGATCTCGATGTCGTGATCGATCTGGATGTCGCCAGCCGTGACGGGACCAGCGCCCTTCTTGTTCAGGCGCAGCTCGGCCGATTCGCGCGAGTGCATGCGGATGGCCACTGCCTTGAGGTTCAGCAGGATGTCGACGACATCCTCCTGCACACCCTCGATGCTGGTGTATTCGTGCAGCACGCCTTCGATCTCCACTTCGGTGATCGCGGCGCCCGGCATCGACGACAGCAGCACGCGCCGCAGCGCGTTGCCCAGCGTGTGGCCGAAGCCGCGCTCGAAGGGCTCGATCACCACGCGCGCCTGACGCGGTGCAACCGGGTGCACCTTCACTACGCGGGGCTTCAGGAATTCGTTTACTGAGGATTGCATCGAACCTCCAACATCACTTCGAGTACAGTTCGACAACAAGATTTTCGTTGATGTCGGGCAGCACGTCATCGCGGTTCGGAGCCGCCTTGAACACGCCACGCATTTCCTTGTCGTTGACTTCCAGCCACTCTGGGAAGCCAACCTGGGCCGCAACAGTCAGCGCATGCTGCACGCGCAGCTGCTTGCGCGACTTCTCGCGGACCTGCACCACGTCACCGGCCTTCACCTGGTAGGACGCGATGGTCACGGCATCGCCGTTCACTTCGATGCACTTGTGGCTGACCAGCTGACGGGCTTCGGCGCGCGTCACGGCAAAACCCATGCGGTACACGACGTTGTCCAGCCGGCACTCCAGCAGCTTCAGCAGCATCTCGCCGGTCGAACCCGGGCGGCGCGCGGCTTCCTGGTAGTAGTTGCGGAACTGGCGCTCCAGCACGCCGTACATGCGGCGCAGCTTCTGCTTCTCGCGCAGCTGCGTGCCGTAGTCGGACAGGCGCTGGCGGCGCTCGCCCTTGATGCCGCCCGGCGGCACCTGCAGCTTGCACTTGCTCTCGAGGGGCTTGGCGCCGCTCTTCAGGAACAGGTCGGTGCCCTCGCGACGCGAGAGCTTGCACTCGGGACCAATGTAACGTGCCATATCTACCTCAGACCCGACGCTTCTTGGGCGGACGGCAGCCGTTGTGCGGAATCGGCGTCACGTCCTCGATGCTGGTGATTTTCAGACCGCAGCCGTTCAGCGCACGCACCGCGGACTCGCGGCCGGGGCCGGGGCCGCCGACACGCACTTCCACGTTCTTCAGGCCATGCTCCTGCGCGGCATTGCCGGCCTTCTCGGCCGCGACCTGCGCGGCGAAAGGCGTGCTCTTGCGCGAGCCGCGGAAGCCGCAGCCGCCGGACGTCGCCCAGGACAGTGTGTTGCCCTGGCGATCCGTGATCGTGATGATCGTGTTGTTGAACGATGCGTGCACGTGCGCGATGCCGTCCAGCACGTTCTTGCGTGCCTTCTTGGGCTTTTTCGCGGCTGCAGCGGCGTTGGCTGCTGCGGTTTTCTGGTCGGCCATCTTGCTCGTATGCCTCTAGGTAAACTCGTTGAGCCTTACGCCTTGCCCGGAGGCGCGTTCAGCTTGACGGCCTGCTTGCGCGGGCCCTTGCGGGTACGGGCGTTCGTGCGCGTGCGCTGTCCGCGCAGCGGCAGACCCTTGCGGTGGCGCATGCCGCGCCAGGTGCCCAGGTCCATCAGACGCTTGATGTTCATCGACACATCGCGGCGCAGGTCGCCTTCGACCAGCCACTTGGCGATCTGCGAACGCAGCGCGGCGACCTCGGTCTCCGTCAGGTCCTTCACCTTGGTGGAGGGATTGACGCCGGCGATCTGGCAGCACTCCTTCGCACGCGTGCGGCCGACGCCGAAGATATGAGTCAAGCCCACCCAGGTGTGCTTGTTCATCGGAATATTGATACCAGCTATACGTGCCATATTGCTCTCCGTTCCTACCCGGCTCAGCCCTGACGCTGCTTGTGACGCGTCTCGGAACAGATCACGTAGACGATCCGCTTGCGGCGCACGATCTTGCAGTTCTTGCAGATCTTCTTCACTGAGGGACGTACCTTCATCTTTGCGAAATCCTCGTAACTTCGGTCAACGCGCGCGGCTCAGCCGGCGCTGTTGCGGCCGCCCAGCAGGTTGGCCTTCTTCATCAAACCCGGATACTGGTGCGACATTGCATGCGCCTGCAGCTGCGCGATGAAGTCCATCACCACCACCACCACGATCAGCAGCGACGTACCACCGAACTGGAACGGCACGCCCTGCCTGGCCATCAGCAGCTCCGGCACCAGGCATACGCCGGTCATGTACAGGGCGCCCCACAGCGTCAGCCGCGTCAGCACCTTGTCGATGTACTCGCCGGTCTGCTTGCCCGGCCGGATGCCCGGGATGAACGCGCCGGACTTCTGCAGGTTCTCGGCCGTGTCGCGCGAGTTGAACACCAGCGCCGTGTAGAAGAAGGCGAAGCCGATGATCAGCGCGGCGTACAGCACCATATGCAGTGGCTGGCCGTAGGACAGCGCGGCGGCAACCCGCTGCAGCCAGCTGCCGAGCGCCGAGCCGGCCGCCGTGGCGCCGCCGGCGAAGCTGGCGATGGTGGCCGGGAACAGCAGCAGGCTCGAGGCGAAGATCGGCGGAATCACGCCGGCCATGTTCAGCTTGAACGGCAGGTGGGTGGACTGGCCGCCCATCATCCGCCGGCCAACCTGGCGCTTGGCGTAGTTGACCGTGATGCGGCGCTGGGCGCGCTCCACGTACACGCAGAACCAGGTGACGAACACCACGATGGCCAGCAGGAAGATGGCGACCGGGCCGGCCATCTCGCCGGTATTGATCTGCTCGATGGTGCGGCCGACCGCGCCCGGCAGGCCGGCGATGATGCCGACCAGGATGATCATGGAAATTCCATTGCCCACGCCGCGCTCGGTGATCTGCTCGCCGAGCCACATCAGGAACATCGTGCCCGTGGTCATGGTGACGGTGGCCGGAAACAGCCAGGCGAAGAAGCCGGGCGTGAGCACCATGCCATTGCTCTGCAGCGTGACCGCGGCGGCAAAGGACTGGAACACGGCCAGGATCACCGTGGCGTAGCGCGTCATCTGGGTGATCTTGCGCCGGCCGGACTCGCCTTCCTTGCGCAGTTCCATCAGTGACGGCACGACCATCGACAGCATCTGGATGATGATGGAGGCCGAGATGTAGGGCATCACGCCCATGGCGAAGATCGACAGGCGCGACAGCGCGCCGCCGGAGAACATGTTGACCACGCCGAGAATCGTGCCGGACTGGTCGTTGAAGAACGCGGCCACGCGCTCCGGGTCGATGCCCGGCACCGGGATGAAGGTGCCGATGCGATAGACGATGAGCGCGCCGATCAGGAACAGCAGACGGTTGCGGATCTCGCCGACGCGGGTAGCGTCGCCGAGCGCAACTTTCGGGGTCATGGCGGGACTGTTGGCCACTCTGTTCCTGTACTGCTTACTTGGCGCCAGCCGCTTCGATCTTGGCGTCAGCCGCTTCGATGCGGCCGCCGGCCTTGGTGATCGCCTCGAGCGCGCCCTTGGTGGCGCCGATGCCCTTCAGCGTCACCGCCTTCTTCAGCTCGCCCGACAGCACGACCTTGGCCTGCTCGGCGAACACGCTGACCACGCCGGCCTTCTTCAGCACCGCCAGGTCGATCACGGCGGCATCGATGCCGTTGAGCTCGGACAGGCGCACTTCCGCACGCGTGGCCTTGATCGCCGAACGGAAGCCGACCTTGGGCATCCGGCGCTGCAGCGGCATCTGGCCGCCCTCGAAGCCGACCTTGTGGTAGCCGCCCTTGCGCGCGCGCTGGCCCTTCACGCCGCGGCCGCAGGTCTTGCCCTGGCCGGCGGAAGCGCCGCGACCGACGCGCAGCCGCGTCTTCTTCGAGCCGGCACCCGGCTTGATGGTATTGAGCTTCATCACTTCGCCTCTTCCACTTTCAGCAGGTGGATCGCGGTATTGATCATGCCGCGGTTCTCGGCCGTGTCCGCCACGACCACGGAGTGGTGCCGGCGCCGCAGGCCCAGGCCCTTGACGGACGAGATGATGTTGCGCAGCTCACCAAAGGTGCTCTTCAGCTGCGTAACGCGTACGGATTTCGTGGCCATGTGCACTTATCCCAGGATGTCTTCGACGGACTTGCCGCGCTTCGCGGCGATGTCATCGGGCGAACGCAGACCGGCCAGTGCGCCGATGGTCGCGCGAACCACGTTGATCGGGTTGCGCGAGCCATAGCTCTTGGCCAGCACGTTGCGCACGCCGACGCACTCCAGCACGGCGCGCATCGCGCCACCGGCGATGACGCCGGTACCGTCGGAGGCGGGCAGCATCAGCACGCGCGTGGCGCCATGTGTTCCGCGCACGGCGTAGTGCAGCGTGTCCTTCTTCAGGCTCACGTTCACCAGGTTCTTGCGGGCCGCAGCCATCGCCTTCTGGATGGCAACCGGCACCTCGCGGGCCTTGCCGAAGCCGAAGCCGACGCGGCCGCCGCCGTCGCCCACCACGGTGAGCGCCGTGAAGCCGAACTGGCGTCCGCCCTTCACCACTTTCGCGGTGCGGTTGACCGCCACGAGTTTCTCGGTGAACTCGTCTGCCGACTGATTCTTTTCAATTCTTGCCATCTGACAATCCCGCCTGGGTTAGAACTCGAGTCCGGCTTCGCGCGCCGCGTCGGCCAGAGCCTTGACGCGACCGTGATAGCGGAACCCGGAACGATCGAACGCCACTTTGCTGATGCCGGCGGCCTTGGCGCGCTCGGCGATCTCGCGACCCACGGCCTTCGCCGCGTCCACGTTGCCCGTGCCCTTGAGGTCCTTGCTGACCGACTCCTGCACGGTGGATGCAGTCGCCAGCACCTTCGCGCCGGAGGGATCGAACACCTGCGCATAGATATGCTGCGGCGTGCGATGAATGGTCAGGCGCGCGACACCCAGGTCACGGATGTGCAACCGGGTCTTGATGGCGCGGCGCTGACGACGATCTTTGGAAGTGATAGACATGATGAGCGATACCTTAAGGCTTACTTCTTCTTGCCTTCCTTCAACGTGATCTTCTCGCCGGCGTACTTCACGCCCTTGCCCTTGTAGGGCTCGGGCGGACGGATGCTGCGGATCTCCGCGGCAACCTGGCCGACGCGCTGCTTGTCGACACCCTTGATCAGCACCTCTGTCTGGGTGGGGGCCTCGATCGTGATGCCTTCCGGAATCGGGAACGCGACCGGATGCGAGAACCCCAGCGTGAGGTTCAGCGTCTTGCCGGCCACGGCCGCGCGGAAACCGACGCCGACCAGCTCGAGCTTGCGCTCGTAGCCCTTGGTGACGCCGTCGACCATGTTGGCCAGGTGCGAACGCGCCGAGCCGGCACGCATGCGCGCACCATCGGCGGCACCGAACGCCACCTGCAGGGCCTTGTCCTTCTCGGTGACCGTCACGTCGTTGCCCAGCGGCAGGCTCAGCGTGCCCTTCGCACCCTTGATCGTGACCAGTCCGGCCGCGATCGTGGCGGAAACGCCCTGCGGCAGGTTGACCGGATTCTTGGCTACTCGCGACATGTTCTCTACAACCTCAGGCCACGATGCACAGGACTTCGCCGCCCTGGCCAATGGCCCGGGCCTGGCGGTCGGACATCACGCCCTGCGGCGTGGAAACGATCACCGTTCCCATGCCACCGAGCACCTTGGGCAGCTCGTCCTTGCTGCGATAGATGCGCAGCCCGGGGCGGCTGACGCGCTCGAGGCGGTCGATTACCGGCCGGCCCTCGTAGTACTTCAGGTCGATGGTCAGACGTGGCTTGCCGGTATCGGATGCGACGTGGAAATCGGCGACGTAACCCTCGTCCTTCAGGACACGGGCAATCGCCGTCTTGATCTTCGACGAATCGAGACTGACATGTGCCTTGCCTGCGCTCTGTCCATTACGGATGCGGGTCAGCAGGTCGGCAACGGGATCGGTCATGCTCATGCTACTAAAGCCTCCTACCAGCTCGACTTCACGAGGCCGGGGATCTCGCCGCGATTGGCAACTTCGCGGATCTTGGTGCGGGCGAGGCCGAACTTGCGGTACACGCCTCGCGGACGACCGGTCAGCGCGCAACGGTTGCGATGGCGCGAGGGACTGGCGTCCCGCGGCTGCTTCTGCAGCTGCGCCTGCGCTTCGGTGCGAGCCTCATCGGAAGTGCGCGGGCTGCGGATCAGCTCCTTGAGCTGCGCCCGCTTCGCCGCGTACTTCAGCACCGTCTTTGCCCGGCGCTTCTCGCGTTCGACCATGCTTGTCTTGGCCATGCCGTCTAACCTCTGATGCCCGTCGTTACTTGCGGAACGGGAAATTGAATGCTTCCAGCAGCGCCCGACCATGTTCGTTGGTCTCGGCGGTCGTGGTGATGGTGATGTCCATGCCACGCAGCTGGTCGATCTGGTCGTACTGGATCTCGGGGAAGATGATCTGTTCCTTCACGCCGAGGGTGTAGTTGCCGCGACCGTCGAAGGCACGCGCCGACACGCCGCGGAAATCGCGGATGCGGGGCATGGCAATCGTGATCAGGCGATCAAGGAAGTCGTACATGCGCGCGCCGCGCAGGGTGACCTTGCAGCCGATCGGCAGGTTCTCGCGCAGCTTGAACGCCGCGATGGCCTTCTTCGACTTGGTGATCAGCGGCTTCTGGCCGGTGATCTTCGCCAGGTCGGCGGCGGCGGCATCCACCACCTTGCGGTCGGCCACGGCTTCGCCCACGCCCATGTTGACCGTGATCTTGGAGATCTTCGGTACCTGCATCGGGTTCTTGAGGCCGAGGTCAGCCGCCAGCTTCGGCTGGACGGTGGACTTGTAGTATTCCTGCAGTCTGCTCATGTTCGTCTGCCCGGTGCTCACTTGACGTCGAGCACTTCGTTGTTCGACTTGAGGAACCGCACGCGCTTGCCATCAGCCAGCGTCCGGATTCCCACCCGATCGGCCTTCTTCGCACCAGCGTTCCAGATGCCGACCTTGGAAGGATCCAGGGGCATGGTCTTGTCGACGATGCCGCCCGGGGAGTTCTTCTGCGGATTGCCGCGTGCATGCTTCTTGACGATGTTGACGCCCTCGACGAGCACCTTGCCGTCCGGCTGCACCTGCAGCACCGCGCCCGTGCGCCCCTTGTCCCTGCCGGACAGGACCACGACCGTATCGCCTTTTCGAATCTTGTTCATTGCCGAAAAACCTCTACAGAACTTCCGGCGCCAGGGAAATGATCTTCATGAAGCGCACCGTGCGCAGCTCGCGCGTCACCGGCCCGAAGATGCGGGTGCCGATCGGCTCCAGCTTCGGGTTCAGCAGCACCGCCGCGTTGCCGTCGAAACGGATCAGCGAACCATCCGGACGGCGCACGCCGAACGCGGTGCGCACCACCACGGCGTCGTACACCTCGCCCTTCTTGACCTTGCCGCGCGGGATCGCGTCCTGGACGCTGACCTTGATGACATCACCAACCGATGCGTAGCGGCGATGCGAGCCGCCCAGCACCTTGATGCACATCAGGGTCTTGGCGCCGCTGTTGTCGGCGGCATTGAGCACTGTCTGCATCTGAATCATTTCTGCACCTGTCCCAAAACTTCGCTCAGACCGCGCTCGCGCGCCCGATCACCGACACGAGCTTCCACGACTTGCGGCGCGACACCGGACGGCACTGCGTGATCGTGACCGTGTCGCCCTCGCGCGCCTCGCTGGTCTCGTCGTGCGCCAGCAGCCGCGTGGTGCGCCGGATGTACTTGCCGTAGCGCGCATGCTTCAGCACGCGCGGGATCTCCACCGCGATGGTCTTCGCCGTCTTGGCGCTGACCACCTTGCCTGTCAGCGTGTGCTGTGCCTTTTCAGCCGCTTCCGCCATGATCATTTGCCTCCCGTCTTGCCGCGCTGCTCACGCTGCACGGTCTTCAGGCGCGCGATGTTCTTGCGCACCTTGCCGAACTGGTCAGGCTTCGGCGCCTGACCCGTGGCGCGCTGCAGGCGCAGCGCGAACTGTTCCTTGCGCAGGCTGACCAGCTCGCCGGTCAGGTCCTGGGCCGACTTGGCCCGCAATTCGCTCACTTTCATCAGCGCACCTGCCGCTTCACGAAGGACGTGGCCACGGAGAGCTTGGCGCCGGCAAGGCGGAACGCCTCGCGGGCCTGCACTTCCGGCACGCCTTCCATTTCGAAAAGAACCTTGCCGGGCTGCACCTTGGCAATCCAGTACTCGACGTTGCCCTTGCCGCTGCCCATGCGCACCTCGAGGGGCTTCTTGGTCACCGGCACGTCCGGGAACACGCGCACCCAGATCTGGCCCCCGCGCTTCACCGCGCGCGCCATGGCGCGGCGCGCCGCCTCGATCTCGCGCGCTGTCATGCGCGCACGCTCGGTCGCCTTCAGGCCGAATTCGCCAAAGGCCACTGTGCTGCCACGGTTCGCAAGGCCCGTATTGCGGCCCTTGAACTGCTTGCGGTATTTCGTTCGCTTCGGTTGCAACATGACTCGTCAAACCCTTCAGGCGGTTGCAGGCTGGGCGGCGGCCTCGGTCGTGGCGGGCGCCTCTGCGGCAGCCTCCTCGACCACATCCGGCACCACGTCGAACACTTCGCCCTTGAAGATCCAGACCTTGATGCCGATCACGCCATACGTGGTATGGGCTTCCGCATGCGCGTAGTCGATGTCGGCGCGGAACGTGTGCAGCGGCACCCGACCCTCGCGGCTGATTTCCGTGCGCGCGATCTCCGAGCCGTTGAGGCGGCCCGACAGGCGCACCTTCACGCCCAGCGCGCCACTGCGCATGGTGCTCATCACCGCGCGCTTCATGGCGCGGCGGAACATCACGCGCTTCTCGATCTGCTGTGCGATGCCTTCGGCGACCAGCTGCGCATCCAGCTCCGGCTTGCGGATCTCGGCCACGTTCAGGCGCACGTCGCTGACGGGCATGGCGAGCAGCCTGGCAGTCTCGCCGCGCAGCTTCTCGATGTCCTCGCCCTTCTTGCCGATGACGATGCCAGGCCGCGCGGTGTGGATCGTGACGTTGACCTTGCGGGCAGCGCGCTCGATGTGCACCCGGCTGACCGAGGCCTCAGCCAGCTTCTTGCGCAGGAACACGCGCACCTGGTAATCGGTGTAGATCTGGTCCGCGAACTGCTTCTTGCCGGCGTACCACTTGGACACCCAGTCCCGGGTGATGCCCAGGCGGATGCCGACCGGATTGACCTTCTGGCCCATTCGCTATTCCTTCCTGCCGTCGCTGACGTGAACGGTGATATGGCTCGTGCGCTTGACGATGCGGTTGCCACGACCCTTGGCGCGGGCATGGAAACGCTTCAGCAGCGGCGCGGCATCCACCTGGATGGCCGAAATCTTCAGTTCGTCGATGTCGGCGCCGTGGTTGTGCTCGGCATTGGCCACGGCCGATTCCAGCGTCTTCAGCACCAGCTCGGCGCCCTTCTTCGGCATGAAACGCAGCTGCGAGAGCGCCAGGCCCACGCGCTTGCCGCGCACGACGTCGGCGATCAGCCGGCACTTCTGCGGCGAAATATGCGCGTGCTTCATCTTGGAGAATGTCTGCATGGCTAGTTCGAGGAGGCGACTTTCCTGTCGCCGCCGTGTCCCTTGAAAATACGCGTCGGGGAGAACTCGCCCAGCTTGTGGCCGACCATGTTCTCGGTGATCAGCACGGGCACGTGCTGCTTGCCGTTGTGCACGGCGATCGTCAGGCCGACCATTTCCGGAATGACCATCGAGCGGCGCGACCAGGTCTTGATCGGCTTGCGATCACTCTTGGCTGCGGCCGTCTCCACCTTCTTCGCAAGGTGCAGGTCGATGAACGGGCCTTTCTTCAGTGAACGTGGCACTGCTTACTTCCTCCGCTGCACAATCATGTTGGTGGTGCGCTTGTTGCGCCGGGTCTTCAGACCCTTCGTCTGCCAGCCCCACGGCGACACGGGATGCGGGTTGCCCTGGCCGGGCTTGCCCTCACCACCGCCGTGCGGATGGTCCACCGGGTTCATCACCACGCCGCGCACCGTCGGACGGATGCCGCGCCAGCGCTTCGCGCCGGCCTTGCCGTACACGCGCAGGTTGTGTTCGTCGTTCGACACCTCGCCCAGGGTGGCGCGGCAGTCGATGTGCACCTTGCGGGTCTCGCCGGACCTGAGGCGGACGAAGGCATAGATGCCCTCGCGCGAGGTGAACTGCACCGAGGCGCCGGCACTGCGGGCCATCTGGCCGCCCTTGCCCGGCTTCATCTCGACGTTGTGCACCTGCGAGCCCACCGGAATGTGCCGCAGCGCCATCGAGTTGCCCGGCTTGATCGGCGAATCGGCGCCCGAACGGATCTCGTCGCCCGGCTTGATGCCCTTGGGCGCCAGGATGTAGCGGCGCTCGCCGTCCGCATACTTGATCAGCGCGATGTGCGCGGTGCGGTTCGGATCGTATTCGACCGTCTCCACGACGCCGGCGATGCCGTCCTTGTCGCGCTTGAAGTCGATGATGCGGTACTTCTGCCGCGACCCGCCGCCCTTGTGGCGCGTGGTGATGCGGCCGGAATGGTTGCGCGCGCCGGTCTTGCTCTGCGAAGTCGTCAGCGGAGCATGCGGCTCGCCCTTGTGCAGGTGCGAACGGTCGACCCGGACGACGAATCGCGCGCCCGGTGACGTCGGCTTGAGTTTGATGAGTGCCATCGACGCTTACCCTTGCTTCTTCATGGCCTGGGCTTCGTAGTCGATCGCCTGGCCCTCGGCCAGACGCACGTAAGCCTTCTTCCAGTCCTGCGTACGACCGATGCGGTTGCCGAAGCGCCGGTCCTTGCCGGGCTCGTTCGACACCTGCACGCCGGACACCTTGACGTCGAACATCATCTCGACGGCCTGCTTGATCTCGGTCTTGTTGGCATCGCGACGCACCTTGAAGGCGTACTGGTTGGCGTTCTGCATCGCCAGCGCGGTCTTCTCGGTGATGTGGGGCGCCACCAGCACGGTGGCCAGACGCTCGCGGCTCATTGCAGGCGCTCCTCGATCAGCTTCACGGCGCCGATGGTCATCAGCACCTTGTCGTACGCGGCCAGCGCCACCGGGTTCACGTCGGTGACGGTGATCACCTCGACATGCGGCAGGTTGCGGGCGGCCAGCATCAGCTTCTCGTCCTGCGCCTCGATCACGATCAGCACATTGTCGACGGACAGCTTCTTCAGTTCGCCCACCAGCAGCTTCGTGCGCGGTTCGGCCACCGACAGCGACTCGGCAACGACCAGGCGATCGGTGCGCACCAGCTGCGCCAGCATCGAGCGCAGGCCGGCGCGGTACATCTTGCGGTTGATCTTCTGCTCGTAGTTGCGCGGACGCGCGGCGAAGGCGCGGCCGCCGCCCACCCAGATGGGGCTGCGGATCGAGCCGGCGCGGGCCTGGCCCGTGCCCTTCTGCGAATGCGGCTTGCGGCCGCCGCCACGCACTTCGGCGCGGCTCTTCTGGCGCTTGGTGCCCGAACGGCCACCAGCCATGTAGGCCGTGACCAGCTGGTGCACCAGCGACTCGTTGTACTCGGCGCCGAAGTTAGCGTCGGAAACCGACAGCTCGGCACCACCATTTGCGACTTTAAGTTTCATGACTCAAGCCTTATTTCTTGTCCGACTTCTTGGCGTCGGACTTCTTGCTGGGGGTGATGCTCTTGCGGCGCGCCAGGCGCGCAGCCTTCACCGAAGGACGCACGATCACTTCACCACCCTCGGCACCGGGAACCGAGCCGCTGATCAGCAGCAGGTTGCGCGCGGTGTCGATCTCGACCACCCGCAGGTTCTCGGTGGTACGGCGCACCACGCCCATGTGGCCGGACATGCGCTTGCCCTTGAACACGCGGCCCGGCGTCTGGCGCTGGCCGATCGAGCCCGGGGCGCGATGGGTGACCGAATGGCCATGCGAGGCGGGGCCACCGGCGAAGTTGTGACGCTTCATGGTGCCGGCAAAGCCCTTGCCGATGGTGGTGCCGGCGACGTCCACCAGCTGCCCGACCTTGAAGATCTCGGCGGTGAACTCGGCGCCGGTCTGCACATCGGCAGCCTCGCCAGTCTCCAGCCTGAATTCGACCAGCGAGCGGCCTGGCTCGACCTTGGCCTTGGCATAGTGCCCGGCCACGGCCTTCGACAGCAGCTGCGGACGCTTCTTGCCGTAGGTCACCTGAACAGCGCGATAGCCGTCGGCCTCACCCTTTACCTGGGTGACCCGATTGGCCAGCACTTCCACGACGGTCACGGGCACCGAAACGCCCGCTTCCGTGAATACTCGCGTCATGCCGCACTTGCGGCCGACCAGTCCGATTGTCATCTCGCAGTCCTCAGTTCGACGCAGCGAACGCGGAATTCAGGAAGGTGCACGCGAGACAGGCGAGGCGGCTGCAGGAACGCAGCAATTCGCGTGGCTCGAGTGGTCTTGGCCATTTCTCCGGCCAACCATTCCCGATTCCGCATCCGAAAACGCGGGCCGCCGGAACAGCCGACGGCAAAAGGGCGCGCAGTATAGGCGGCGGTTTCGCCAGGTACAAGCACCAACCCGGATTGATTTCGGGGAGATGCATGTTGCGCCGCAGCAACACCCCGGAGGCCTGATTCTAGCTGCCCGTCTCCGGCAGAAGGTCCTCGATGCCCCAGAAGCGGTAGATACCGCTGTCCAGCATGTCGAAGGTCTCGCTGCGCAGGAAACGCAGCACTTCCGCAGCCGGCACCGGCCGCGCGATGAGATAGCCCTGCGCCTTGTGGCAGCCCATGTTGCGCAGCATTTCCAGCTGCTGCCAGCCTTCGACTCCCTCGGCCACCACATGGATGTTGAGGTTGCGCGCCATGGCGATGATGGCGCCCACGATGGCGTGATCGGACAGGTCCGTGACCAGGTCGCGGACGAAACCGCGGTCAATCTTGATGCAGTCCACGCGCCAGCGCTTCAGGTAGGCCAGCGATGAATAGCCGGTGCCGAAATCATCGATGGCGATCTGCACACCCAGGTCACGCAGTCCTTCGATGGCATCTTCGCGGAATGCGCCGGTGCGCTTTTCGAACAGCGAGCCCTCGGTGAGCTCCAGCTGCAGCAGGCCTGGAGAGATGTGGAATTCGTCCAGCGTGGACTGGATGGTCTGGCGCAGATCCGAGCGTTCCAGCTGCACGGCCGAGATGTTGACGCTGACCGGCACCACGCTGGCGTTCTGTTCGCGCCACCGCGCCATGTCCTGCACCGCGCGACGGAGGACCAGGTTGCCGATCGGCACGATCAGGCCGGTCTCCTCGGCCACCGAGATGAACTTCTCCGGCGAGAGCCATCCATGCGAGGGATGACGCCAGCGCAGCAACGCTTCCAGGCCGCAGACTTTCTGCGTGTGGATGTCGATGATGGGCTGATAGTGGACATCGAGCTGGTTGAGCTTCAGCGCCGCCCGCAGGCTGGCCTCGATGGCGA
>Ga0157310_10000036_pt1 | contig 15488 bp, 15 predicted proteins | sample NitcycUS213509R2_FD_108384 | JGI IMG/M metagenome (GOLD analysis project Ga0157310, IMG submission 108384) | Soil microbial communities from Arlington Agricultural Research Station in Wisconsin, USA - Nitrogen cycling UWRJ-S213-509R-2 | ecosystem: Environmental > Terrestrial > Soil >...
CACGTATACGTAAAAGCACTATTAGGATCAACGACATGCTTGCCGTTGACTGGAAAGATAAGCGGCGGTTCGCGCCTAAACTCGCTAGAGACGAAGTTGACCCGATTGGCACTCCTAGAGTGCTTGCCAACTTTGTGCGTGACGGTGATGATACGACGGCTAACAGTCCTGATCCTATGATCGAGACGGTTCGCTACGCAGAGCTGCTTAAGATCCTTCCTGACAAGATCGTCAATAACTTGGAGAAGGCTCGTCTTGCGCGTGAAGGTAAGATTCAGATGATGAAGGCAGGACTCGGTTTTGAAGAGCTGCTTTCAGCGACTATCACTGATGGTACGGCTATTGCGTCTTCGTCGGCTGAAGCGCGTTTGCAGCCTGCCATTCTGATCCCTGCGAACTACATGCAGCCTTACGGTAACTCAAGGTTCATTACCGCTAAGGCCAGAGGCCGTGGCACGACACTTACTACCGGTGCTACGATGGTCTTCCGCCACAGGATCGCTACGACCGATGTTATCACTGGTACCGCGATCATGGCTACTGGTGCAATGGCTGCTGATGCTACCGCTCAGACCGCAACTATGTGGGAGTGGGATTCGGGTATTAACAGCCGTACTTTCGGTTCTGCTGGTACCGTGTTCGGTATGGGTCGTGCGGGGCTTGCGTGGCATTCAGCGTTTACCGCTGCGAACGTCGCTCTTGCATTTGCAGGATCAGCAGGCTCGGCCACACCTGCCGCTGTTACCTGGGATATGACTGTTGACCAGTACTTCCAGTTTACAGCACAGTGGTCGCTCGCTACAGCGTACTCCATTCAGTGCCATATGTACAGGTTGGAATCGCTTAACTAATGCCAGTAGGGTTAGTCCTAACGGAAGAACGCCGCGACTTTCCTCGCGGTGGTTTTACCGGTCTGTCTCGTGAACAGCCGCGTTTGCGGTTTATCCAAGACGACTACAGACTCCTTCCGTACTTTGAAATCGCGCCAGCACCTGTCGGTGCAGAGAGTACCGACGCTGCGACGGTTACGATTGATATTTCTGTTGTTACGCCAACGGTTGTCTATACGGACGATTTCAACCGTACTGCCGGTTCTCCTGGTGCTGATTGGCCTGCGGCGTTTGGTGACCCCGCACTCAACATTTCCAGTCAGCAACTCGTTAACGTAGCTGCCGGTTTCAAGGGTGGTTACTACGCTCCTACCGGTCGTCTGTGGGATTACACTCAGTCCATAGATGTTGTGGCTACTCCGGGCGCTGGCGAGGATATCCTACTTACTGGTAGAGCCACACTCGATAGCACAGGCGCAGAGCCTACAGGTGCTTGGGACGGTTACACGTTTTGGATGACGTCGGCCAACTGGTTTATATACCGGGTCGATAACAACGTTCCGACGGCTCTTGCTACAGGGTCGATGAGCCTCATCAATCCTGGCGATACGATTCAACTGGTATTTCACGGTAATACTATTCGTGCCGTTCGTGTGCGGGCAGGCACGCCTACGGAGCTTGCCGTTGTAGTTGATAATACCTACTCTAGTGGTTGGGCGGGTATCGAAATCGACGGCCTCGGCCCGATCCTCGATAACTGGCGTATTGATGAACTCGCTGAGTCTGCGGTCTTCGTTGACTCTAACACACCGTATGTCCTTATCACTCCGTCCGGCTCAGACACCTACACAGCCGGTGGTGTGCAGACTACCGACTCTGCCACGGTACTCGTTGATATCCAGGGGAGCGGCACAGAGCAGCGTGAAGTCACTGACGCGGCTACTGTATATATTGATATCATCCCCAGTGGTAGTGATATCGCTCTGTTCGTCGATAGTGCTACTGTACCAGTTACGATCACTCCGAGCGGTAGCGATATCGCACAGTTCGTTGACGCTAACACACCTTACGTCGATATCCAGCCTAGTGGCTCTGATACCATTCAGGCTGTTGAGAGCAACACAGTTCTCGTAGACATACAAGTTACTAGTGTCGATGCTGCTGACTTCGTTGATGCTAATACCGTTTACGTCGATCTTCAAGCGTCCGGTACAGAACAGCGGGAGTCGAGCGATACCGACACAGTACTCGTAGACATACAACCTAGTGGTTCCGAGATTGCACTGTTCGTTGACAGCGCAACGGTGCTTGTCGATATTCTGCCGTCTGGCAGCGATATTCGGGAGAGCTTCGACGCTGACACTGTTTACGTAGATATCACAGGCAGTACTGTTGACACGGCGCAGTTCGTTGACAGTAATACCGTCACGGTACTCATAACGCCGTCTGGAACTGAGCAGAGGGAGTCATCTGACACTAATAGCGTCTACGTGGATATCACTACGTCGAGTACCGATGTAGCTGAGTTCACAGACAGTGGCACTGTGACGGTCACGGTGACTCCCTCTGCCACTGACACGTTACAGGCTGTAGACGCTAATACGGTGTACGTAGACATTACACCGATCACTACAGACGAACATCGTGAAATCACAGACAGCAACACTGTGGGGGTTTTGATTACACCAAGCGGCGCTGACACCGCTCAGTTCGTTGACTCCAATACCGTGCCTGTCCTCATTACCCCGAGTGGGAGTGATCTGCGTGAGTCTCTGGATTCTAATAGCGTTTATGTCGATATTGCTGCTTCTAGCAGTGATATTCTACTGGCGGTAGATTCAGCCGAAGTCTACGTTGACCTGCAAGCCAGTGGTACCGAGCAGAGAGAAGTAAGCGACAGCAACACGGTCTATGTCGATCTGCAAGCTAGCGGGTCTGAGATTGCTGAGTTCGTTGAGAGCAATACCGTATACGTCGATATTCAGGTTGCTACTGCCGATGTAGCTGCCTTTACAGATACGGGCACAGTAACCGTCCTCGTTACCCCGTCAAGCGTGGACGTGGCTGCTTTCGTAGATAGCGCCACTGTGCCCGTAACAATCACACCTTCGTCAGCCGACATAGCTCAGTACGTTGAGGCCAATACGGTCTATGTCCTCATTACGCCGTCTGCTGCTGATATCGCAGATTTCATCGACGCTAACACAGCGTATGTCGATATCCTGCCTAGCGGCACAGAGTTCCGTGAAAGTTCAGATGCAGCGGAAGCATACGTCGATATCCAGCCAAGCGGTACCGACGTACATACGCCAGCACAGACCAATCAGGACTCTGCTGAAGTATACGTCGATATCCAGGCAATCAGCACAACAGAGATTCTACTCGCTGTTGATTCGGCTACGGTGTACGTCGATCTTCAGGTTGCTACTGACGATATCGCTATCTTCACGGATAGTGCCACTGCATACGTCGATATCATTCCAAGTGGTACAGAGTTCAGAGAGGTATTCGACGCGAATGAAGTCTACGTCGATATCCGGCCTATTACGACAGTTGAGATTCTAGGAGCCGTTGATGCAGCTACCGTTGTTCTACTACTTACCCCAAGTGGTACAGAGATTGCACAATTCACAGACAGTGCAACTGTCGGGGTTAGTATCGTACCCTCCGCTGACGAGAGTGTTACCCGAACCGATACCAATGAGGTCTACGTCGATATCGTACCATCAGGTACCGAAAACCAATTCACAGTCGGAGACACCGCTACAGTTGGAATTGTTCTAACGCCCAATGGCTCCGAGATAGCGCAGTGGACTGATAACGCTGCTATCTACTATGATATCCAGGTTAGCGGTTTTGAAACGTCGCTCGCTGCACTACAGGACGAAGATACGGTCTACGTCAATATCAGGCCGGTTGTACTGTATGCTCTGACCGGCTTACTGTTCAAGCGTTGGATACCGCTTGACATGCAGAAGCGTTGGGGTGCTAATCTGTTCGGAAGGTTCGACGGGGAGCTTTCAGAACGTTATGAGGAGTTGATGCACGTATGAGCCATATCGACGTTACAATCGGTAGTAAGGAAACTCTGCTCATCGACCTCGATGACGCGCTGGACAATCTTACTGATTTGTCTACAGCTAACTGCGAATTCAAGGTGACGAAGAATAAGACCACGCTCATGCAGAATTGGTCTGCGATTCAGACGTACGTTAGCAAGCCTATGCGAGCTGGCTGTCTTGTCGATACTACTACGCCTGGTGTGTGGACTAGCGGTAGATACCAGATTTACTTGCGTTTCGTTGACAACCCCGATACACCGGTCGTAGGGCCGTTTGAGTTCTCGGTAAACCCATGAGCGTTCTAGACGCTGGTATCGACCAGGAAGTTCTCTTCGAGCGTATCGGCTACGTTCCGCATAGCCCTGGTCAGTGGGAAATCCACAATACTACTGCTAGGTTCTGTATCCCCTGTTGTGGACGACGTTGGGGTAAGTCACAGTCTACGGGTCATAAGATGACAACGAAGATGTTTGTTGCTGACTCGATTAACTGGATCGTCGGCCCGACATACAAGCTAGGAGAAAAAGAGTTCCGTGTCGTGTGGGATGACTTTAAGAAGCTCGGCTTGCTCGACAAGTGCAAGAAGGCTTACAACAAAGTCCAAGGTAACATGTTCATTCGGACTCCGTGGAACAGCCTCGTTGAAGTGGTATCTGCTGAGAAGCAGGAGTCACTGGTTGGTGAGGGTCTATCCCACGTAATCATGTCTGAGGCTGCTAAGCACAAGATGAGTACTTGGCAGATGTACATTGAGCCTGCGCTGGCAGACAAGCGCGGCAGTGCTGACTTCCCAAGCACTCCACAGGGATTCAACTGGTACAAGGGTCTTTACGATATGGGGCAGCATCCAGACTTCCCCGACTTTATCAGTTGGCAGTTCCCAACGTGGACTAACGCTGCTGTCTTCCCGCTAGGCATGGAAGACCCGGAAATGATCCGGTTGCACTCGCAAGTCTCTGAGCAGTATTGGCTGCAAGAGTACGGTGCAGAGTTCACTACCTTCGCTGGACAGATTTACCCTGAATTCAATGAAATGGTGCATGTCCGTCAGATTCAGTTTGTACCTGGCTGGCGCAACTATCAAGCGTGGGACTTCGGATACAACGACCCCACAGTTGTCCTCGATATCATGGTCGATCCTGAAGACAACGTGTACGTGTGGCGTGAGTACCAAGTCAGCGGTAAGAGTACATGGGAGCATGGCTGGATTATGAAGCACAGAGAGAATCCAGACGGCTACCACGTTAATGCCATGTTCGCCGATCCTCGCGGGCGTGACCAGATCGAAACGCTAAAGCTCGTTCTTGGTCATATCTACGCTGAGGACGTTGAAGGCGGTTGGTCTGCTGGCGTCGAAGCGATCAAGCGTTGGCTTAAGCCACAAGAGGGTGGCATCCCCAAACTGTTCATTGATCCTAGCTGTATTCACCTTATCCGCCAGATGAAGACCCTGCGAGCTAAGGAGATTAAAGAAGGTCACAACGAGCGTCCTGGGCAGCACGATTACGACGATCACGGCCCTGATGCACTGCGTTACTTCTTTAACCACTTTGTCGTAATGGGACAGGGCATTACACTTGAGTCCGTATATTCTGGCGAGTATGCCAAGACAGAGGCAGCGGGGTTCTTCACCCATAACACCGGTATCTCACTTGGTAACCGAATAGGCTTTTAGTGGCGCTTACACCTACACTAGCTAAGGAACCCCGTAAGCAGGTTACGGGTACTTCCTATGAGAGCAAGCCTGCGGAGTCTCCGCCACCTAACTCGTACAGCGAGATTGGGTCACAGAACCAGGGCGCAATCAGAGAGATTGTCCCTGAGCTAGCTACGCGGCTTCAGCAGGTTCAGACGTACAAGAAGATGAAGCGTAGTGACGCTTCCGTGCGTTCATCTCTTAGAGCTGGTAAAGCGCCCATCCTCGGCGCAGAGTTCTATGTCGAGCCTTTCGATGAAACGCCGGAAGGTCAGATTGTCGCCGAGTTCGTCGGGTTTAACCTTTTCCAAGCTCCGACTGTTCCGTGGCTAATTAACCTCGGTAACGCTCTGACAGCGTTGGAGAACGGTAACGCCGTCTTCGAGCCTGTGTATGAATTGCGCGAGTGGGCACCTAAGCTTGCACAGCCCACAGCTAACCGCAAGAAGTACACGATGCTTCGTAAGCTTGGCTTCCGTCCCGCTGCCACCATCGCATCGTTTGACTACGACGATAACGGTGGGCCAGAAGGTATCACGCAGAATGCACAGAATAAGTCGGGTAACGTCAAGAAGGTTAAGATTCCCATTGAGAAGCTTGTCATCTTTACGTTTGAAGGCGAAGAGGCGGGTCTTGAAGGCGAGAGCATTCTTAGATCGTCTTACCAAAATTGGTTCTATAAGACGACTCTGTACAAGATTGACGCTATTCAGAAAGAGCGTCACGGTATCGGCATCCCCGACGTTGAAATCCAGGCCGGTGCCAGTACACAGGATAAGAAGCTCGCACACGAAATGGCTCGTAACCTCCGCACCAACGAGTACAGCTACATTGTGCGTCCACCTTCTCTTAAGGTCGGATTCGCTAAGCCCGAAGGAAACTTGGTTAACGCCTTGGAATCAGTCTCACACCACGACGACATGATTATGAAGAATATCCTCGTTCAGTTCCTCAACATGGGACTCGGCAGCGGTGGAGGCGGTAGGGCCACAAGCGCCACAGCGGCGGATATCTTCCTTAAGGCCATGTCGTACATTGCGAACATGTGGTGTCAGACGCTCAACTTGTACCTTATCCCTCGTCTAGTTGCTTACAACTTTCTGACGGATAAGTTCCCGAAGCTCTCTGTCAAGAACATTGGCGAGACTAAGGACTTTCAGATGTGGTCTGCTGGTATGCGTAACTTGGTCGATGCTGGCCTTATTACCTACAGCCACGAAACTGAGCAGTACGTCCGTAAAGTCTCGGACGTTCCTGTTCGCACTGCTCCCGTTACGCCAGAAGAGTTGGCTATCACTGCTGGTAGTGCCATTACCGGCGGTGGCGAGAGTAGTGGTAATGTAGGCAAGTCCGACACGTCAGGAGCCGTGTAATGCCCTGGATCGTTAAGCCCGAAGGTGACCAGTTCTGCGTGTTCAAGAAGGGTGGCGGCAAAGTCAAGTGCCACAAGACGCGCAAAGAGGCCACTGCTCATATGCGTGCTTTGTACGCAAACAGCAAGGAATTCTCAGAAGCCGCTGAAGGTCTGCTTACTATGCTTCGACCCCTACGATTCTCGGAAGAGGAAGTACAGGGCCAGAAGCTTACTAAGTGGATTCAGGCGTTTCCGTACGGTAGTTGGGATCACCCCATCTACGGTATGACTTACTTCGGTAGGCACAACGCGGAAACGATGAAGCAAAACTTCAGTGAGAAGGTGCATGGAAAAGATATCCTGAACACGGACTATGAGCACGGTCTGGACGTTAGTAAGGGTACGAAGGCTTCTGGCGCTATCCTTGATATGGAAGTTAGAGACGATGGTATGTGGTGGCTCGTTGAGTTCACTCCTACCGCTTCCAAGGAAATCAAGGATGGAGAGTGGACGTACTTCTCGCCTGAGTACTACGAGGTGTACGAGGATCATATGAACGGTGAGATTCACGCCGACGTTGCGACAGGCGGCGCTCTTACCGTTAAGCCGTGGGTTAAGGGTATGATGCCCATTAACCTGTCTGAAGTCCTTGTCGAGAAGGGGGTGCTTAACCGGGACAATACCACTGGCGAGGTTGCGTGGGAGGAACACCACGATCCAGAGCAAGACCCGCATCAGCAGCCTAAGCCGGAAGATGAACAAGGTGGTGGTGATCGGTTTAACACTCTCCCGATCCAGAAGGAAGCAGACGAAGCGAACGAAGAACAGGAGGCTAGCGTGGAGATTACCGCTGCTATGCTTACTGCACTCGGTTTGCCTGAAGATGCTACAACGGAGCAGGTCGAGGCTGCCATTGATACGGCGGCTGCGGCGCTTACCTCCACTCAGGCCGACGAAGAGGCAGCCAAGCAGTTTAGCGAGCGTTTCCCCGAGCAGCATCGTCTTATGACCGAACAGGCCACTGAGCTTGAGAGGCTTCGTAAGAAGGATGCCGAGCGGGATGCCGAACTATTCGGCAAGCAGTTCTCGGAGTTTACCCTGAAGATTCCGGGTAAGGACGAAGAGGACAACGAAGTCGAAGTGGAGATCACTAAGGGCTTTAGCGCAGTTGTGTGCGATAGCCTGACTGAGCTTCATAAGAAGTTCTCTGAGGGTGTGGCTACCCCTGACGACCTTAAGCCCATCTTGGAGAAGATCGTTTCCGGTGACGGAATCGTGGAGTACGGTGAGCGTGGTACCTCTACCGATGATACGGGCGAGGAAGGCGCTGCTGACCCGCAGGAGGCCGCAAGGAAGCTTAGCGAGCTTGCCCACCTCAAGATCGCAGAAGCAGGTGGCGAGACTAAGCTGTCTTTCGGTGATGCGCTTGCTCAGGTGTCTAAGGACAATCCCGAGCTGGCGAAGATGTATCGCAACGCAGGAAAGGAGGGTTAGCAGAGAATGTCCGTCGGTAACTACGTTCTCGACAAGGGCCGTAAGCCTGAGTCTGCTCTGCTTCAGTACAGGGCAGTTAAGGTAGGCACTGCTGAGGAAAGCGTTACCGCTGTTACAGCAGACACAGACCTTCTTGAAGGTGTCACGATGTTTGCTGTGAGTGCTGGTGAACTTACCAAGGGTAAGCTCGCTTCCATCCGTATGGAGGGAATCGTTCCTTGGGAAGCTGGCGCTGCTATCGCCAAGGGTTCTCTTGTCGGGACTGACGCTTCTGGCCGCTGTATCGTTGCGGCTTCGGGTAAGCGTGTTCACGGTAGGGCGCTCTACGTCGCTGGCGCAGCAGGTGACGTTATCGGTGTGGAACTCCATCGCAACAGCCAGTTGGCATAACGGAAGGATGACGCATGTATGATCCTAGTGGTCTATATGTTGATCCTATCCTTACTGGCTTTAGCGTAGGGTACCAGGATCAGCAGCTTTACGGCCGTAGTCTCGCTCCTGAGACTCCGGTTAGCGCACTAAGCGGTCGTTACCGTGTATTTGACCGGAGCGACTGGCTCATCTTCCCTGACACTCGCGCACCGGGTACGGTTGCTAACGAGGTCGTGGGTCGGAAGTGGAGTGAGGACACCTACAAGGTGCAGGAGCACGCTCTCCAGTCTCCGATCTTTGACGAGGAAAGGGAAGTCCTCGCGGCAGACGGTGCTCTCACCGCTGACGAGAATGCTGGCGATCTTGATATTGAGCCGGAGCGTGACGCTACGGAGCTTATCACTCGCAGCATCCTTCTGAAGCATGAGAAGCTGGTTGCTGATACGTACCGCAACACCGCCAACTACGCCGGTAACCATACGGTCACGCTGGCCGGTGCTTCCAAGTGGTCTGACTACACTGGTGGTACGTCGTCTACGTCCGATCCGGTTGCAAACATCAAGACCGCCGTTATGCGGATTCGTCTTGATACGGGTAGGTGGCCGAACACGATCATCTTCCCGTTTGACGCAATCGGCGTTGTCGAGGGTCATCCTCGTGTTGTGGATCGTTTCAAGAACTTCGCGCTTACCAACCCGGATGCGTGGAAGCAGCTCTTGAACGTTCCGGCTCCTGAGAACTTCTTTATCGTTGACAGCGTTTACAACGCAGCGCAGAACATCAACGCTACTGAGACTATCACGTCGTTCTGGGGTCAGGACGTGTGGATCGGTATTGTTGATCCTACGCCGGGTCAGCGCACTAAGACGTTCGGTAAGACGTTTGCCAAGGCGTATCCTGGCGGCATGCGTCCTACGGAGAAGTGGCGTGAGGAACCCCGTAAGGCCGACCTCGTTCGTACCAGCTATCGCTACGACGTGAAGATCGTTTCGGCGGCTGCTGGTTACCTCATCGTCAACGCTGTCGCGGCTGTTACGTAGGAAGGAGGGTAGAGCTAAATGGCATACGCATGGTCTACCATCCAGAGCAGCGACAAGGATGGTAACGCTAAGACAATCGCTCTTGGCGATACCGTTACTGCCGCTGACGTTGGTGGTAAGGAAGAGTTCGAGAATCTCAAGGCTCATGGTGTTATCCGTGACGCAGAATATCCGGTGCCTGAAGGCATTAACGAGTCGCCGGTTCGTCATCGGTTCAATGAGCTTCAGACTGAGATTGACGAGCTTAGTCGCAATACGGACGCTTCTATGGCTGACCTTGCTCTGAACCCTGCGGGGTTTGAGCCGGGTGCAGACGTAGAAGAGGTCAAGAAGGACAAGTAGGGTAACGGGGGTAGGCAGTGGCGAACGAACTGTACGCTAGTGTAGACGATATCAACGCTCACCTTCCTGAGCATAAGGCTCAGATTAGTGACGCTGATGACGACTTGCTGCAAGTTGAAGCTTGGCGTCTTATTCGTGCTAAGCTAAGTACAACGTTCGCCACTGCCACTCTCAACGCTTGGACTGATCCCGACGCTACACCGGGTATCATTCGCACTATCGCCGGAATGGTGATCGCTGCTAAGTGGTACGCAGAGCTTTATGCCGAAGATAGTGATACTGACGCGACTTACGCAAACAATCTGTATCTTCAAGCTATTGACCTGTTGAATCAGATTGCTGCTGGTCTAATCGTAATCACTGATGATGCTGGCGAACCGCTCTCCGACACTAGTTCACTTAGCAGCGATGACTACTATCCGAACGATAGTGTCCCGCCGGTCTTTACAATGGGTAAGGAATTTGCTTAGTGGCGATTCCATCCCCGTTCACCTTTGAGCCTAGCGGAACAGGTGCTTTCGGTCGTCGCGGTGGTATCATCACCACCAACGTTCTTGGCGATGAAGCTCTAGAACTAGGTTTTGTCAAACTAGCCGGTTACGTTGAGGAAACCGCTCTACCTCTTAAGGCGGCGGAAGCTATCGCTAAGGCGGATATACATGAACGCTTCCAGAGCCATGAAGACCCCGAAGGGGATGAATGGCAGGAACTCTCGCCAAGGACGGTAAGACGCAAAGCTAGCTCTCCTACGCTACGTTCGTTTCCCGAGGATATCCTCACTCATACGGGGCTTATGGAGAAGCGCGCTACTGACGACGAAGCCTTCACTATCGCGGGTGACCAGCTTGTGTGGTCTTCCGAGCATATGCCTCCGTATTGGGGTGTTCATCAGTACGGTAGCGGTGAATTCGATGAGCAGGAAGTTACAGAGTTTGTGCCTGGTAAGGGACAAGTCTCCACAGGCAAGACTCTGAAGTTTGCGCGTAGTGAAGGTCGTGGTCGCGCTACGCCTGCTAGACCGTTTATCGGTCTTAGCGAGGAAGCCGGTCTACAGATCGTAGAAGTCTTCGACGCTTGGTACGATGAAGGCGTTAACATTGCTATCAACCCTAGTACCGGTATCGTCCAAGAACGTGTTGGTGGACGTTTCGGTCGTAGACTGTTTCCGTCGTTCTAATGGCTTATCTGACTAAACTTCCTGAAGTAACAGATATGCTCATTGAGAAGCTTAAGACCGAAGCTGGCGAGTTGGGCATTGCTTTCGTCGGTGCGTACGGCGAGGCTCGTCTGCCGCAGTATCCGGCTTGTGTGGTTGTCCCTGGGCCACGCACTAAAACGCTGCCGGGTGTGAGTTACTTCACTGTCGATTTCGCCATAGATATCTATGTCTACCACGGTGACATGACTGTGCCGCATTCGACGCGTAACAGGGAAGACCTGCTAATGGTTGATAAGATCGAAGCAGTGCTAGAGTCCGATTATACTTGGGGCAACAGAGTTGTCTTCGGTTACATCGCTGAAACTGCTCCCGGTCGTTTTCACCCACAAGGCAGGCAGAACCAGGAAATCATCGCTGGTACTCTTATGCGATGGGTCGGAACGTCTAGGAGGTTGATGAATGGCTAAGACGGTTGAGTACCATAACCCCGACTTTGAGGATGGTATCATCTTCGATGTTGGTGGGCTGCGTATCCCTAATGGGGGTAGTATCGAGCTTGACGAGGAAGCAGAACTCGGTTTCTTCGCCAAGAAGCAGATGAACGTTAGCGACTTCTTCGCCGGCGATAAGATGGTTAAGGTGAGCGGCAAGTCTGAGCTTAGTAAGTCGGTTACGGACGCTCACACCGCTCACAAGGTAGACACTGAGCCTGCGCCACTTGACGATGTTGTGGCTGACGAGCCGGTTGACGTACCTACCAACGAAACGGAGGAATAGTTGAGTACCTTCGCCATTGGCGCTTCAGGTGCATTGGGTCTTGCGCTTGAAAGCACGATGGGCACTTATGTCGCGCCGACGGTGTGGGTGCCTATCCTAGAAGAGTCTTTGGCCTATACCGAAGATAAGTACTACTCGCAGCAGCTTCGGCAGCAGGCCACTGATTCAGATGTTAAGTCCTCTTACTACCATGTAGAGGGCGACATTCGTATGGAGGTTGACTGTCGTTTCCTTCCATACTTCCTGTACTGCTCTCGGCATGCTATCACGAAGTCCGGTTCTGGCCCGTATACGTACAAGTTCACGCCTACGGCTGTGGGCGGTACTAGTACGGCAGCGAGCGGTGCTGTCCAGCGTACCATGTCAGTCACGGTTATTGCGAATCCGGGTACTGGCTTCTTTGGGTACTCTGGCTGCACTGTGGGTGGTTATGAGTTTACCATCGACGGTGGTGTTCTCATGGTTACCCTGAATGTCATCGGTCTTGGTGAGCAGACAGGTAGCGGTACTCCCGCCTGGGTCGCTCCTAGCCTTCTCGGTGCAGACGCTCATACCGTCTACGTCGATACGGCTGGTACGACTCCTGCGTTTGCCGCAGCGGTTAACGACTTCAACGGCTTCACGTTCCGAGCTAACCACAACGCTGAGGCTCAGAACCGCATTAGGCCGCAGAGGTCTGCTAGCTACGTTAAGTTCGGTAAGACAGACTTTGAGATCGAGTCCGAACTTGACTTCGTTCTCAAGTCTGAGTTCGATAACTTCAAGGCAGCGACTACCAAGGCGTTCCGTCTTACTTCGCTCAACGGCGGTGCGACACTTGCTGCCGCTACCGAGGGTGTTCAGATCGACGCGAACCGAGTCGCTTACGACGCATACGACGTTACACTCCCTGGCATCGGGGATATTGTGTCTGCTGGCTTCACCGGCCACGGACTCAACATCACTGGTGGAGATGCGTATGCAATCAGCGTTAAGTCGCCTACGAACATTGCATAGCAACTAGTCGGGAAAGGAGAGGCTAAGATGCCCGACGCAACAGTTAGCCACGAACCGATCAGGAGGGAGCTGAAAAGTTGCCCTCCTGACGGTTACGTGGACTTGCTCCAACTACCGTACTACGACATGCTGGAACGTCGTGACGGTGCTTCACGCTTGTATGCACAAGCAAGCGAAGAAGGCGAAGTTGACAACAAACTGTTCATGGAGTCCATGCAGCAGTGGTCACGGAGTTACGAGTTCAAGAAGTGTATTGTCGGTCATAACCTTACCGACAAGAACGGTGTACCTCTTGACTTCAGTAAGCCCGAGACACTTCGTAGCCTTAGCCCGAATGTTGGGCATGAAATCGAAAGGCTCATTGACGAGCTTAACGGAGAGGATGAGGAGAACGAGGATTTTACTCCTGCGCCGTCCTCATCCTCCTTGCAGACGAGTATCCCAAGCAACGACACGGATACCACAAACGAGCTAGAAAGCGTTTCGGACGAGACTTAATAACTGAGGTTGTTAAGTGGATTGACACAACCCGCCTGTGCCGTGAGTTTCATGTGCTACCGGTGGCAGGCGGGTTGTTTCAACAGCCAGGACAATACGTACAACGAATGCGTAGTGTGCTGGAAGCCGAAAGCGAAGTACAAAGGCTTAAGGACGAGCGCGACAAACTAAGGTCACCCGAAGCGAGAGAGGCCAGAGAGAAGAGAGCGCGTGGTCAGAGCGACTGAAATCGTTATCATCGCTAAGGTGCAGAACCAAGCGTCTGCACAGCTACGACGCATCGCTAAGGACTTGGGCGGTCTTGGTGCCGCTAGTAACGCTGCTAACCGCATGCAGCAGATGCAATCGCGGATTGGCAACCAGCAGCTTCGTATGGCTGGTCTTGGTGCTAGGCAGCGTGAGACTCAGTTGCGGCATACCGAGCGTATGTTGCAGTTGGAGCGTGACCTCACTACTAACGCTACTACACGTTCGCGGCTTCAGCAGCGAATGAACCGGGCGATCAACTCTAAGGATCTTGACAGGCAGTTACTCCTTAGTCGTATGATCGAAGCAACGCATCAGCGTGACGCTGTTCTTGGTGCTAGACGGGCGTTGTACGAGGAACAGATCAGTAATTTCAGTGCGAGGCATACCGCGCAACTCAAGATGCAAGAAGCGGTAATGGCCGATCTTGTGCGTCAGCAGAAACTCATGGCTTCGCTGCAACGCACAGAACGCGCACAAGGCATCGCTAGAGGCGTATCGCACGCTGGCCGCGCTATGACCTTCGGAGGGCTGCTAAGCACAGCAGGGTTCGCTGCTGCTTCTAAGCAGTATGCAGACTTCAGCACTCTTGTTACGAAGGCTTCGACTCAGATCGCTTCTAATGCAGGTAAGGGTGTTGACGCGGTTATTGCTTCGGGCGGTCGTCTTGAAGCTGCGATCATGCGGCAGATGAAGATATTTCCTGCTTCACAGACTGAGATGGCTGACGCACTCTATCAGCTTTACTCGTCTATGGATCTTACCGAGCGACAGGGCATCAAGATGCTCGCTACCACTAACAAGGTAGCTGTGGCGTTTGGTAGCGATCTGCCGACTTCCACGAACGTTCTCATCACTACGCTTAACAACTTCGGTAGGTCTGCTGGCGGCGTTCAGGAAACTCTAGACGATCTTGCCGCTATCGTTCGTATCGGTAGAATGGAGCTTAGCGACTTCGACTCCATGATGAACTCTGTGGCGCCTGCTGCTCAGAGCGCGGGCTACAGTCTTAAGGAGATGGGTGGCGCTATGGCGCTTATCACCCGCCTGATTCCTTCACAGGAAAGAGCTGCCACAGGGCTTGCACGTCTTATCGACATTTTCGGTAACAGAGACTTCCAGGCTGGTATGGCTAAGGCCGGTGTCGCTATCACCGATGTAACTGGTCAGCTTCTTCCGTTTGAAGAGATCATTAGGCGCATTGCAAGCCTTGATCCGCAGGGCCAGGGTCTTCAGAACTTTATCCAGATTATGACCGCTAGTGGTCGCGGTCGCGGTCAGGGTATCACTGGTCAGGCTAACGCACGTCGCGCGCTTGTGCAGCTAGTCAAGCATTATCGAGAACTGCACGAAGCGCAGCTTGACGTGAACGACTCCACAGGAGAGTTTAACCAGCGGTTCCAGGCTATGATGCAGACGCCTGGTGTCCAGTGGGCACTCTTCATTAACCAGCTTAGAACGCTAGCACTGGAAATCGGTAGAGACGCGCTACCTGCCATTGTAAAGCTCATGGGCTTTATCCGTGGTCTTATCGACAGATGGAGGGAATTGTCGCCTGAGACACGTCACGCCATTGTCTACTTTACTGCGCTCAGTGGTGTCATCATGCTTATCGCCGGCCC
>Ga0157310_10000042_pt1 | contig 14611 bp, 16 predicted proteins | sample NitcycUS213509R2_FD_108384 | JGI IMG/M metagenome (GOLD analysis project Ga0157310, IMG submission 108384) | Soil microbial communities from Arlington Agricultural Research Station in Wisconsin, USA - Nitrogen cycling UWRJ-S213-509R-2 | ecosystem: Environmental > Terrestrial > Soil >...
ACGATGAGCGGGCCAATACCGAGGCCGTCCATTTGGCGCTGCTCGGCGCCACCTCCGAACAGACGAACGTAGCGGAGGTGGCTCCGGACGTGCTCGAGCACCGCCAGTGCGCCGTTCAGATTTTCCTCGCGCGGACGCACCTCCCAGGCCAAGGCGATGTGCTCGAACCGTCCGTCGTCGATCGCCTGCGCCAGCTGTGAGGCTTCCTCCAGAACGGTGCGGTGACTCACGAGCAGTTGGCCGTGTGCTGCGCCGTAAAGTGACTCCAAATCCTGGAGTAACGCGAGCGGCACGCGTCCGGCGGGAGCCACCACGGGCGCGCCGATCGCCTCCGAGAGCCGTGCTGTCTCGAGATTGCAGATCTCCTCGAGCTCGTCTACGTACAAGCCGGTCACCGGACAGCCGTGTCGGGCCATCAGGCTGGCGAGTTCCGCGAGTTCCTGTGGTTCGAGCACGCGCGGAGTGTCGCACTCGCGATCGCTCACGAGCTCAATTCCGCGCAAGCCCCTTCGTTCGCACACTTCGAGCAGATCGACCACTCGACAAGCGGGGTCGGCGCTTGCACTCAGCACCTGTTGCATGGTCAACGCCGAGAGATCTGGACGCGCCAGACGGTCGGCCCTTGCTCGAGGTAGGTCCAGTCGAAGAGACCGTTTCGCGTGGCGTCGAATTGGTGACGCAGCGGGAACGGGTCGTGATCGTTCACGAGCGTGAAGGCCTCGCCAGCGCCGAGCGCGTCGAAGGCGCCGAAGATCGCGGGGTGCTTCTCGCGAGGGGGGATTACCCGTACGTCCAGTTCCATGTTCGAGCCTTTTTGCGTCATGTTTACTCCTTTGCGGTTCGGTAGATGAGGACTTTGACGAGGCCAGGGGCGACCTCGTGTATTTGATACGAGAAGCCACGTTGAGTGAGCTTGGGGAGGAGCAGCTCCGGGACACGAACGTTCAGCTGCACCAAGGCACCTCCCTCTGGTAGGCGCGCCAATTCGGTCAGCGTGCGCACCATGGGCTCGGGCGGCTCGAGCCCCCTGACATCGAGCGTCTGGACGTTCTCGGGCTCCTCGAAGGGAGGTTCCGCGGGTGCTGCCGACGGCGCCGCGTCAGCGTCGGAAGCGGCCTCCCCGCGATAGAACCAAACCCGAAAATCGTCGGCAGCCAGACGTTCGGTGAAGGCTGCATAGCCCCGCTTTTGCAGCACCACTTTGAGCGGTGATGGGTCGAAGGTGGCGCGCAATCGCAGCACTTGGTCAGCGTTGAGGGAGGCGACGGCGGTCATGATCCGGTGAAACGGCTCGACACCACGCCGGAGGTCATCACGAACATCGACATCGGTGAGCCTCGCGGCTGCGATCTGCGAGCGCGTCGGGGAGGCGCTCGCTCACGGCTTGCGCTAGCTCTCTCCGCGCGAGTGCAGGCTCGGGGACCGACCCGGCTAGCACGGCCTCCAGCTTTGCGATGAGCGCGTCCGCCGGCATGCCGGCCATTTGCGCGGCCTCCTCGACCGTGACGAGCTTTTCCATTACTTCGCGGGTCGTGGCGACGCGCAGCATCTTGAGCGCATCCGACGCGTCGGCCAGCATCTCGAGCAGGCGTGGGTCGCGCGCCAAAACTGCGGCGAGGCGTTCGTGGCTTTCGATCAAAATACTCCGTCCTTTACTCGGCGTGGATCCCAGGGTGGTGACCAGACCAATTTCGGCACCACCTCACTCACCCCAGGCAGTGGTGACACAGTCGCCAAGATCCCACCCCGAATGGCGTACTCGAGCGGACATCCCCGCGTGGTGAGAGTGAATTTCACGGCGACCACACCGTCGACGAAGCTCACTTCGTACACGAGGCCGAGCGTGACGATGTCCACTCCCAGCTCCGGATCGATCACGCGCCCGAGCGCTTCATAGATATCATCAATGGTCGCTTGGACGCTCACGTCACACCCCGACGAGCAACGGCTGCAAGCTGCACTGACTCCACGACGGCGCCCGCCGCAAATACGAGTGCAGAGCCTCGGATCCCTATCTCGGAGCCGGCGATCACGCTCAGCGCGATCCCCAGGAGCCCGGCCGGGAGGGTCACCACGCTCAGGCGCGCCAAGCGCTCAGAAAAGAGATCTGCGACGTTGGGCACCGGCTTTTGCCCGACGAACTCAGAGTAGCGGTGAAACCAGATCAAGAAGGGGACGATTTTGTAGTAGTGGCCCGCGATGAAGAGGCTGATGGCGCCAATCACGAGCAGGACGTATGCAGTCAACAAGCGCGGCGCGCCGAGTCCTAGCCACGCGGCGAAGGGAGCTAGCATCAACGCGAGCAAAAGGACGCACAACCCCGCCGCTGCGAGTTCCAGCCCCGGGCCCAGGTGACGCTTGAGACGAGCTCGATAGTTGAGGGCCGACTGGAGCAGGAAGGCGCTGAGCCCGAGCCACATCGCCACGAGCCCCGCGCCGTCGGCGAAGCTTCCGAGCGGCAACGCAGCCAGCCCGACGCCGGTGAGGATAAGGCCAACGGCGATCGCCGCCGCACGTTGCGATACGCCATGCACGACTAAAAACATGGTTTGCAGGTGTCCGGCGACTGCAATCATCACCAGGCCCACCCAACCGAAGAGCGCGACGTGCGCGTGGATGAACACCGCCGAGAAGCGATCTCGAATGAAAGCCGAGTGCTGGTTCAGGGCCACGCTGAAACCCCACCCAAGCGTGATCAGTAGGCACGTGGCAGCGCCGGTCAGGCTCCACCAGGTGGTGTTGTGATCCCGCACGTTGGCCACGGTCGCCAGGATGTCGATGGCGAACGCCGCCAGACCGACCGCGAGCAGGCTGGCGCCGATACGGAGCGTGAACGCGACGTGGACCAACAGCCCGTGCTCGAACAGCGCGAGACCGGTCACGAGGAGAAACAAACTGACGCGGGCCAGCGTCGGCCAACGCAACGCTCGCCCCACGGCGACGGGCAGGAATTGGCAGAGCGCCCCGCACACCGATAGGGTGATGAACCCGAGCGTGAACAGGTGAGTGACGACGATGACGGCGGGAACATAGAATGCACCGGCGGCCAGGTAGGGAGCTATCCACGCCAAACCGAACGAACCGAGTATCAGGCAGGCCATTGCCGCGATGAAAAAACCGCCAGGCAATGACAGTGGAGGCGAGTTGCTCGTCGCCAGCGCTGGGGCTGCCCTGAACTTTTGCGGGCCAACGGTGAAAGGCGCGGTGAACATGGGGAGATGTACGGAACCTGCTTCGTCCAACGCAAGCGCCGTGCCACGTGGTTTGTCGCGAAACACGGAGATATTTCCGTGCAGTGCGTTTCAAATTGAAACGTGGTGGAACAGCTGCGCGCGCTCTAGACCACGCGCGTGCCGACTGGAAGACCGCGCCACGACACGTCGTGTTCTACGAGCGGTCGACTGGCGCGGCTCGCGCTCGCGCTCGCGGTAACTCGCGCAACTTGCGCCAGAGTGTGGTCCGCCCAATACCGAGCAGTCCTGCCGCATCGACTTGGTTTCCTCCACACAACGCGAGCACGTGCAGCACGTGCCGGTGCTCGACCTCAGCCAACGTCTCCACATGCGCTGCTGCCTCGGGACTGCGTCGGGTCACCACTTCTTCGGGCAGGTGAGGGACGTCAATCGCTGCGCCCTGCGAGAGCACCGTGGCGTGGTGAACGGCATTGGCGAGCTCCCGCACGTTGCCCGGCCAGGCATACCGCAGGAGCACCTCCTCCGCCGCCGCAGTGAAGTGTCGCGCCCGATGATCGATGCGCTCAGCGAACGCATGAGCCAGTGGCAGGATGTCGTCACCGCGCTCCCGCAGCGGCGGGACGACGAAGCGAAACACGCGCAGTCGGAAGTAGAGATCGGCGCGAAAACGGCCTTCTCGGACCTCTTTCTGGAGATCGGCGTTGGTCGCGCACAGGACACGAACATCAACCGAGAAGGAACGCGTCTCGCCGACCCGGCGCACCTCACCGTCCTGCAGCGCGCGCAGTAGCTTGACCTGGAGGGCGTGCGGCATTTCAGCAATTTCGTCGAGCAGGATGGTGCCTCCGTTGGCCTCTTCGAAAAGCCCGTTCTTGGTGGCGGTGGCGCCGGTGAACGCGCCCTTCGCATGACCGAACAACTCCGATTCCAGCAGCTCTGCTGGAAGTGCCGCTACGTTGACGGCGATGAACGGGCGCGCGGCCCGCAGGCTGTTCGCGTGGAGAGTGCGGGCAAGTACTTCTTTACCGGTTCCGCTCTCGCCCTCGATGATCACCGGCGCGTCGCTTTTGGCGACCGGACCGATTTCTTTAAGGAGCGAATGCATGGCTGGACTGCGCGCTACCATCCGGCTGCATGAGCGGATGCCCTCGAATTCGAGGCGCAAGCCACATTTGGCACAGAGACGGCCGAGTTCGAACGGCACTTGGCACTGCGGTAGAGATTGCATGTGTTTCGGACTGAAACATCCTCCGAGCGGTGGGACTCGTCGATGACATTGATCATAGGCCGACCGCGCGCACGAATCGCGCGGCAAGCGTTGGGGTTCAGGTCACCCGCGCAGCCGGGGCAACGCGGGATGCTGGCGTCTCCTACCGAGGCTCTCGAATCGGTCTCGCCGACTTCAAGTGCCTGCGGTGAGCGCTTCTTTTAAAGGGTCGAGAGAATCAAGCTCGAAGCCGCCGACGGTCGTGCGCAGCCAGCCCTCTTTCTGCCAGCGGCTGAGGCAACGAATCACGGTTTCCGGGCGTGCACCCACGAGTCGCGCGAGCGCGCTACGCGATAGCGGGAGCGGGATGCCTATTTCGCCCTTCTCGTGCTCGTCGCCGAAGCGCTCAGCGAGATGCAGCAACAGCGTGGCCAGCCGTTGCGGCACGCTTCCCGCGCTCATTACCGTGATCTTTGCTCGAAGCGCGCGGGTGTGGTCGAGGAGCGCGCGATTGAACGCGAGCGCGAGGCTCGCATCGTCGTGCAGCGCGTCGAGTATCGGTCCGGCGCGTACTTCGAGGATCTCCGCAGCGCGGATCGCTGCGATAGCATCAGCGGGGTAGCTTCCTCGCTCGAGCACCGCCGCATCCCCGATGCTCTCTCGAGGCCCAAACAAGCCGAGCAAGGCTTCCTGTCCGCCGCTGGTGGGCTGCACGATCTGGACCACCCCGTGGTGAATGACCGTGAATCGCGTGGCCGGGGCGCCTGTCCGCCAGAGCGGCTCGCCTTCCTCGTAACGTCGGGCGTGTGCTTCGTCTGCCAGACGCCCAAGCCACTCGTCAGTCAACCGGCCAAACAACTTGGACGCCTTGAGGCGCGCGATCCGAGCGGGGCGGTCCATGTCCACAGCGTAGCTCACAAACCTCCAGCTTCGCAGGAATGGGTACCTTGACCGTCGATGTCACTAGCTCGCCCCGGTCAACACGAGCCGGCGGCGCCGTGGGCCGCCCATACTCTTTGACAGCGGGCAGGTTTTCCCGCCGCAAAGTCGTGCGCCTTTTGCTTTCCGTGGCGGTAGTCGAGTTCGGCGAGCGACGGGACAGAAGAGGTAGCGCGCAAACCTTGCGCGGGACACGCAAAATTCGCGTGAGTCGCTTGATCGGTCTTTTCTGTCGACGCTCAGGGGTGCAGGAACTCGAGATCTATCTCGACGGCCACTTCGTCGCCGATCAGGAGCCCGCCGATTGCAAGCTCTGAGCTGGGCCCAACACCGAACTCCAGGCGGCGGACGAGGGCACGGGCCGAAGCGCCGATGCTCGAGTCGCGCCCCATTGCTACCGGGCTCGTTCGAGTCCTCCCGACGTTCACGGTAACAGGGCGGCTGACGCCGTGGAGCGTCAGCTCGCCGATCACCTCCAACTTGCGGCCAAGCCGCCGGGCGACGGTCGAGACGAACGTGATCTCAGGAAACGCTCGAACGTCGAGGAATCCGGCACTGCGCAAGCGCACATCTCGAGGAATGCTGTGTGTAGTGACCGAGGCTGACTGGATGGTTATGCGGACCGACGTTGCTTCCGGCCGTTGCGAATCATGGATGACGATACCGCTCACATGCCCGAAAGCACCGCGCACCCGGCCCGTCAGGTGCCGCACGCTGAATCCGACACGCGAGCGCAACGTATCTATCAGATAGGTGCCTTTGGTCCGGTCCGACGCGAGGCGTTCGTCTAGTTCGAGGGTATTGCGGGGGCTGATCATGTCGTCTCGGTTCCTGCAGCGACGCGTGAGCCATGGACTCTGGATTTGGCTGCTTTCTCGCGTTTGAAGCCGATTCAACGTACCTCGGCTCGGTCGTCATCGGCATGACGCCGGTCAGGTGCGTTCGGCTTAGTGCTGGCAGAAGCGCGCGCGGTGTTAGGCCGCGCAAAGTCTGCGCTTCGCGCCCCAAAAGGTGGCTTGGGCCGGAGTCGAGCGCGAGGAACGTTTCTTGCGTCGCATGACCACATCACATGAGCCTGCTCAATATCCTTCAAAAAACTCCTTCCCTAGCCGGAATCCGGCAGAGCTGGCGAGAATGGCAAATTTGGGCAGCGCGCGGACCCTTCAGCGCGGTGCTTTCGTCTGGCGGGCAGGTGATTCACCGCAGGCTTTGACGGTGATTCGTAGCGGTTTGGTAAAAATCTCCCGCGTCGCGGTGAATGGCCGAGTCCACTTGTGCGGCTTGTTCGGCGCGCCGGAGTCGATCGGCGACGTCGTCTTGTTGCGTTCAACCCCGTATCCGGCGAACGCGATCGTCGCCACCGATAGCGCATGCATCGTTACCATTCCACGGAATCTCGTGATCGAGACCGTTTCACGTTGTCCGTTGCTGGGCGTATCGCTGACCTGCAGTGTTCATAAGAAGCTGATGGCGCTCCACGACAAGACCGAAATACTGGGCGCCGGTGCCGTAGAGGCGCGTTTGGCGACCGCGCTCCTCAAGCTCCACGCGGAGTTCGGCGATGAGCTCGACGACGGAACCTCCTTCATTCCCGTCGCGCTGTCGAGGCGCGAACTCGCGGAGCTCGTCTCCACTTCGTTCGAGACCGCAATTCGAACGATGTCCCGCTGGGAGCAGGAGGGGGTGCTGTCGACTCACGGGCGTGGCTTCACTTTGTTCAAAATCGACGTGCTGCAAGCGATTGGGGGATTGGTGTCGACTCGTGAGGCCGCCCTCGAGGAAGCGTAAGCCAGCGAGGCTCACTTCATCGCGATGGTCGCATTATTGTTAAACACGAGCGCCACGTGAGCGAGACTCCGCCTTCGACAGCGTGGGACCCTCTCTGCTTCGCGTGACTGCTACTCGGTGAGCGGCACTCCTTGCGCGTTGCACGAGTAGAACGAGTCGTAGTCGCCATCCGGTTGCAGCCCCTTTTTGGCGATCCAATCGGTCGACGCGCAGGAAGGCCGGCAGCAGTCCTCCATCGTCGTCGTCTCGTACAGGTGGCCGTTCGTCGATTTGGCCCAGAACGCAGGATTTTGCGAGGCTTGGGTGGCGCTGAGAGCGTTGCGATCGACTGCTGGGAGTCCCTGCGGGGAGAGCCGACAACCGGTGACCTCGGTGAGGTGACGGGGGCACTCAACCTTCATCGCGTATACCGACCAGTTGAGGTGGTATTGGGAATCGGGCGCGGTCGACGCGAGGCACGAGCGCCGGGCCTGCTCAGTCAGCCCGGGTATGTCCGACGTGATTTGCTGGCACGCCGCCGCAACGCGATCCAGGCAGGCGGGCGAAGCCAGGGACTCCGCGGTCACCCACTGGATGGGGGTCTTGCATTCCTGATAAAGGCTCGCCGGTTTCACCCCACCCTGGCTGGGTTGACCGTCCGCGGGATACGATGTGTAGAGGTATTGACCGGATCGCGCGGCGGGCTGCAGTCCGGGAGCGCAGGCGTTGTTCGCCCCTAGGCCTCCGGCGGCCATGTAGACGTCGAACGTGTGCGGGGTCGCAGCGGTATTAAAGCTCTGAACGATGAGCGGCTTTGGTAGTTGAATCGCGGAGACCGGTGGATCCGGATTGTCTGGGTTGGTGAGGGCCTGCCGGTCGTTGTAAGGGCTCGGATACGCGTAGACTAGTTGGTAGCATTGACAGCAAGTGCTCTGTGCGTCGCCGTCGATCCCGCCGCGGTCCACGTCATGGCCGACGACCGCGTAGTTGAATGCGGAGTTGCCATCATCGATGCTGGCCTGCTGCATCGCGTCGCTGAACAGCATGAAACGAGGGCAGATCGCCGTGATGTCTGCGTGCGGTTTCTCCGCGGCGCTCTCGAGACAAGCGTTGATCGTGTTGCATTTTCCCTGACAGACGCTGTTCGCATCGCCCTCGATGCAACCCTCTTGAAAGTCGATGTAGTCTTGGTCGTGGCAGCGGCTGGGCGGGGGCAGCGCGTAGCTGGCAGGCCCTTGCCCTCCGGTTTCGCCCGGGCTCGCGCCTCCGCTCGCAGTGCTGCCGGCATTGGACATACCGCCGCTTGTGACGGGTTGCCCACCTGCACCGGGTGGCCCGCCCGCACCGCTCATGCCGCCCTCGGCCACAACCATTGAGCCACCATTTCCAAAGCCAGCCGCGTGTGAGGCACCACTCCCGGCTGAAGCCCCGTCGTTCACCGTGGCGGTGTGCGCCTCCGAGCAAGCCAAGTAAGCCATGAACAGGAGCGGGGCGAACGGTGCAACGCGTTTAGTCATTCAGTAGAGCAAACTTTGCGTGGTCGGAGTGATGGGTCATCATGAATCAAGCTACAGCTACTTGTCGAACCGCTCGAGTCTCGCTTTCGACTCCGGACCGATCGGAGCGAGCACCGACTGTGAGACACGACCCAAAGCGTCACCGGGGCGGCGGGTAGGTTGCCGGTGGCGGCGGCGGCGTCGTCTTCGGCGGTCCGTTGCAGGGTGGCTCGGTACCCCAGATCAAGTTGCCGTTGCTGTAGACCGTGACGTAAGGCGTCTTAGTCACCTGTTCCGTGCCTCCGGTCTCCAGAGATTGCGTGCTCCAGTCATTGCCGGCATCCCACGGGCAGGTCGCGCCGTACTCGAGACCGTAGTCCAAGAGCAGGTCGCGCGGACCACCGATTGCTGGGATCAGACCCCAAAATTTGTCACCGGTGTAATCGAACTCGAAATAGTAAGTTTGCTTGTGCTCGCTGCACGCGATGGGCCCAGTGACCCCCACCGGTTCCGGCGGGTTGACATTCAGGCCCGTGTCGCGCACCACGTGGCCCGTGATGGCAAGCGCCGGATCCAGCCCGGCAGCGACCACCTCAGTCACGTCGAACCAGTAGCGAACGCTGAGCTTCTCGTCGTAGCGCGGGGGGTGGATCGTCTCATTCATGGTGCGGATGTTGACCTGTGTTCGGCAACCACCGAGCGCCGTGTTGAGGTTCGCCATCGCGTAGAACTCGTCGATGGGCGGCTCGAGCGGCGGAAACCCCTTGAGCGGACACTCGCCTAGACCCCGGCGAGATAGGTGCGCCGCGAGCGCCGCGACCAGTGCCCCATTGTAGTCGATGGTGACCTCATTCGAGCCGAAGTCGTCACGGGCATCGACGTGCTGGCCATCGCCCCCTGGCCCATTAACGAGGGCGCCCCAAATGATATGACGGTTCTCCAACGGTTTGCCCGGCAGCCCGTAAATCGAGGCATGCCCTGCGGCGTGGTGCGGCTGTAGCGGGTAGCTGCCCGTGTAGCCCATGATGTACGACTTCCCGAGGTCGTTGTGACCGAGGATGTAGTCGATCTGACGGTCCGCCCAGGTTTGCAATGCGGGCGAACTCGCGTCGTCGGGAAAGTATTTCGTGTATAGCAGCGTGGTGAACTGGGCCGAAGCGTTGTAGCGAGCCGAGCCCCAGCTCATGTAAACGTAGAAACCGTCCGGGGTGTGTCCGCCGGTGCTGAAGCTCTGCGCCATCTGCCGCGCGACGTCCTGCCAGCCGGCGGCTGTGGGCTCGCCCTTTTGCTTGGTGATCTGCGCGAGCTTCGTAATTACGCCCGCGCGCGCCGCGTCCCAAGAGTGCGGCGAGCTCTCCGCCCAAGCGGGTAGCCAGTCGCTGGTCGCCGCCTCGCCGGTCGCGGGCCGACGCAGTAGGGTGGTCTGCGAGCCGAACGAAAGCCAGGGACGCTCGCCGTGGATGACGGCGTCGAGATAGGCGCCATTTTTGTCCGGGTCGAGGAGATACAGCCAGATCGCCGCCCACGCTAGATCGTCGGTGGAGCTGTTCGATAGATACAGGCCGCCATCGTCCCCAGCGCGCGACAGCGGATCTCTCGACGCGAACTCGTACAGCGATTTCGCATATTGAGCGCACCGCTCCGCGTACGCGATGTCGGCTGGAGAAGAGCCGTTTTCGAGGGTGACGAGCGCGGTCAGCGCCAGCGCGGCTGCAGCGGAAGCCGTTACGTCGGCGCCCGGCTTTCCATCCCATACGAAGTAGGCCTTGCGTGGGCATAGCTCTGGACGCCGCACTTCCGGCGGCATCCAAAAGCACGAGTGGTCCGTCGAGTCGGAGACCTGGTGCGCGTACGCGACCAGCCGACCATTTGCGTCGCGAAAGGTTGCCTTCATTAGGTAGTCGGCGGCCCAGCGAATTTGGCCCAGTGCCTCGCTGGCAAGTCCGGTTTTGCGGTAGGCCTCCGGATATTCGTGCAGACTCCACGCGATCATCGAAGCCGCAAAGGTCGTGGTGAGTGTGAATTTGATGTAGTCGCCGGCGTCATGGTAGCCGCCGCCGAGATCGACCAGGCCATCGCCGTCGGAATCCAGCTCTGCGCGATGCGCGTCGATGAAGTCTTGCGGTAGGTTCACGCCGTTCGGGTCGCTCGGGTCGAGCCGGATTCGACCATCCGCCACGTGAGAGTCCCCACGCCATTGCACGTCCGTGCAAGCCACGCCCGGGCCTGATTTTTGAACGTTGAAGAACCAGAGCGTCTTCTGCAGCGCCTCCGCCCAGGGCCCCTGCGCGCCCTGACAGGCGTAGTCTTTCGGAAAGGGTTCGGGCAGGCAGCGCGCTCCATCTTGCCCGCCGCTGCCTGCGCGACCGACGCCGGCTCCTTGCTCATCCACGGAAATGTTCAGGCCTCCGCCGGCCGGTAGCAGGGCTCCTTCGCTACCGAAGCCAGTCGCGGAGGAACCGCCCGCGGACGCGCCATCCCTTCCGTGCACCTTGCCCGGCGCAGAACAGCTCAGACCCATGAGCCCAAGCACGAGTAGCGCACCGTTCGAGAGCGACCGTGTCAGTCGGCGCGTATCCTCTTTCCACATGGTCCGTCTCCAGGTTAGGCAGCGAGTCAACCTAAACAAATGACTCACTGTCACTTGCGCATATCACGGCGCCCCTTACACGCGACTGACGCCTGTCATGCGCAGGGGAGAGGAGGTGCTTTCGGACCGACTTTAGCGCGCCCACGCGGGGAGGCGCTCCCAAGGTCCGAGTCGCTGGCCGTTTCTTAGCTCGTGCCCGAAAAGGTCGACGCGCATGACCGGTGTCATGCGTCGCGATGTTCCACGATGCTGTCGCTGCTGACGGGTAGCGGTCAAATGTCCGTTGATGGCCCCGATCGGGCTGGCCAAATGCGCGCGGACGTGATCGCTCGTCGGATGCAGCGGACGACCGCCGTCGAGTTGGGCGCGGTCATGCTTCGCCCATCCGGTGCCCACCGCAGTTGAGCGCACCACCGAGAATTTCCGCGTAAATGCGGGCGGCGCGACCGAGCGCGGAGTCCAGTGTCTCGAGCAGCGCCCTTCTTCCACCTGCGCCATGTGGCCTTTGCGGTCCCGGTGCACGAGCGCGATGCTCATCCCGTCCGAGGCGATGCGCGTCATTCACAATGAAGTGACGATTCGTTCAACTGCATCACGTGCCTGGCGGACGCAATCGGAGATGCTGACGCCGTTGTAGGCGGCGCCGGCGAGGTGGAGTCCGGGCAGCGTCGCGAGGTGCTGGCTGATTCGTCGAAGCCGAGCGCCATGCCCCACCGCGGGCTGCGGATTGGCCAGAATGTGGCGATAGACCCGAGTGATATGGGCGGGGCCGACCGTCCCATCAGACGGCCGATTCAAGAGCGTGCCCAACTCAATGGGCGGCGACGAGCACCGCCGCTTCCGCAGCGTGGTCGATCGGTTCTTGAGCTCGAGCCGCGTGGCCGCGTTCGTCCCGAGCTTCCGTCAGCTTTCCGAGGAGGTAGTCGCGGCTTTGTCTCGCGGCGTCACGGTCGATGCGGTCGACGCCATCGGTCTGCCGATTCGTGTTCAGCCCGCCCGACGCGTACCGTCCCGAGCAAAACGCCGAGCACAACCTCGTGTATGGGATAGGTCGTCACGTTTGTCCTGGGCGCGCAATCGCGAGGCATGAGTTGAGGGAGGGGCTGTCGGCCCTACTTCGCGCCACCAGCGCCGTCTGCCACGCTTCCAACGAACTCGCCCGGCGCGACGCAGCGCCGTTGGGCGGCTATGCTCGTGTTCCCGTGGTCCTCACTTGAATTGATTCTCGATGGCCTGGCGCCGCCCGCGCGGCGAACTAGTTGAGTCGACAGTGAGTGCGACATGACAGGCGTCATCGATCGTGACGTGAAAGCCATTGCCTGAACGAATCGTGACCTGGACGGTCGTGTGCGTGTGATACGCCTTACTCACAATGAATCAGACGAGCCCGTCGCTGTCACGTGACGCCGTGGTGTTTCCCGGACAAGGGGCGCAGCGTCCCGGGATGGCGCGCGACTTCTGCGCCGCGTTTGCGTTGGCACGCGACGTATTCGCGGAGGCCAGCGATGCTCTCGATCTGGACGTCTCCGTCCTCTGCTCGGGCGAGGACGGGCGGCTCGAGCTCACCGAGTATGCGCAGCCGGCTATTTTGACCGCGGAAATCGCGATGTTTCGCGTCATTTGCTCGGAATATGGATTACGGAGTGAAATCTTCGGCGGGCACAGCTTGGGGGAGTATTCGGCCCTTTGCGCGGCTGGCGTGATCCCGCTGCGTGACGCCGTTCGTATCGTTAGAACGCGTGGTGCCGCCATGCAGCGGGCCGTTCCCCTGGGCGAGGGCGGTATGGTGGCTGTCAACCGTCCAAGCGTCGAGCACACTGTCATCGCTCGGGTCGCGGCGGATTGCGATGTCGACATCGCCAGCTTCAATTCTCCTGATCAGGTTGTGCTCTCTGGGATGAAGGCCGCGCTGGCCGGCGCATGCGCCAACTTGGCCACACGCGGCTATGAACTGGTGCACCTGGACGTCAGTGCGCCCTTTCATTCTCGGTTCATGGCTGGAGCCGCGCCCGACCTGCTCGGGGTACTCGACCTCGCATTGCCGCATTTCAATACGGTCTCTGCTGCGTGCGTTGTCTCGAATGTCGACGGCACATTTCACAATTCGGATCGCCGCGCTCTCGTCGATGCACTAGTTCGACAGTTGAGCTCACCGGTGCACTGGGGGCGCAACATGTCTCTACTCGGGGATCGTGCAGACCGAATCTTCGAGATTGGGCCAAGCCGTCCACTCCGTGGCCTATTTCGCAGCGTGGGTCTCCGAGTGAGCTCGATTACGTCGCTGGTCGGAGCAGAGAGGGAATTTCGCGCATGACCGGCAGGTTCAAGTCTGAACAATGGGCCCTGATCTTGGGCGGCTCGAGTGGTTTCGGGCTGGCTGCGGCCAAGAGGCTCGCCCAAGGCGGCATGAGCATTGGGGTCGTGCACCGCGACCGTCGCGGGCGCTTGCCGCAGGTCGAGGCGGAGTTCGAGCAGATTCGAGCCACCGGGGCGAAGCTCGTGACGTTCAACGCGGATGCATTGGAGCCCGCGACGCAGCGACAAATCGTGGCCCAGCTCAAAGACGAGCTCGGAGAAGGGCGTGTTCGAGTACTGCTGCACTCAATCGCTTATGGCAATCTCAAACCGCTGGTGTCACCGGACGCCGACGCGACCACAGGTCTGGTCCTCGAGGACGAGGACTTTTCGCAGACCGTCTATGCGATGGGAACGAGTTTGGCTTCCTGGACGCGATTGCTTTTCGTGGCCGGTCTCTTTGCAAGCGATGCGCGCGTGCTCGGCCTAACCAGTGAAGGCAACCAGCTCGCGTGGCGGACCTACGCCGCCGTGTCTGCGGCCAAAGCCACCCTCGAGGCGGTCGCCCGGTCGATAGCCGTCGAATACGGGCCGCATGGCATCCGCTGCAGCGTCCTTCAGCCGGGAGTGACCGATACGCCGGCGCTGCGACTCATCCCAGGCTTCGAGCGGATGCTGTCACGGGCGCAGCAACGCAATCCTTTGCGGCGCTTGACGACTGCCGAAGACGTAGCAGGCGTCATCGCCCTTCTGTGCTCCGATGAGGCTCGCTGGATCAACGGAGCAATCATTCGAGTGGACGGAGGAGAGGCCATTGCCGGCTAGTGCGCTTCCACTCTACTTGCACGGGGTCGGTCATTTTCATCCTGATACCGTCATCGACAACCGGTTTCTCGAGGAGCTCGACATCGGGACGAGCGCCGAGTGGATCCTGGAACGTGTGGGAATTCGCCAACGCCGTACGGTGCTGCCCCTGGACTACATTCGAGCAACGAAGAACCAAGACTTGCGAGCCTCGGACGAGGCGGCGCTCGTTTCGACCGTCGAGTCCGGTCGCCGCGCCGCCGACATGGCATTGAGGCGAGCCGGCATCGAGGCCAAAGATGTCGGCTTGGTGATTGCT
>Ga0157310_10000045_pt1 | contig 14428 bp, 24 predicted proteins | sample NitcycUS213509R2_FD_108384 | JGI IMG/M metagenome (GOLD analysis project Ga0157310, IMG submission 108384) | Soil microbial communities from Arlington Agricultural Research Station in Wisconsin, USA - Nitrogen cycling UWRJ-S213-509R-2 | ecosystem: Environmental > Terrestrial > Soil >...
ACCATCCTGCAGTTCAGCCACCCTGGCCTTCCACTCATCCTCCAGCACCCGATACGCCGCGCGGTCCTCCGTCAGGCCGGCCTTGAGGCGGCCATCGTCAGCGATCTTGACAATCTGCCGACGCACCGTGGCCCGACGCTTCTGCATCGCCTCACTCTCCAGACGCGCCTTCTCCAGCCCCTTGACCCACAGCTTCAACGCGCCGGCGCCCCCCGGGGCCATCTCGGCCAGGTAGAGCTTCAGGTCCGCCATCAAGCAATGCGCGTACGGAGGGAAGTCCGCTCCCCAGATCATGATCGAGCGGGGCTTCCAGGCGGGGCGACCCACGGGCGACTCGTAAACGACGTAGGCGCGCCGATCGGTGTCCGGGTGAGCCCCGAAGCGCAACGCAGCGAGCTCCTTAAGCGCCGTAGGACGCCCTGTGGAGCCATGGGGGAGGTTCCCCCTACTCCGTTGCCCGATAACCCCCCAACGGGCCTCACGGGCCCACTGAGCGAGCTTCTCGACCGCGCTGGGGAGCTCCACACCCCCCTGATCTCGAGAAGAGCGCTCCGGAGAGGGGTAGGGGGTGCCCTGGGGCGGGTGGATGGCCTCCCACTCCGAACGGAGCGGGAAGGCCACCAGGGGCTCACTCGGCAAGCGCATAGATCACCACGTCCAGGCCCGCTTCAGGGCCCCACACCTTCCGCGTGGTCATGGCGCACACCAGGGAGTCATCGGCCAAGATGGCAGCATCCTTGAGCGCGTCCAGCAGGTTGCGTACCAGCTTGTCCAGGTCACCGACGGCGTTGACTCCGCCATTGACCGTGGGCCAGGTGAGCTGCTTGGCGGTCACCCCATGGCGCTCGAAGGTGAAGGTGGCCCGGACCTCCACGGGGCCGGCGTGCGGCGCCATGAAGGTGATCCCGCGCTCCGTGTCCTGATCCCGCATCGCCTTGACCATCTTGGAGCGCCAGGGCTTCGAGTGCTTGTGGTCCTCGATCAGGCGGGGCTTCTGGCCGCGGGGGGTGATGACCTTGAGCGAGCCTTTCGTCCTGGGGCGCCCCGACACGTGGTAGGCGGCCAGGAGGGTCTCACCCACCGAAGGCTGCCTTCACGCGGACATCGGAGATCAGGTCCCGCTCGATGAGCCCTGCTTCGGTCAGTTCACCGCGACTGTTCACCATGCCGGCCTTCTTCAGTTCGGCCAGAGGTGAGCCCTTGGCGTAGGTCTGCGCACCCTCCCTGGCCTGAGCCATCAGAAGATTGTCCGCGGCAGTCTTACTCAGCTTCGGCTTGTCCATGCCCCCAGTCTAGCCGCTCCAGTTCAGGAGTCAACTGATTGGTTGTTCCTGTCTTGACCCATGACTACTTTTTTCTCCTCCGCCGTACGGGGCTCCGTACGTAGGGCATCCCTTTCAGGAGATGCCCCCGACTGTACGGAGGGGTGCCGGGGGTGTTCGGAGCTATGTACGGAGGTGTACGGAGTGCTGGTCAGAGCTCCGTACACCGTGTACGGAGCGTACGGAGGGGGTGTACGGACCCCTGTACGGAGGGGTGTAGATGATCTTGGCTCCGTACACCCCTCCGTACGCTCAATTTCCTGACAGAACGGACTCAGCGAGCATGGCGTTCAGGGCCCATTTCTCGCCCTGGACGTTGACCATGTACGCCTCCCCGTCGGCCGTCTCCTTCTCCAGGAGGGTGCTCCAGGCCGTGGCGAAGGTAGATCGCGCCAAGCGCTTGGCGTCCCCACCGTGGAAGCGGTCCACGATGATCCCCTTGGCGTCCGCCTTCGTCAGACCGGCGCTCCTGCCCTGATCCCTTAGCGCCTTGATCAGGTGGACCTGACAGGCGCCGTAGTTGACCTCCCACGGCTCCGGCTCCTCCGCCCCCTGCGCGTTGACGAAGGCGTTGCCCTCCGGCACCAGCACGAGGGAGGTGACCTCGTCCCCGTCTTCATCCTGGCCGATCACCACGCGCTTGAAGGACAGCGGGATGTCCGCCGCTTCCTCCATGTCCTTCTGCTTCTCCACCTTCAGGACGCCGGCGTACGGGCCGCTCTTGACCACCTTCAGTTCGGTGCCCTGAGCCCCGTCGATGGCGCTGGAGCCCCGCGCGTCCCCACCGTTACGCCCGGTGTGGTGGATGGTGTGTACGCACGCACCCGTGGCCTCCCTGAGGATGCGGACCGCCTCCACGTACACACCCATGTCCGTCGCGTCGTTCTCCTTCAGCCCCACCGTCACGCGCGCCTGGGTGTCCACCACGATCATCACCGCGCCCAGGCGCCGGCACGCCTCAGCGAGCACCCGCCAGGCACCTGCGTTGCTGGCCTGCACTGGCCGGGGGAGCATCCGGAAGCCGACCCCGATCGGCCCGTACTCCTGTCGGTAGGCCTTAACCCGCGTACTCATCCCTCCGGCCCCCTCCGCGGCGATGATGACCACGGGCCCCTGAGTGACCTTCCGGCCCCGCCAGGGCACGCCACGCACGATGTGGGCCGCCTGATCGAGCACCACGAAGGACTTCTTGCACCCCGGCTCCCCGATCGTCCAGGCCTCGGAGTCCAGGTTGAGCAGCCCCTTGATCAGATATCGCGGGGGCGGTCGCTCGATCAACTCTTCCTCAGTGAGCATCTCGGCCAGCAGGGCATCCACGGCATCCCCCGCGGGCTCCTCCCTGGCCGCTTCCTCGTGGGTGATCCTGAGCTCCGCTTTCCAGGGGTCCAGCGGGGGCCGTCGCCCATCGAGCACGGCCATGAACTTCTCCGCCGTCCACGTGCTGGCGGGGTGGTCAGGGTCGTATGCCGTCTTGCCCAGGGCGGCCAACAGCACGGCGTACGCGAAGGATGCATCCCAGTGCGAGCCCACGAAGTGATAGAGAGCCGCGGCTGCCGTGTTGGCACGCTCCTCGATCTCCCCGATCTGAGCCCCCTCCAGGGCGGTCAGATGAGGGGAGCAGAAGGACTCCGCCTCCGCCCGGGTGAAGGCGCGCTCCTGGCCGTTGCTGAACAGTGAGGATGCCCCGCTGGCCTGCTGGAACAGATTGGGCGCCGGCTCCGAGGAGCTGGAGGAGCGTCGGGCGTGCACCCTGGCGATAACCCCGTCCAGGGTGTCGTCGGAGCCCCGCTCGAACTCCTTCAGGTAGTCCAGGTCGGGTGGGGTCTCCCAGCGGTAGGCGTGGAGCTGCCCCAGCGTCTCCGGGGCCTTACTGGGACGCACGGTGGGGGCGATGTAGACGAACCCGCGGCCGTGGGAGCCGTGGACGGGTTGATCGGCGCCGGCCTGAAGGTCCACCCCCGGCATGACGATGCCCTTGCGCTCCCCGGTCCGGCTGATCACCTCGTGAGTGCCTCCGGATGGAGTGCGCTGGGTGCCGAAGGAGCGAGGCATCTGCCCCTGGATCTCCAGCTCCTTGCGGGACTCCTCCCCGCCGTTGCGGGGGTCAAAGTCCAGGAAGTCGGCCAGATGCCCACCGACGGCGCCGAGTGCCCACCCTGGCCGCCACCTCTCCAGCCACACCCTGGCAGGAACGGTCTTCTCCCACTCCTTCGGCAGGTAGTACTCCCCGGGCCGATCAGGGTTGGGGGCTGCGGCGAAGACGGGGATGCCGGCGTCGATGAGGTCGCCAGCGATCTTGAGCGCTTCCACCTCTGCTTCGGTCAACTCACTCATGCTGTATCCTCCGGGGTAGTTCTTTTCTCGCGGATGGGACGGCAAAGCCCCCGGCTCGATGGCACGGGGGCTTCTTGCTGTGCTGGGGAGCCTACTCCGCGCGCCACCGGTAAGGTTTCGGTCCGGAGCAGACGTACGTCTTGCCGCCCAGCTCGAAGGACTTACCGAGCCTGTCGGTGGAGCACGAGGCGCCGGGCACCCCTCGGCCGATGTCGCTGCCGCGTGCCGGCGCCTGCGTACTGACACCCGTGGTGCCGCGGGGCTCAGCCGGCGGCGGGGGTGCCGTGCTGAACCAGGCGGAGAAGATCAGGAACAGCGAGACCAGCGCCAGGAGCACGGCGCCCATGATGATCAGGAAGGCCTTCATGCCGCAGGCCCCTGGATCGTGAGCTCAGCGCTACTACGTCCCGGGAGGTAGCCGCTGCCAGCGGCAACCATGTCCGTCTCCCAGGCGAACCGGGAGATGAGTCCCACGGAGCCATCAGGGAAGGCCACCCGTTGACCGGAGCGGATCGGGGGAGGAGGTGAGGTCAGCGTGCACTCCACCTCCCACCCCGTGACGTACTGGTTCAGCACGGAGACCAGCACGGGGATCTCCTGCTCCATCGGGCCGGTCAGGGTGACCTTCTGCCCTACGTACTCCCTCATGCCGGCGTTCCGTTGTCGAACCAGTCCCGCAGGACATCCGACTTCTCGGCCACGCTCGTAGGGTTGTTGGCCATCCACTGGTTGATCTTGGCGTGGAGCGCGGACAGTTCATCGGCGTGCGTACGCTCCAGCCCCTGGAGTCCCTTGCCCTCCAGGGCCGCCCGGCTCACTTCGGCCAGGCGCTCCTTGCGCACGATGGCCAGGGCCAGGATGCGCTCTCGGGTGTGCGGGGAGACCAGAAGCTGGGTTCCCACCTTGTTAGCGCCCATCTGCTGGCCGCCTCCTTCTCGTTGGTTGCTGTCACCGGAGATCCTCCCACGCCACCAGTTGTATAGTCAACTGGTCCCATGCTAGGCTGATCCCAGTTGAGAGATGAACTGACAGAAGGAGAAAGATGGAACTGAAGATCGAGTACAAGACTGACGGTTACTTCACCATGGGTGAGCTGCGCGCCATTGTGGCCCAGATGCCGGAGAAGAACATCCCGGACGAGTCCATGGTGTATCTGATCGGCCAGGAGCGCATTCCGTCCGAACACGGCGAGAAAGACTTCATCTCGATCGTCTGGGAAGACGCGTGAGCAGTCGGCCCCTCAGGGACCGCGCATGGGCGGCCATTTGGTCCGCCCATGGCCACGTCCAGGGCAAAGCGCTGCACATGCGTGCCGACACCCTGGCCCGGCTGCTGTGGGAGAAGGGGATCGTCGTCCCCGGCTCCCACTCCCCCAGCAACCCCCATCTGCAAGGGCGCACCGTCTACAGCGTGCGCGTGGTGCTCGATCCGCTGATGAGGTTCGGAGAGATGGAGCTGAAGTGAAGAAGGGTGACCCCGTGAAGCTGGGGATTCAGGCGGAGCAGGAGGCCACGGCCAGGCTGAAGCCGATTGTGCCCATGCTGGACAAGCGAGTGGAGTGTGACCTCCACGAGAAGAAGAACTCCTACAACGGCGCCCAGGCGCGAGAGAGTTGGAAGAGCTGATGACCCCGGAGGAGAGGGCCGTCGTCCAGGCGGCCATCGAGGCGCATGGCATTGGGCACCTTCCGAGCACTGCCCAGGAGACCATCCTGCGTCAGGCGGTCCACGCGCTGATCTTCTCGTGCGAGGAGTGCAACGCCGGCGGCCACACCTGCCCCGGTGACGGGGGCTCGATCGCGCACGGCGAGAGCAACTGCGGGAAGCACGATGAGCCCAAGCATGCCGGCGCCGATGGGGCGTGCCCGGACTACGGCTCCACGCTGGACCCCTGCCCGCCCGGATGCGCTTCAGGAACGTGCGTGACTAACCTCCGGGCGCCCGAATGGCTCCCCGCCACTTTCGCGGACTGCATCGTCGGTGACCGCGTGCGTCTCGGCCAGGAGGAGACCGTCGTCCGGGAGACGAACACGCTCCTCTGGCACGCGCGCAACCGCGAGTGGACTGATGACGCCGGCAAGACCCGCGATCACCAAACTCCCTGGGAGCACACGGTGCTGCGCATGGACCTGGAGGCCAACCCCGGCATGCATGAGTATCCGGCCGGCACGTCGTGCGAGATCCTCTGCGATGCGGAGCGCAAGGCCTCCCTGCTCCTCCAGCAGAACTTCCCCGGCACATCAGTTGACAAGTGAACTGGTACGGGTAGGATGAGGGCATGACATTGAGCGAAGAAGCCAAGGAACTTTGCAGGGAAATTGCTCGGGAGATAAAGAAAGCGCTGAACTCTTGAAGCTAGCCATTGCCGACCCCCCGTACCCGCCCTTCGTCGGTACGGGGGGTCGCAAGAATCGCGCCTCTCGCTGGTACGGCAATGGTCAACGCTCCGCTAAGGATCGACCGGCCGATCGGCACGAGAGTGCCCATGAGTGGGATGATCCCGCGCGTCATCGGCAACTGCTAGAGGATCTCATGCGGCTGTATGACGGGTGGGCTGTCGCTACGTCCGTCGATGGCATTTTCGCCTACGGTCAGTTGCCGGTCGGCACGCGGATCATGAGTTGGATCAAACCCAACGCCATCCCTGGCGCGCATCGCATCAGGAGCATGTGGGAGCCCGTGATCGTTTATCCCGCGGCCGGCCGTCGTAGTAACCGCTCTGGCCGCGGGGCTACTCCGGATGTCTGGACAGGTGGAGCCCCGCGCGGTTTCATCGGCCAGAAGCCGGAGGGGTGGACGCATTGGGTGCTGGATGCCCTGAGTTACGACCCTGACCAAGATCACGTGTCGGACATCTTCAGCGGGTCTGGTGCCGTTCAGCGCGCCATTGAATCCTACACAATCAGTTGACAAGTGAACTGGTACGGGTAGGATGAGGGCATGGACAAGGTAACGATCAAGCGCGGCAAGCACCGTGATGAGTACCTCCCCGTGGTCGAGCGCTACAGCGGCACGGTCACGGTGCTTCTGCCCGACGGCACGCGAAAGACCTATTCCAGCAAGAGCGTTCAAGGATGATGAGCATGAAGAAAGCCATCGTGCGGCTACTGGTTTGCGCCGCGTATGCGCACAACATCGTTCACGCCAAGCATGGCGACTGTCCGGGTATCCAGCGATGAGCGCCATTCTCCCATTGAGGGACTACCAACGTGAGGCCATCGCCGAACTGCATCGGCGCTGGGACGCCGGCGATACCCGCGTACCCATGGTGCTGGCCACGGGACTCGGGAAGACCGTCATCTTCGCCCACCTCATCGCCGACTGGGTACGCGCCAACGTGGCCAAACGGGTCATCGTGCTGGTGCACACCGATGAGCTGGTGCAGCAGGCCTACAAGAAGATCCGGGACACGGCGCCGGCACTGAAGGTGGGCATCGTCAAGGCGGAGCGCAACGAGGTGACGGCGCGTGTCATCGTTGCCTCGGTGCAATCATTGCGCTCCGCTAAGCGCCGGGCCCAGATCCGCAACGTGGGTCTGATCATCGTGGACGAGTGCCACCACGCCACGGCCACCACCTACCGCAACATCCTGGATCACTATGGGGCACTGCCTACTCAGTTCGAGAAGGATCTCCAGGAACTGAGTAGGCAGAAGCCACGCATCCAGGTGGCCGGCTTCACAGCCACGCTGGCGCGTGGGGACAAGGCCAAGCTGAGTGACATCTGGCAGGAGTGCACCTTCCAGCGGGGCATCGCCTTTGGCATCCGCCGCGGGTACCTGCTGGATGTGCGCGGTAAGCGCATCGTGGTGCCGGATCTCGATCTGAGCACCGTCAAGAAGAGTGGAGGGGACTACCAGGATGCGTCTCTCGGCAATGCTATGGATGCAGCGTTGGCGCCTTCCGTCATCGCTTCGGCCTATCTGGAGCACGCCGCGGATCGCAAAGGACTGGCGTTCTGGCCGTTGGTCGAAACGGCTCACCACGGTGCCGATGCGTTCAACGAGGCGGGTATTCCCTCGGCGGTAGTGCACGGGGGCACGCCGCGCGAGGAGCGCCGGCTGATCCTGAAGAAGCTGCACACCGGAGAGATCCAGGTGGTGCACAACTGCGGAGTACTGACGGAGGGGTTCGATGAGCCGACCGTGTCTTGCGTGGTCAATGCCCGACCGACGCAGTCTGCGCCTCTCTACCAGCAAATGGTGGGTAGAGGTCTCCGCCCGGACCTCTCGCTTCCCCCGGAGGCACGGGGTGATTGTCTTGTGCTGGACGTTGTCGGTGTCTCACGGACACACAACCTCCGTACGCTGATCGACCTCTCCAGCCGCCCTGACCTCGTTGAAATTGATGAGGATGGCGTCTCGCTCCTGGAGATGGAAGACGAGATCGAGGAGGAGCTTCAGGGCAGCTCCCTAGACGGGTTCCAGCCGGAGGAGTACGTCGGCCAAGTAGCCGCGGAGGACTTCGACCCTCTGGCCCGGGCCGGCATCGGCGCCTGGCTCAAGACCTCCGGCGGGACGTACTTCCTCCCGATCAACAAGGAGGTGTACCTGCTGATCGTGGAGAGCGAGGAGCCGGGGCGCTTCGACGTGGCCTGGCTGACGCAGAGCGCCGTCAATCACTGGTTCACCGAGTGCGCAGGCATGGACCCGTACGTCCAACCCTCCCGCACATGCCTCTGCGGAGGCGGCCACCAGGGCGGCCAGGGGGATCTCACAGAGCACCAGGGCATGGCGCTGGACATGGCTACCTCGTGGGCTGAAGAGTTACTGGAGGACTGGGGAGGCTCCACGGCGCTGGTCCTGGCCGGCACGAAGAAGCGGTGGCGCCGGGAGCAGCCGAGCGAGGCTCAGAAGTCGTGGGCCGCTCGCCGTGGGCTGGACATCGAGGGGATGCGCAAGGGCGAGGTTTCGGACCTGATGAGCGCCACCTTTGCCTCCCAGCGCATCGACCCCGTGGTCGCGTTCATGAAGGCCGCGCGCGGATGAGGCGCCAGAGGGGCCGGCCGTCCAACCGCAGCATTCGGCAGACGTGGATGGCAGCCGCGTGGGGCCACTGTCGCAACGGCAATCATGCCGCGGAGTGGAAGTGCCGGAACGCGGCCCGGATGCATCAGGGCATGCCTCCCCTGACGGACCTGGCGCGCTGCCTGGTGAAGTCGTGAGAGTGGCGGAGCAGTACCGGGGGCTCCATCGGGCGGCCAGGAGTCAAGGGTGGACGGTGGAGCTGACCGGGGGTGGGCACCTGTGCTGGACCTCCCCCGAGGGCAAGGTGGTCCATACGCCGTCCACCCCGGGCAAGGGGCGCTCCTGGCTCCATCAACGGGCCGCGCTCCGCCGGGCCGGCCTGAAGGTCTGAAGTTGTCATACCCCGGTGGCATGCTGGGGTTCCGTGAGAGAAGGAGATCCAGGGCATGAGCACGTATGGAGTTGGGTTCGATCGATTGGCGGAGCGGTGGGCCGCGCTGGAGGCTCAGCATGATCTCCACCACCCTGATCGGGACGAGTGCGGAGGGGTGGGCGGGTGCTCCATGATGTTCGCCGCGACGGGTTTGGAACAGAGCATGATCAAAGAACTGGAGTCCTGGCGCCTCCAGAAGGTGCTTCCGCTGGGAGAGGCCCGATGACCTCCCAGCTATTCGCCTCCCCGTCCCAGGTGACGCCGGCCAAGGAGGTCAAGGCCTTCGGGCGCGCCTACCGCGGCCGGTATCACATGCCGCTGTTGCCCGGGGAGCAGGGCGTGAAGTCCGGCGGGGACTGGGTGCCGTACGGGGTCATGCGCACCACGAACCTGGCTGGCGCGCTGGAGGACACCCGGGCCTTGAACGTCTGGGAGCAGGGCATGGGGCTGATCGGTTTCGCCCTGGCGCCGGAGCTCTACCGGGAGCTGCAGGCCCTCGTGCTCAAGGCAGCCGCGGAGGGGGTGGACTTCGAGAAGCTCCGGGACTACCCGTGGCTCAAGGAGGCGCTTGCCGGCGCCCCGCACGATCAGGACAAGCAGGAAGCCTCACTGATCGGGCGCGCAAAGGTGATCGCAGGAGGCTCCGCGGCTGCTCAGCGGGGCACCGATGACCATGACGCGTGGGAGCACCGTGCGGTCACCGGGGACCTGTCCGGCACTGCCCGGTCCCGCGGCCAGGTACTGCGCACGGAGCAGCTCCTGGCCGAAGCAGGTTTGCAGCGCATGCCGGGGCTCCAGGAGCGGGTGATCCGCAACGTGGCGCTCGGCGCCGCGGGCAAGTTCGATGACGTGCTGCTGGAGCTCAGGACCGGGCGCCTGCTCATGGCGGACCTGAAGACGAAGGCCACCCGCTTCTACTCCCGTTCCGCCGTGGACATCCAACTCGCCATCTACGCCCGCGCGGAGTGGATGCTGGACGAGAGCGGCCAGGGATACGAGCCGGGGCCCCTGCATCACGTTGACCAGTGCGAGGGGGTCATCCTCCACGTCCCCTCCGACGGTGCGCCGGCTCAACTGGAGCGTGCAGACCTTCAGGAGGGGTGGGAGGATGCCCTGCTGGCCAAACAGATCATCGAGCGCCGGTCCTCGGGACGCTCGGCGGAGCGCTTTCGTCGCGCGGTTTGGACTCCCGCCGAATAAATCTCGGTCAGGCCAGTTGACAGATGAACTGACTGTGTTAGGCTCATGATGCAAGCAAGGGAAGCGGAGCGGCAGTCACGGAACTACCGGAGGGCACGGGCTTCATAGCCTCCGGCAAGCCGATGTGATCCAGGGAAATGATCACAGTTGGCGCCCTGTATGGCTCTAATTTCGAGGGCTCCGCATGCTGGTAGGTGGTTAGGCCAGTGCAACGCCAGGGTCAGTAGCTCAGCGGATAGAGCGGCGCCACTTGCGCGTGCGGGGATGGTTCGACTCCACCCTGACCCACGGTTCGAAGCGGGCTCTGAAGAATGAGGCGGCGGCCACCAACCGTTGCGACAGTGAAGGGCCCCGCGGAGAGGTCCGGCTGGTAACCGGGCGGCGCTGTAGTTCAAGGAGAACGGCGAAACGAAGTGATCCTCTAACCGTCGATTGTCGGGACCAGGCGTCACGGGTGAATAGTCAATCCAGGTGTCGAATCCTGGCAGCGCACGTTATCCATCCATCCGCGAAGATCAGAGAGGCATCCAGGGCATGGGATTGTTCGGCAAGAGTGACGGGTGGGCCGTCGAGCCCACACGCGATGGCTTCCAGACGATGAGGGGCCCGGGCGGTAAGCCCGTCCGCCTCTCGGAGCTGACGAAGGCTCAGCGCAAGAGCACGGGGCAGGGGATGAAGCCCCAGAAGCGCCCGAAGAACACCGACAAGTTCTGGCGATAGCATCATCGACAGCGCCGGCACGGCCGCACCTGAACCAGGGGCGGGGGATCGTGACCCCCACGGCGCACAACGGGCCTCCGGACGCTAATCCGGTGCGACTCGCCAGGACCCTGCCAGGTCCGGCCGTGAGAGATCCTGACGATGGCAGTCTGAAGGATGATCACGGTTCAAGCTCCTTTAGCTCAGTGGCAGAGCCCTCCGGCGTACCGGAGACATGCCCAGGTTCGATTCCTGGAAGGGGCGCGCACGTGAAAACGACGACGTGCCGGTGACCTAGGTAGCCGGACCTCCGAGGAAGTAGCGCGCACGAGGGGTGGAGCGGAACTGGCGAAAGCGGCCTGTACCCGTGAGCTAGCCATCTCCACCCCTCACCCACACATGGCACACATCGAGAGAACGGATCACCCGTGACCAGTGCTTTCGCCGAAGCGACCAGCAAGGCTGCTCAGCCCGCCAGCACCCCCCAGTCCAACCCGCTCCCCTTCAACAAGGAGAACCTGTTCGGCTCCCCCTCGGAGAACAAGGGCGGTGGGATGTTCGTCCCGACCCCGCCGTACGAGGCGCTGATCGGACGCACGCTGGTCTACATCCCGCGGACGTTCGACGAGAACGCGAAGGACCCGTTTGACCCCGCGGGCGTGAAGACTCGCAAACTGTGGACCTGTGATCTGTACGTGGTGGACGGCGGACGGTTGTCCTTCTGGTACCAGCAGAAGGCCGACCCCCAGGCGACCCCCCCGCGGCCGGCTGCTCAGGTGGAGCACGTGGTGGAGGACGTCTCCCCGCAGACTCCCTTCTTCGTCCCGGGCTTCTGGGTCGCTCAGGCGGCCATCGTCCCGAAGATCAGCGCGGTGGCGGAGAAGCGTCAGCTCCTGGTGGGCACGCCGGTCCGCGGCGCGCAGAAGGCCCAGCAGAAGGACGGCGCCACGGATGAGTCCGTGCGCCAGGAGCACCAGGCGTGGGTGGACCGGGGCAAGCAGGGCCCGGAGCCGAAGTTCCTCTGGCTGATCGAGGACGCGAGCTCGGAGGGCATGGCCCGGGTGCACGAGTGGTATGGCATCCACGGCGACTCGATCAAGCTCTGATCGGCTGAGTTTCCGGGCCAGTGCTCGATCTTGCTCGCTACTTGATCGATCCTGGCCCGGTCGCTGAACCGATCAGAGGAGAGGCTGATGGCCAAGAAGGTTGGGTCACCGATTAAGACCACGGAAGACGGGTGCGAGGTGAAGCGCCAGATCGTGGTCAAGAAGGACGGCTCCACGAAGGTCCGCACCACGATCAAGGTCCCGGAGGAAGCGTAGTCATGGACGTCGAGATCACCGAAGTCATCGGCGAGAAGTCCGAGGGGGACGTGCTCCAGGCGCTCGCGGGAGAGGGCAACTTGTACGCCATGGTCATCATCGAATTCCGGGAGGGTGAGGGTGGTCCGGAGATGAACATCCGCCTCCCCAGCAACGCCCCGGGCACGGAGACCCTGAAGGGCATTCTCCGCAGGGCCCTGGAGGCGCTCCAGTGATCACCTCCCTGGCCGATCTCAGGCCTGGAGACATCGGCATCACGCGCATGGGGGGATTCATCCCCGGCTTCATGCCCGTGCGCGTCGGGACGGCGCTGCTCAAGGAGAGCTACCAGGTGGGGCCGTTCTCGGCGGACCACGCGCTCATCTGCGTGGAGGCCGGCTCGCGTGCCATGGAGTACGCCAAGCCTCGTGCCGTCCAGGCCATGCCCCGCGGGGCCGAAGAGATCGCGCTGACGCCAGCCAAGCACTGGAACAACACTGTCCGCTGGTTCCGCCTCCCGGAGGACTACCCGGGCCAGGCGGAGGATGCGGCCGCCATCGCGCGGTTGTTCGTCTCCGAGAAGGTGCCGTACTCCTTCGTCTCCTACCTGGCGCTCGCGGCGTGGAGCCGCGGGCTGAAGGCGGAGAGGCTGGAGCGCTGGATCAATCGACGCCGTCCGTTCACCATCGCTCGCCCTGAGGGCGGAGCAATGGCAATCCGCGGCCTACTCCCTTCCGAGGCCATCTGCTCCGTGCTGGTGGATCAGGCGTGGAGCCTGGCCGGTAAGCGAGTCATCGAGGGGGTGGCTCGCCAGTGCGTGACGCCGGGGATGCTGGCGCTACAGCTCTCCGAGCGCGAGGGAGTCATCCAGGGCAGGCCGGCGTGAAGGCGCTGATTGCCCTGCTGGCCTGGTGGAGTTGCGGTCACTGCAGGGCGAGCAACCAGGGTGATCGAGCCAGGTGCTGGAACTGCTGGACTAAGCGGTGAGCCGGCGCGCACGGGGGCGGTTGGCCTTCGCGCTGGGGTGCGTCGCTTGGGTCGGGGGCTTCGCGCTAGCGGGCTGGATCATGGCGGACATCGCCGTGCTGGCAGCGCTGTACGGGGCGGCCATCCTTGCCGGCGCCTTCCTCCTGGCCGCGGGGGTCATCTGGATCACCGGATGGGTGGAGAGGGGGAGGTGATTGCACATGCGTGGTACTGAGTGGGAGTAACGTCAGCCTGAAGCAACCCCTGATCTCTGGACGGCCCCCCGCCCTGGAGATTGGGGGTTGCTCTGTCTCCAGTTCGTTGTTAAACTGGTGGCATCCCCGGGGGGCCGGACCAGTCAGCCTGGCTCCCCGGGTCAAAAGACAAGGAGATCCAGGGCATGAACAACACCGATGGCCGACTGTGGGCCCGCTGGACACTGGGGATCTCGCTGCTGATCTCCGTGGTGGGCAACGTGACGCATGCCGTGCTCGCCACCTCCGATATCTCCCTCTGGCTCCGGGTGCCCGGAGCGGTGATCTGGCCCGTGCTCGCTTTCCTGGGGATCGAGATCATCGTCCGGGTGATCTGGAAGCGGACCACCTCCCACCGGTTCGCCCGGCTGATGGTCCTCTGGCCGATCGTGCCGGCGGCCATCACCTCCTACGAGCATCTCCACGCGCTCCTGCTCCTCATGGGGGAGCGCCCCTTCATCGCCATGATCGGCCCGGGTGCGATCGACGGAGCGATGGTCGGGTGCACGCTGGTCCTCCTGTTCACCCGCTCTCTCCCGGCGCCGGAGCGGGAGTACGGAGTGACTCAGCCGGAGGAGCCGGGCATCGACTGGGAGAAGGAGTTTCGCTCCATGGAGAGTCAGTCCCAGGGTGAGGCGGCCATGAAGCTCCGCCTGGAGCAGGCGGAGCGGATCACTGCCCCTCCCTCCAAATCCCTCCTTCTCCCTACTTCCGTCTCCGCTCCTCCGGCACGGCGCTCCTGGGACGCGCGCCAGGTGGCGGAGATGATCCTGGCCGGCGCCAAGACTCCGGAGATCGCGGAGAAGACCGGAGCGGGCAACGCCTCCATCGGCCGCTTCCGCAAGGTGATCAGGATGGTCCAGGCGGAACCGCGTACGCCGATCGATCCGGCCAAGGAGAAGGTCACCTCCGACAACGTGCGGATGATCCGGGAGCTGGTCTCGCTGTGAGGTC
>Ga0157310_10000047_pt1 | contig 14391 bp, 16 predicted proteins | sample NitcycUS213509R2_FD_108384 | JGI IMG/M metagenome (GOLD analysis project Ga0157310, IMG submission 108384) | Soil microbial communities from Arlington Agricultural Research Station in Wisconsin, USA - Nitrogen cycling UWRJ-S213-509R-2 | ecosystem: Environmental > Terrestrial > Soil >...
ACCCTGCCCAGATCCCGCCCGGTGGCTTCTTGAAACTGTGTGAGCTTCACGTAGCCGATGTTGTCCAACACCTTTGATTTGACACTTTCGATCTTAATGGTATCCCGGACGAGCGTGAATTGCAGCGGATCCGCGGTGCCATCTCGTTGAATGGTGAGATTGACCTTCGTGCCCTTGGGTCCGCGCATTTTCTGGACAGCATCCATGAGGGAAAGATCCTTCGTCGACTCTTCGTTGACCTTGGTAATGTAGTCTCCTGCCTTGATGCCGGCGCGTTGCGCCGGGGTCCCATCGATCGGGGCGATGACGGCTAGGCGGTTTTCCTTGACGCCGATCTGAATCCCGACGCCGCCGAACTCTCCTTTCGTCTCGACTTGCATCTCCTTGTACATTTCAGGAGTCATATAGGCCGAGTGCGGATCAAGCGTCGAGAGCATGCCGCGAATGGCTCCCTGAACGAGATCCTTCACCTTGGTCTCATCGACGTAATTCTTCTGAACCTGGGTCAAGACTTCTGAAAACGTCCGCAATTCTTCGTACGTCTCAGTGGCATGGCCGGTCCGTTCCCAGCCCTTGCCGATCAATACGCCGGACAGCAAGGCCACCATGACCATTGGCCCCAGCATCCAGAATCGCCGCCGTTGGTTCTGTTCCATCATACGCGTCCTTTCGCCCGCACAGTCTTGTGTTGCTCTATTGTCTTTGTTTCTAGCGTCTCGCCAACCACTGGAGAGGATCGACCGGTTCGGTTCCTTCGCGCAATTCAAAGTATAAAGTATTTTCCCCCGTCATGCCCGTGTCACCCGTCTCACCGATCGCCTGCCCGGATACAACGACCGCCCCCACCGTCGTAAGGATTTTTGAGGCATGGGCATAGAGCGAAAAGAAGCCGTTGGCATGATCGAGGATTATAACGAGTCCGTAGCCTTTCAACCAGTCCGCATAGACGACGGTCCCTGCCATGACCGCATGGATGGCACTTCCTTCCGTTGTGCGGATCTCAATCCCCTTCCGTTGGACGTAGGTGTTGAAGGTCGGGTGCTTTTGCCGGCCGAAGTGAGTCAGCACGCTGCCCTCGGCTGGCCATGGCAGACCGCCCTTGACCCCCTTCGGCAGAGAGCCGGACGGCGGCTTGGCCGCTGCCGCCCTACGGCGTTGCTCCAACTCCCGCAACAAACTGTCGATGCGCGCAGCCGATCGCTCTAATTCCTGCAGTGCCCGTTCGTACGATTCTTTCTCCTGAGTGAGCTTCGCCAGATACAATTTCTTCTCTTTCTTGACCGTCTTGATCTCATCGAGATGCTTCTCGGTGGTGCGTTTGTACACCAGCATTCCCACCCGCGCGGCTTCTCGCTGTCGCTCTGCTTCCTGCATGTTGGCCATGTCGGTTTTGAAGGTCTCGATGAGGCCGTAGTCACGCCCGGAAACCGCCGACAGATAGCGGAGGCGCCGCTGGAAATCTCCGTACGAATCCGACGCGAGCAGCGGTTTCCAATGCCCGAACCGCCCTTCCATATATTGAACACGCAATCGCGCGAGAATCGCATCCTGGCGGACCTGCACACCCTCCCGCAACCGTGCGATCTGCGCATTGATCGACTCGATTTCCTGGTCTTTTTTGCGGAGTTTTCGGCTGATCTCCTGGTGGGACTGCCGGTAGCGGACATGCCGCTCATCCAGTGTTTGTATGCCTTGTAGGATGGACTCGCGCTTTTTCCCCGCCTCGTCCGCCTGCCGACGCTTTTCTTCGATTTGGTCTTTGAGCTGCTCCAGCGTCTTGCGTTCCCTGTCAATTTTCTCATTGATGGAATCGGCGGAAACGCCGGGCGGTGTACAAAGCACGATCACCAGCACCGCTCCAATCGAGTACGATCGGCACCATCTCATACCTTGGCCTCATCGAATCGCCGCAAGGAGACGAAGCTGCCAGCGAAGCCGAGGACGATACCCACGCCAACGAGCAACAGGCAGATGGAAAGCGGAAAAAACATCGTGAGCTGCTCGAGGCCGCGCAATCGTCCCGTCGTCCGCATTTGATGCCGAAACAGTTCGTACAGTGCGTTGAGCATGAACAACGAGCAGGCGCTTCCCAGTCCTCCGAGCACCGCCCCTTCCAATAAATAGGGAACGCGAATGAAGGTCTTCGTGGCGCCGATCAACCGCAGAATGGCAATTTCGTGCCGGCGGGCAAACAACGTCAGCCTGATCGTGTTGGCGATGATCGTCACGGCGGCCGCCGAGAGGATAAGGCCGATCCCGATGGCGACTAGCTCAATGGACCGTATGATCGTGGACAGAGCATCGATCCAATCCTGATTATAATCCACCTTCTCGACCCCCGCGAGCCCACCGATGCGTTCGGCCCACCGTTTGACGGCTTCCGGTGACCGGAAGGGCGGACTCAATGTCACGACGAAGGAGGCTGGCAAGGGGTTCTGACCAAGCCCTTCCAGAAGATGCGAATCGGAGGGAAATTGGGTCCGGAATTCTCCGAGCGCTTGCTCCTTGGAAACAAAATGCAACGCCGCGACGGCACGATCGGCCCGCAGCTGCCGGTCAAGCTCGGAAACCGTGGAGGCCACGGCCCGATCATCCAGATACACCATGATCTTGATGTCCTCCTGGAGCCAACCGGCGGCGGCACGCAGGTTCACGTACAACAACAGAAAGATGCCGACACAAGCGAGGGTAAACGCCGTCGTAAAAATCGCCACCACGGTGGTCGTGCGATTGGTCCAGATATTGGCCCAGGCCTCGCGGAGAAGATAGAACAACGTTCTCATCATAGAGTGACTCGTTGCTCCGGCATCAGCGATCCCTGGACGAGCGTGACGACGCGCCGATTGACCTGCGTCATGACGGAGGGGTCATGCGTGGCCACCAGAACCGTTGTGCCGCGGGCGTTGATCAGCTTGAACAGCTCGATGATCTCTCCGGTCAGGGCCGGATCCAGATTGCCCGTCGGTTCGTCCGCCAAGAGCACGACAGGTCCGTTCACAATGGCCCGCGCAATACAGACCCGCTGCTGCTCACCGGTCGACAGACTCATCGGCAATTGCTCCCGCTTGTGTTCTACGCCGACCGCCCGTAACGCTTCCGTGACTTTTCGCTTGATGTCCGTCTGGGACACGCCTTGGACGAGCAACGGCAGGGCCACGTTTTCAAAGACGGATTTTTTGACGAGCAGCTGGAAATCCTGAAAGACCGTCCCCACCTTGCGCCGGAGATAGGGGATTTCAGACGCCTTCAGTGTGCCGACATTCTTGCCGTTCACGACGACCTGCCCGTGGTCGGGCCGTTCGGCACCGATCAACATTCGCAGGAGCGTCGATTTCCCCGCGCCGCTGGGCCCCATCAATAAGACGAATTCACCCTTTTGGACCTCCAGACTGACGTCCGACAGCGCCAGACGTCGGTCGTATTGTTTGGTGACATGGACGAGTTGAATCATGGTCTCTCAGTGCCAGTCGTCGCTGGAAACCTCGAAGGCATTCTGAATGTGCTCGATCCGGAGCGCCGCTGTCGCCGTGGGCTCGAGCAGGACGACGTCGAATCGGCAGGACCGGTCCATCCAATGTCGTCGAGCGAGAAATTGGGCGGCCAACCTGATGAGTTTCTGCTGCTTCTGCCGATGTACCGCATGGATCGCGCCTCCGAACTGTGCGGTCCGTCGCGCCTTGACCTCAATGAACACCACCACGCGGTCGTCCTCCGCGACGAGATCCAACTCGCCGAGCGACGAGCGGAGGTTCTTGGCGATGATGCGGTAGCCTTTCCGACGCAAATAGCGCTCGGCCTCCGCCTCTCCTTCTTGCCCAAAGAAACGCCTGGGGTCAAGAATTGTCACGCTCTTGTCCGTTGCATGCCCGCCGCGCAGCGCCTGCCGGTCGGGATTGACGTGTCTGTGCAATCACTTCAGCCACGGGCGCGTAGGTCCGTCGATGGATGAGACAGGGGCCATGCATTGCCAGTTGCTGGAGGTGTTCTTCGGTGCTGTACCCCTTATGGGAGAGGAAATTGTAGTGCGGATATTGCCGATGAAACTCGGCCATCAGCCGATCCCTTGTCACTTTTGCCACGATCGAGGCCGCCGCGACAGACAGGCAGAGCGCATCACCCTTGATGATGGAGCGGAGCGGGATGGGGCAATGGGGCAGTGAAATCGCGTCAAGGAGCAGGCAATCCGGCTGCGGTCTGAGACCCGCCAGCGCACGATGCATCGCCAGGCGGGTGGCTTCAAGAATGTTGAGTTGGTCGATTTCTTCGTGGCTCGCCGAACCGATCCCGATGCTGATCGCGCGTTCGGTGATCGCGACGTAGAGCTGCTCCCGCTCGGATGCGGTCAGGAGCTTGGAATCGTCGCATCCGATCAGCCGGCACCGGCTGGGCAGGACGACGGCCGACGCGACCACGGGACCAGCCAGTGGACCTCGACCCGCTTCGTCCAAGCCGGCAATCCGGCGATACCCGCGCCGGCGCGCTTCCAGTTCAAATTCGTCGGTGGGACCCACGAAGTGGACTCTGCGTGCGGTCACCCGCTCCCTCGTGGACGGTGGAATGTGCGATCGTCGCTAGGATTTTGCCGCGCCTGCCTCGACCGGCTCTTCGGCCGCTTCGGCTGCGCGCGGAGCACCGGCTTGTGCCTTGCTCTCTCCCACGAACTCACGGTCTTCGACCCGCGAGAACTTCCCCTTCTTCTCCCGCAGGTAATACAGCTTGGCGCGCCGCACTTTTCCTTGGCGCACCACGTCGATTTTCGTCACGATCGGTGAGTGGACAGGGAAAATACGCTCGACGCCCACCCCGTAGGAGACCTTGCGGACGGTAAACATCTCGGTGTTGAGGCTGCCCTTCCTGGCAATGACGGCTCCTTCATAGACCTGGATGCGTTCCTTTTCTCCTTCAACGACCTTCACGTGAACCCGCACGGTGTCCCCGATTTCAAAGTGCGGAACGGATTTTTTCTGCAACGACCGCTGGACGCGCTCTAGCTGATTCATGACTTCACCCCTCCTCCCCGCATGGCACCGGCGCACCGGGCACGCCTTCGCGAATTATGTCAGCCAACAATTGTCGATCTTCCACGGTCAGCTCCCGATCCTTCAGGAGATCAGGTCGCTTTTCATACGTCGCCCGGAGCGCTTCCTTTCTACGCCACCGACGGATCGCTTCGTGGTGTCCGGAGAGCAACACCTCTGGAACCGTCAACCCCCGAACCTCAGCCGGCCGAGTATAGTGGGGGTACTCCAATAAGGGCTCGGCAAACGATTCTTCGATGATTGAGGACGGATCGCCGAGTACGCCGGGGACCAGCCGGGACGCCGCATCAATCAAGATCAACGCCGGTAGCTCGCCGCCCGTGAGCACGTAATCACCGACGGAGATTTCTTCCGGCCTAAGCGACAGCCGCACGCGCTCGTCGATGCCTTCGTAATGCCCGCACAGAATAACCAGCCGGCGCGAATCTGCCGCCAAGTCGTGCGCGCAGGCCTGTGTGAACGGACGGCCCGTTGGCGAAGGAAGCAGTAGCCGAACACCTTCCCCGCGCTCTTCATATGTTCGACGGATATCTTCCACCGCCCGCAGAATCGGCTCGGCCTTCATGACCATGCCTGCTCCGCCTCCATACGGGACGTCGTCCGCAACCTTGTGCTTGTCCATCGTATAGTCGCGCAGATTGTGTACATTGACTTCCAGCAGGCCTTTTTCCCGTGCGCGCTTGAGCATGCTGCTGTCCAAGACGGGCATCACCATCTCGGGAAAGAGTGTGAGCACGTCACAGCGCAGCATGTCAGGCCTCGACAAGTCCTTCAATTGTGCGCACGGTCATCCGCCCTTGGGCGACGTCTACGGACCGGACAAATTCTTTGACTGCCGGAATCAACACTTCACGGTCGCCCTGTTTGACTACCAATACCGGATGGGCGGGCAGATCCCAAATCGTATCGAGACATCCGAGTTCATGACCCGTCTCGTCCGCCACGGTCATGCCGAGAAGATCGCATTCGTACCAGGCGTTGAGTTCCGGCGCCGACGCGACGACGCGAGGCACCTGCAGAAAGGCTCCGCGCAACATCCCCGCTGCCTCGGGCGTGGTCACCCCCTCGAACTCGACGATGTACGAAGGGCCGGCACGGCGCACGTGTCTAACCGTTCGATCAACCGTCTGACCTCCCTGAGCGGCAACGCGAACTGCTCCCAACTGCTCGAATCGTCCCGGTCGATCGCTCAGCGATCGCACCTTGACCGCCCCGTGCACACCGAACGGCCGGTCGATCTTGCCGATGGTCACCATCTCGGGCGAAGTCGTCATGCCTCAGGCCTTCTTTTTGGCCGCCTTTTCCGTTTCGAACTGCTTCCACAGTCCCGAGCGTCGAAGCAGCGTCTTGACCGTCACCGTCGGCTGTGCGCCTTGATGCAACCAGGTCAGTACTCGTTCCTGCTTGAGCTCAGGGAGTCCTGCTTCTTTCAATGGATCAAAAATCCCCAAAATTTCCAGAAAGCGCCCATCGCGCGGCATCCGCGAGTCCGCCGCGACTACGCGATATATCGGCCGCTTATGGCGTCCGGTTCTCGTCAATCTCAAATGAACGGCCACTGTCGTTCCTCCTTCATGATCCGCCGCCAGTCGTCTGCTGTCGGCAGTGTGAATTCACTGTTCGTTCGGCTCGCTGTGAGCCACGCTGTCGGCGGGATGTCCGACCCTACATCGAACGGAGCAACTGCGCCAGTTGATGGCGTCCGCCCGTTCCCGTCATGACCTTCGCAATCTTCCGGGCGGAGAGAAACTGCTTGATGAGCCGGTTGACCTCCATCACGTTCGTTCCGCTTCCGCGCGCAATGCGTTTTTTGCGGCTGCCGTTGATGACGGTGTGGTCGCGACGCTCTCGCATGGTCATCGAATCGATCATCGCCATGACTCGCTTAAGTTCGCGCTCGGGCACCTGCCCGTCCATAGCACCCTTCAGTTTCTGGCCCCGGGCAGCATCCCCAAGATTTGATCCAGCGACCCCAGCTTGTTGACTTGTCCGAGTTGAACGCGGAAATCTTCGAGCGTAAACGTGTTCGTGCTGAGCCGCTTCTGTGCCTCCTCCGCCTGCTCGCGCGTGAACGTCTCTTGAGCCTTTTCGATAAGCGACAGCACATCTCCCATCCCGAGAATGCGGGACGCCATCCGGTCGGGATGAAACAGTTCCAATGCATCGAGTTTTTCACCGAGGCCGAGAAACTTGACGGGTTTTCCCGTGACAGCCCTGATTGACAGCAGCGCTCCGCCGCGTGCGTCGCCTTCCACTTTCGTCAGGATGATGCCCGTGAGGCCGACACGCTGATCGAACTGACTGGCCATGGTGACCGCGTCCTGGCCGGTCATGGCATCGGCAACGAGCAAGACCTCGTTCGGCATCACCGCGGACTTGACGCTAGCCAATTCGTTCATGAGTTCGTCATCGACGTGCAAACGCCCGCCTGTATCGAGCACGACCAGATCAAAGCCCTGCGAGCGACCGCGCTCAACCCCGTCCCGGCAGACGCGGACGACGTCCTGCGCCGTCGTCCCCGGGTGGTCCTGTCGGTGTACATCGACATCTAAACTGCGTCCGATACTGGAAAGCTGGTCTGCAGCGGCGGGACGGCGGGGATCAGCGGCGACGAGTAATACGCGTTTACCCTGCTGCTTGAAGTACTTGGCGAGTTTCCCGCACGACGTCGTCTTTCCCGATCCTTGGAGCCCGACCATCATAACGACAGTGGGAGGCATAGACGCCAGTGAGAGCCCTGCCCGTTCCTGGCCCATCACTGCCCGCAGTTCGTCCCAGACGACCTTGACGACCTGATGCCCTGGCGTCAGGCTCTGCAGAACCTCTTGCCCGATCGCCTTCTGACGGACCCGCTCCACGAAGTCTTTGACGATCTTGAAGTTCACGTCGGCTTCTAGGAGCGCAAGGCGAACTTCCTTCAGCGCTTCCGCGATGTTCTCTTCGGTGAGGACACCGGTGCCGCGAAGTTTTTTCAGGATTTTTTCGAATTTTTCGCTGAGCTGATCCAGCATTCGGCACCAAAGAAAAAGGCAATCGAAGCCTTACCTCCCAGATCTTCGATCGCCTCGAAAAATCTAGCAAAAGAGCATCGGGCAGTCTAATGGAGCCCCCCTGAGAAGTCAAGGCGCAGAGAGCGGCATTCTGGTTGACAGGTGAGAACCCTTCCGATATCGTCGTCTTCGAATCATCGAGGTCGATCAATAGTTTAAGAGGCCGTTGACGTGAGAAAATCGCCCTGGTTGCTGCTGATATTCCTGCTGATCGGCGGGTTGCTCGGCGGTATTCTAGGAGAGATCCTCCGGGTCATGGCCCCTCAGGGCACCATTCAAAATGTGTTTGCCACAAACTTTACACCCGGCATCAGCCCTCCTCTGACGATCGACCTCATCCTTCTCAAGCTCACGCTGGGATTCAGCTTCAAGATCAGCTTGTTGAGCATCCTCGGCATGCTCTTGGGCATCTACCTCTACAAGAACGTCTAACGGCATTCGCCGCTCTTGAAAAGGGTTCCTCCTAACCCCCGGATTTCAATTCAAGTTCACGAAGCCTCAACGCGCGGATCCGGTTGCGAATCGCCGCCGCCCGCTCGAACTCCAGTTCTTTCGCCGCGGCTTTCATCTCCAACTCAAGCCGCCGGATCTGTTGTTCCACAGCCTCATCGGCTTCTGGATATTCGGTGGAGGGTTCCGCGGCGAGCGTCAACTGTTCGGGCTCTGCATACGCCTCAGCATAGTCGAGCTTTAACACTGCCTTGTGAATGCTCGTGGGCACGATGCCGTGCGCCTCGTTGAAGGCCGCCTGTATCGCTCGTCGGCGCGCCGTCTCGTTGATGGCGTGTTGCATGGAGTCGGTGACCGCGTCCCCATAGAACAGCACTCGACCACGGAGGTTCCTGGCGGCGCGTCCAGCCGTTTGAATCAGCGAGCGATGCGAACGCAGGTAGCCCTCCTTGTCTGCATCCAGAATGGCGACCAGAGTGACTTCCGGCAAATCGAGGCCCTCGCGTAAAAGGTTAATGCCGATCAAGACGTCGAATTGGCCGAGCCGAAGATCGCGGATGATCTCCGCCCGTTCCAGCGTCTTAATGTCGGCGTGGAGATAGCGCACTTTGACGCCCAACTCATGATAGTACTCGCACAGATCTTCGGCCATGCGCTTGGTGAGCGTCGTCACCAACACACGCCCGCCCTGAGCGGTCTCTGCCCGGACCTCCCCGAGCAGATGATCGACCTGTCCTTTGGCATGCCGCACTTCGATGATCGGATCCAGCAGCCCGGTCGGACGGATAATCTGTTCGACGACGACTCCCCCGGTATGCTCCAATTCATAGGGACCTGGCGTGGCGGACACATAGACCACCTGGTTCACGCAGCGCTCGAACTCGTGAAACTTGAGGGGGCGGTTATCGACTGCCGAGGGAAGGCGAAACCCATAATCTACCAACGTCCGTTTGCGGGAGTAGTCGCCTTCGTACATCCCGCCCACCTGCGGAATAGTCGCATGCGATTCGTCGACGATGAGGAGGTAGTCCTTCGGAAAGTAATCAATGAGCGTCGGCGGGGGTTCCCCTGGCGCGCGTCCACTCAAGTGGCGTGAGTAGTTTTCGATGCCGTGGCAATACCCCATCGCGCGGATCATCTCCAAATCGAACTTCGTCCGCTGGGCAACGCGTTGAGCCTCCAGCAGCTGATTGTGCTTCTTGAAATAGACGATGCGCTCGTCCAATTCCTCTTCGATGCCGGTAATCGCCCGTTCGTAGCGGTCGGGGGCGATCAAATAGTGGGTGTTCGGATAGACGGCGATTTTCGGTAGTTTCCGGATCGGTTTTCCCGTCAAGGGATCGATTTCATGGATGGCGTCGACCGTATCGCCGAACAGCTCGATGCGGACGGAGAGAGCCTCATTCGAGGCGGGAAAAATTTCGATGACATCGCCGCGGGCACGGAACGTCCCGCGATGGAAATCGACATCATTGCGTGCGTACTGGATGTCGACGAGTTTGGCAAGAATCTGCTCGCGTCGGATCTCCATCCCCTCCTCGAGATACACCACCATGCCGTGATAGACCTCAGGCGAGCCGAGGCCATAGATGCAGGACACTGAGGAGACGATCAGGACGTCATTGCGCTGGAGCAGCGATGTCGTCGCCGCATGGCGCATCTGGTCGATCGCATCGTTGATCGACGAATCCTTCGCAATATAGGTGTCCGTCTGGGGGATGTACGCTTCAGGTTGGTAGTAGTCGTAGTAGCTGATGAAATACTCCACCGCATTGTGCGGGAAGAATTGCTTGAATTCCTGATAGAGCTGGCCGGCAAGCGTCTTGTTGTGGACCAGGACCAGCGTGGGCTTCTGGACCCGCGCGATCACATTGGCCATCGTAAAGGTCTTGCCGGACCCCGTCACGCCAAGGAGGGCCTGATGTTTGCGACCTGCCTCGAGGCCGGCCGCCAGGGCATCAATGGCCGGGCCTTGGTCTCCAGTGGGCTTGTATGGAGCTTCGAGCTGAAACAATGGCATGAGGCATCCTACAGGCTGTTACTGTATCATGAGGAGAACGAATCTTGGGAGAGTGCATCACGATCGACGGCTTGTCGATCGTGATGACGAGCGAAAGACTTCAGCGCCCAAATCGCCGCGGCTTATCCGAACGAAATGAGGGTCGGGAATCTCTCCCGATCCCATTGCGACTCTCGTGAAGGGCGGGCGACGCGTGATGGCTGTGACGACGCTGAGCGGGACGACGTGGTCGCTCTTCCGTGACCACGGCTGCCGGGGGCAGCGTCGCCAAGGCCGGAAGCGACAATTTCGTCGTCTGGATTCTGAGCTGTCTCACCATACGAAGATATTCCCGTTCTTCCGCCTGAGATAAAATCAGAAAGGTGGACCCTTCCTTTTCCGCACGGCCGGTCCGGCCCACACGATGCACGTACGAGTTCGGATTGACCGGCAACTCATAATGAATGACCTGAGCGACATCCGGAATATCGAGTCCCCGGGCCGCCACGTCCGTGGCCACCAGCGATGTGAGTCTCCCGGCCCGAAAGGCACCGAGCGTCCGTTCCCGCTGAGATTGGCTGTGATTGCCGGTGATCGCACCCACTAAGGCGGACTCTCCGCCAAGCTTGGAGGCCAATCGTCGGACTTTATATTTTTGATCGCAGAAAATCATCGACCGCTCGCCGGCCTTCATGGTCTGCAACAGCGTATGCACGAGCTGCGTGCGTGAGTGCTCGGCCGGCACCACGTAATAGGCATGCGTGATGGTGGTCGGACTGCTGATGCCCGGATCGACGGAAATCTTGGCCGGGTTCCGTTGCATGGTCGCGGCGAGTTGCTGGATCTCCGCGGAAAACGTGGCGGAGAACAGCAACGTCTGCCGCTCAGGCGGCAGTAAGCCAAGGATGCGCTGAATATCACGGAGAAACCCGCGATCCAACATCTGATCCGCCTCGTCCATCACGAGCCACGTCACAGCGCCAAGATACAAGTGGCCGGACCCTGCGAGGTCCAGTAGCCTGCCAGGCGTCCCAACGACGACCCTCGGCGCATGCCGAAGCGCGCGGTAATGCCGCTCGATCGGCGTGCCACCGTAGACGGCCAGTGATGTGACCGACGGAGGCGCATATTTTCGCAGCTCCGTGTCGATTTGAAGGGCTAGCTCTCTCGTCGGAGCGAGAATCAAGAACTGAGGCCCTCTTTTTCCTGAACCGCCTGATGTGAAAGGCAGCGTGCCTTCGCTGGAGACCGGCCGCAAAGCCCGTTCGATCATCGGTAGCAGAAAGGCCAGCGTTTTTCCGCTCCCCGTTTTGGCCTGCGCCATGACGTCCCGCCCGGCAAGTGCAGGCGGAATAGCCGCCTCCTGAATCGGCGAGGGGGACGTGATCCCAGCATGCAGCAATCGCTGGGCAAGAAACGGGGGCAAACTCATCTGAGCAAACATAGACATGAACACTCCTTGTGTGGATCAACTTCCTGGGACTGCAAGACGGCCGTTCATCCGGCCGGAAAACGCATCGGATAGATGGGCAATTCTAGGAAGGATATGAGCGGGGCTGCCTGTATGGCAGCCCCGACGTGAAAAACTACGGCTCGTGCTTAATGCCGGCCGCCACCGAACCCGCCGCGGCCTCCGCCGCCAGAGCGTGGTTCTTGCGGACGCGCTTCGTTGACAGTCAACGTGCGGCCGCCCAGTTGGGTACCGTTCAACGCGGCAATCGCCGCCTGAGCCTCCGAATCCCCGGACATCTCCACGAAGCCGAAGCCTCGGGACTGACCGGTGAATTTATCAGTGATGATTCGGGCTGACGCCACCGACCCATGCGCAGCGAACAGATCGCTCAGTTGCTGCTCGGTTGTGGAATACGGCAAACCCCCAACGTAAATCTTCGAACCCATCGGGTTCCTCCTTTGAGAAATTGGTGTTGTCTTGGACTCGAGAAGAGGTGAGGAAGGAATGGGCCGAAGACGCAAAACACGATGGCGACTCAGGTCTGGCTTCCGATCAGATTCCCGGGCAGAACCAAAACAACACAGTATCAAGCCTTGTCACTCTCTACTGCATCACCACCAGGCCTTTCGCGGTGATACACGGCTGCACTGTAGCGCATGACCAGCACAAATGCAAGCCAGGCACGTATTTAATACGCTGCGGGGTTTGACACGGGGCGCTGCGAAAATAGCGGGACGGCATGCAAGCTGTCGAAATGCAAGGGAGATTTTCCACGAACGACGAGGCCTATTTCGCCCAATCCAAGCGTTTGATCCTGCACGGACAACAGAAGCCGTCCGTCGAAAAATACCTCGATGACATCCTTGCTGATAATCGTGTCGCGATTCATTCGCAACGAATGCCAATCAACCGGCTTGGGGATAACGGCGGTCTCGCCCAGCACCGTCACTTGGTCGCCGAGCACACGCACGACCTCCAGCTTCTTGGCTGCCAGATCGACGATCGCGGCATAAAAATGCTGTTCGTCCTTCAGGCCGATGACGATCCCCCCCTGCCCCACGCCGCCCTCCTCGGGATAACGCAGTCGGACGGTCACGTCCGGGTATTCGTATTGGAGTTTATCCGCGACCAGCAGTTGATAGCAGGACCCTGTTTGGCAGGACGATTGCGCCTTGAGGATATTGGGGGGGGAAGGGGCTTCTTTCTCTGGTGCGATGGTCCAGACGGGACTGGCGTCTCCACCGACCACGAACTGGGAAAAGCCAGAAAGGGCGTCCTCTGGAGTCTGTTGATCGAAGGTCCAGCGGTGAAACAACTCACCCAACGCTTGCTGCTTGAAGTGCTCTTGTTTCTCCGCGGAGGTTTCCAGCTGGATCGCGGATACGGTCACCGGCGATAGCAGGCGTTGAGTGAACATGAGTGCGAGCAGGGGGAAAAGCCAAGATTTACTGGTTCGGTGCATGCCTGCATTCATCGGCGGCTTTCTTTCGATCCCTCGGTTTTCATGTCGATGATCTCGCGCTGGAGCCGATCCCGCTCGGTCAAGATCTTTTTCCGACGTCGCCAGCGATCCAATGTCCACCAGCGGAGCTTGTCCTGAAACGTCACGGCTGGCAATTGAGCGCTCCCGCTCGGAGCATGCTGGAAATCATAGCCCTCATGCCGGTCATGGTTCGCGAAGAACCGTCGGTAGAGATGATCATAAATGCCGCGGGAACCGTCGCCTGTCGCCATTGTGCTTCCTTAAAGCATCCCCTCGAGCTGTTGCGCGTCTGTCACGGGCGGGGAGCAGGTGTGCTGCTGGCACACATATGCGGTGGGACGGCCATTGAGGCGCACTTTGCCTTTCACCAGCGGCAGGTCGCTTATGCCGCTGGATGCCTCCTCAACTGACAGCACGACCCGATTGGGGATGTAACGTTGTTGCACCGTCGTCAGCATCGCTTGCGTTACGAAATGTTCGCGCGGACCGACAATGACGATTTCCTTCGGTCCCGCCAGCCACCAATCCAACGTACAGAGCAGCGCCGACGCGCTGTACGGGTTCTGCGCCATCACGGTCTGAAAGACCTTGAGGATCCGGCCGGCCCGCTCATAATACCGCTCCTCGCCCGTGAAAGAGAAGAGCCTTAGCAGGACTGACGTCGCGACCGCATTGCCAGACGGAATCGCCCCGTCGGTCCCGGTCTTCATCCGCTGGATCAGCCGCTCGTGATCGTGACTGGCAAAAAAAAAGCCGCCTTCGGCTTCGTCCCAAAAGTGTGACAACAGACTTTCCACAACCGCATAAGCCTGATCGAGGTACCAGCGATGCGCGGAGGCTTCGAAGGCATCGAGCAAGGCTGTCGCCAGCCATGCCGCATCATCAAGATATCCATTGAGGCGCCCTTGCCCCCCGGT
>Ga0157310_10000048_pt1 | contig 14300 bp, 14 predicted proteins | sample NitcycUS213509R2_FD_108384 | JGI IMG/M metagenome (GOLD analysis project Ga0157310, IMG submission 108384) | Soil microbial communities from Arlington Agricultural Research Station in Wisconsin, USA - Nitrogen cycling UWRJ-S213-509R-2 | ecosystem: Environmental > Terrestrial > Soil >...
GATTCGCGACGCCGGGTCGGCTCCTCAATCTACAAGCGTTAAATTTAGTGGGACCAGAGCGCCAGTGCAATTTCTTTACAACATGAATGTGATGGCCCGCCATCACTGCACTGCATTGGCAGTGAATTGTACCCGTTCCCGACCTTCATTCGGAGGGGTGATGGGCGTTTGAGGGCCGATAACGCCCCTCCAGCGGCAGCCCGATCAGCCGATCCCGGCCCCAGAGAGCGCCCCACGATACGTAGCGTAAATACCACAAACCGCCCTTCTGAGCGGATTGCATTGCGCACAGGCGACACGGCGGCGCGTTGTCACTCCACAACAGGAGGCCGGTTACCGGGTCAGCTGGCGCACCAGATCCAGATCGGCAGGCTTGTCCACATCGATGGCGGCGCGCCCGTCGCGCAGGATGACTGGACGGATACTGGCTTCAGCCATGCGCCCCAGCCGTTGCAGTGCCTGGTCCAGGCTCAACCACCCCATGCGGTAACGCAGGGCGTAGGTGAATCCCAGCCGCCGCAGCAGGGTGAGCGGGCGCTTGCGCGCAGCTTCGACCTGCTGCCATAGGCTGACAATTCGCGATGTCGCCGGCGTGCGCAGCAGGAAAAGGTTGCAGCCGGAGTAGTCCCCGTCGGCAAAACGCAGCCAGGTCCGCTGGGTGCCGGGAGCGGCGGCCAGCACGGCATCGCTGCGCGCCAGGGCTACCAGCGCATCGGCATCGCCCCGATCGGCCTGCAGGAATTCCTGCACCCAGCCGGGCTGCAGCAGCGCGTGGTCCGCCGTGGTCAGCAGCATGGGGGTGCCTTCAGCAGCAAGGATCGCGGCCACGCTGGCGCTGGGACCTGCAGCCGCAGGCACCGCCGTCACGGGCACGCGCATCGGCGGCAGCGCCGCGACGATCTCCGGGCGCTCGATGGCAACGAGGATGCGACCGACCTGCGGTACGGCGGACAGCGCCGCCACCACGCGCTCGAGCATGGGGCGACCTTCGACGGGGATCAGCGCCTTGTGGGACACGCCGGCATATTCGGCCAGCGGATCACCGCCGCCGCGCGTGCCCGCCAGCACCAGCGCGGTCAGGGATCCGGGAGCACTCACGACAACGGCTTTTCGTACACGCGGTAGGTCTTGTAGGCCGTGGCGCCAAGGGATTCGACGACGCGCCGCATGGGGAGGTTGTCTTCGAGAATCCAGGACAGTTCGATCTCGAGCATGCCCGGCGGTCCGCCGCGTCGCATGGTGTCGATGAGCAGGTAGGGGATCAGCCCGGACAACAGGCCCGTTTCCAGGTTGCGGCGGATGCCCAGCAATGCAACGCGCGCCGTGCGGGTGCCGCGTTTCAGCCGCAGCAGCAGCTTCAGCCAGTTGAAGGGCAGCAGGCGCCCGCCGAAATCCCGGATGGGCTCGTTGAGGTTGGGCAGCGCGATGGAGAAGGCAATGGGTTTGCCATGCAGTTCGACTATGGCGGTGATCTCCGGGCGCAGCAGCGGCTTGAGGCCCTTGGCCATGTGCTTGAGCTCGGCCGGCGTGAACGGCACGAAGCCCCAGTTCTCGCTCCAGGCATCGTTGAAGATATCGATGACCACATCGAACTCGGTCATGAAATTCTTCATGTCGATGTTCCGGACCGTCAGCCCCGCAGGCATCCTGCGGTCCAGCAGCCGGCGCACGGCGGGCGGCACATCGCGTTTCGCATCGTAGATATACGCGAGCAGGTCCTTGGCCTTGCGGTAACCCGCCTCTTCCAGCCGCATCGCGCAGTAGCGCGGATCATGCGACATGAAGATCATCGGCGGCGTATCGAAGCCATCGATCAGCAGGCCGGTCTCTTCGTTGATGGAGAGATTGAACGGGCCGAGCACGCGCGTCCGGCCGCGCTCGCGCAGCCAGGATTCGGCCGCCGACAGCAGCTTGCCGAATACCTGCGGATCATCCTCGGCCACGATGAGACCGAAGTGCCCGATCGAGGGGTCCTTCACCAGCCGGTCGATCTGCGCGCTGATGCGCCCCACGTCGCGGCCATCGCGCACCGCCAGGAAGAACTGCGCCTCGGCATGCTCGAAATACGGATTGCGCCCCGGTGACAGCGCATCGCGCCGTTCCATTTCCAGCTGCGGCACGAAGTTCGGATCGCTGGCATACAGCCGTGCAGGCAGGCGGATGAAACGCTTCAGCTCCGCCCCGCTGCGCACCGGCACGATCGACACTTCACTCATCTGGATACTCCCTCCGTCCGGACTGCGGATCGGATTGCCATCGCATCGTAGTGCCTGTCCACGGCAGGTGCCATGAAGTTCAGGTAACGCGCGTACTCACACGCGTTCGCAGGCCGCCAGCTGCAGGAAGCCGATGGCGGCAAAGATCAGCGGCGCTGCAGAGGCGGCCCACCAGGGATCAAGCCTGCCGCTGGTGCCGAACGAGGAGAACACGCCATCGACCAGCAGGAAGCCCAGTCCCAGTCCCAGCGCGCCCAGCATCCGGCCGCCGCCGCCACGCCGTTCTGAAACGATGGCCGACGGCAACGCCAGCAGCAGCATGATGAATCCGGCCAGTGGCGCCGTGAACGTGCGTGCCAGCACGGCGGTGTAGTAGCTGCGCGGACGCGTGCTGACCCTCTCGCCAACGATGACGTTGGCCAGCACCACACCCGTCAGGTGAGGATCAGCCACGTCAAGCTGCAGCACATCCTCGGGCCGCAGATTGGTCGACCACAATCGGGTCGCGCCGGCATCCGGAACCGCTGATCCGGTGACGGGTGCACTCGTCGATGCTCCACCAGTGTTGAGATCCTGGACCCGCCGCAGCTGCCAGCCGGAACCCGTCCAGTCGGCGCGCTGCGCCTTCGTGCGCTGTGTCAGCAGACCATCGCTGCCCCGCTGGTAGATGCGCACATCGAGCAGTGAACGGCCATCGGCGCTGTTGCGGTCGAACAGCAGCACGCCATTGCTGGTCCGGACCCAGCGCGGCTCGGCTGGTCTCTCCTCCAGTGGAACCGTGGAGTCCCACCAGGCCTTCAGGCTGCGCTCCGCAACCGGCACCAGTACCTGCGACAGGCCCAGTTGCAGCAGCGCCAGGATCACCGGCACCGGGGCCAGATGCAGCAGGATGCGCCACAGCCCGACGCCTGCGCAGCGCAGCGCGGTGATTTCGCGGGTGCGGGCCATGGCGTAGAAGGCCGACATTCCGCCGAGCAGCGCCGCCAGTGGCAACGCAATGGCCATCTCTCCAGGCAGGCGCAGCACGGCATAGTGCAGCACGCCGCCAACCCCCAGGCCGCGGCTCAGCACATCGCTGGTGACTTCCAGCAGTTCGAGCAGCTGCATCAGTCCCGTCAGGGCCGCCAGCAGACCGATGATCTGTCCGGTGACACGACTGCGCAGGTAAGGCCCGAGCACACGCTTCATGCGGTCTTCACCTTGCGCCGGCGCTTGATGCCTTCGAAGCCGGACTCGATGGCACTGACTGCCCGCATCACCGGATTGTCGCCAGGCCACTGCAGGCTGCCACGGAACAGCCAGACACCCAGCACCGCGAACAACAGCACGGGAGTCCAGACCGAGATCAGCGCCTGCGCCCGACCGGATTCAGCCATGCTTTCGCCGAACTGCAGCGCCTGGTTCAACGCCAGCAATGCAACCGCCGCGAATACCGTGCCGGGTGCCCGCCGGCCACGCTTGGCTGCCATGCCCAGCGGAAGTGCCAGCAACGGCAAAAGCATGGGCAGGACTGTGCGCGCCAGGCGGCCGTGCATCTCGCCCGCCAGTTGACTGGGCTTCAGTTCCGAATCCGGCGGCAACCGTCTGTTCCAGAGTTCAGTCAGCGTCAGCTCGCGCACACTCTTCCCGCGGACGCGATAGGGCGGCGGCACCACCGTGAAGTCCTCGTTGATGCGGCCCGTTGCGAAATTCAGCAGGCGCACCCGGCCATCGGCCAGGTCGCTGACGATCAGCCCGTCGGTCAATTCCAGCAGCAGGCGCTTGCCATCCCTGGAAGAGACCAGCCGCCCGCTCTGTGCCGTGATGACATCTTCCTTGTCCCCCTCGCGACGCTCCACGAACACGCCGCGCAGCTGCCGGCCATCCGGCCCGACATCGTCCGCTCCCAGCGAGAAGCCCTGACGGACGCTGACGAAGCGGTTGTCTTCCATGCGCGCATTCCAGCCGGAGTACATGGCGGTGTGCACCTCCACGTTGTAGCCGTAGCGCATCAGCGGCTGCAGGAACCCGAACAGGTACAGGCTGAACGCAGACAGCAGCACCGCAACCAGAAAATACGGCGCCGACATGCGCGTGATCGAGCGGCCCGTGGCCAGCATGGCATCGAGCTCGTTGTCGTCGCCGATCCGCGCCACGGCCATGAAGATCGCGGCGAAGAAGGCCGCGGGCAGCGCCATGCCCATGTAGTGCGGCACCAGCGTCGCGACGATCTTCAGCACCGTCATCACACTGGCGCCCGTGGCTGCGGCCATCTCGAACAGCCGCAGCAGCCGCTCCAGCAGCTGCGCCACCAGCAGCACCATCAATGCCAGCAGCAACGGCCCTATCAGGGCCTGCAGCGTGTACCAGTCGAGCCGGTCGGGGAAACGGTGCTTGAACCTGGTGGCGGTGGGTGCGCTCGACATCATCCGTTCCGCACGCACAATTCGTAGCAGGCCACTTCCTGGAATGCTGCAGCGGACGTCGACCACTGCCTCACGCGCACGCGCGCCCAGGCATTTCCCGGCGCGGGCAACTCCACCAGCTGCCAGCGTGCTGCCTCGTCATGCGGGTTCGGCAGTGCCGAAGAGGACGGCACACAGAGACAGGGAATCGGGCCGGCGGGACCGGGCAGCGCATCCAGCCGCGCATTGCGCGCGTGCCCGTGCAGCACCAGTTCGGCACCGTGCCCGCGCAACACCGCGCGAAGCTCCTGCCTGTCACGCAGCGCCTTGCGCGCGCGCACTGCGCCATCCGCCACCGGGTGGTGCAGCAGCACGACACGGATCTGCCCCGCGGCACCCTCTTCGCGCAGCAGCTGTGCCAGCCTTGCGCATTGCCCTGCCCCCAGCCTCCCCGATGCCAGCAACGGCGCGGTGGGCAGAGCCGAATTCAGGCCGATGAAGGACACCGGGCCGTGCCGATGCAGATACGGCCATTCGCCCTTGGTGCTCCATGCCGACCACTGCCCGAGGCCCTCCTCCTCCGGCACCGGCACCAGCGCATCGTGATTGCCCGGAACCAGGCTCAGCGGCGCCGGCAGTCCTGCCAGCCATTGCCGGGCCCGGCGGAATTCTTCCGGCAGCGAAAAGTTGGTGATGTCGCCGGTGATGACGATGCGGTCCGGCCTGAATGTCGCCAGCTCTGCCCGCAAGGAGTCGAGGATCTCCGGCCGCTGCACGGCGCGGCGCCGGCGCCAGGACCAGACACTGAGCTGGCGCTTGGAGAAATGCTCCGCGGCCTTCAGCTGCGGCTCGTAGGGCAGGTGCAGATCTGACAGGTGCGCAAAGCGCAGCACCTTCCCCGATAATGCTGTCCCGGTTCCACTTTCCATGCTGCCGACATCATGCCACATGCATCAAGGGCTGCCGCCATGAAGGACGCGTGGCGAACCTGAGCCAGGACACGCTGGCCGGGCGCATCGCAGCCGAACTGCGCGAACCGGTACCCGAACCAGTGCGTGAACTGGCCGCACAGCTTGCGGCGCGCGCCGGGGGCGCGGCGCTGGCAGTGCTGTACTACGGCTCGACGCTGCGATCCGCGGCGCTCGACGGCATGCTCGACTTCTACGTGCTGCTGGACCGGACCACGGCGTGGCCGGGCAGCCGCATCGCCGCCTTCGCCAACCGGCTGCTGCCGCCGAACGTGGGCTATGTGGAAGGCAATTTCGGCGGCGTGCCGCTGCGCGCGAAGTTCGCGCTGATCGCGATGAGCCAGTTCGAACAGCGCGTGGCCGGACGCTCGGTGGACACCACGCTGTGGGCGCGCTTCTGCCAGCCCTGCCGCTGCGTATGGCAACGCTCGCCGCAGGACCAGCAGCGTGTAACGAATGCAGTACGCGACGCCACCGTCACCGCCGCGACCTGGGCCGCCGTTCTCGGCCCCGCCCAGGGCAGGCCGGAAGAATACTGGGCCGCGCTGTTCGCCCGCACCTACGTGGCCGAGCTGCGCGTGGAGACCGGCGACCGCTCGGCGGGCATCGTCGCGGCGGATCGTGAACGCTATGCATGGCTGCTGCCCCTGGCGTGGCAGGCCGCTGGCCTTCGCTTCGAATCGCGGCCGGATGGATCGGTGCAGCCGCAGTTCGCAGCAGGGGCGCACCGCCGGCGGCTGCGACAATGGTCCTGGCGACAGCGCTGCGGCAAGCCACTGAACATGCTGCGGCTTCTCAAGGCCGCGTTCACTTTCGATGGCGGCGCCGACTACGTGGTGTGGAAGATCGAGCGGCATCGCGGAGTGCGCCTGCACCTTAGTCCCTGGCAGAGGCGGTTTCCGCTGCTGGCCGCACCCGGCATCTACTGGCAGCTGCGCCGCCGCGGCATCCTGCGCTGATCAGGCGGCGGGCAGCCAGCCCGCGGCGCGATACCAGGCCACGGCGCCCGTGAAACCTTCCTGCAGTGTGTGGCGTGGCGCCCATCCGGCAGGACGCGCATGTTCGGCGACAGGCACTGCCCAGTCGGCATGGCGCAGTTCGCGCAGCTTCTGCGAACTGAGCATGTTCGCCGCACCGAACAGGCGGCCGACATCGCCCACGGTGGCGACAGTCCTCAGCAAGGCAGCCGGCGCATGAAACAGCCTGGCGTCGGGATTGCCCACCGCAGTGGCGGCGGCACCGAAGACCTCGCGCCAGGTGTAGCCCTCGGGCCGTGCGTCGGCGGCAGTCCAGACACCACCGCCGGGCGCATTCAGCATGGCCAGCATCAGCGCGATCAGGTCGTCCACATGGATCACCGCCGCGCGCGCGGCAGGCGTGCCGGCCAGGGGAACGAAGCGGCCGCGCGCCAGCTGGAAGAACAGCAGTGTCTCGATCGCCAGGACCATAGACCACCGGCGGGCGGATCACCGTGGCGCGCGCACCCAGCTGCCGTCGCACTGCGTCCTCGCCGGCGCGCTTGCTGCCGGCATAGTCGGACAGCCCGGGCTCCCTTGCCGCGATCGTCGACAGGTGCAGCAGGCGCGCATCAGGTGCGCGCCGCGTGATTGCTTCTCCGACCGCCACCGAACCGCCGGCATTCACGGCGTAGAAATCCTGCCGCCGTGCCGCCTTGATGAGCCCGGCAACGTGGATCACATGCGTGGCGCCATCCACCAGGCGGTCCAGCGCGCGCGCATCCGACAGATCGCCAGCGACGACCTGAGGTTCGATGCCACGCCATTCGCGGACCACTGGATCACGGCGCAGCAGCATTCTCACGCGCCAGCCCGCCGCGGCCAGCGCCACCACCAGGCGGCGTCCGATGAACCCCGTGGCACCCGTGAGGGCAACCGTGCGGCTCGATGCTTTCTCCACACTCATGCAGCGGCCTGCGTGCCGGCCAGCGGAAACCCGCGCCAGCGCCGCTGCGCCCAGCTCCACAACTGCGGATGCGCGAGGATCTGGCGCTCGACTTCCTGCAGCACCACGGCCATGTCCTGTTCCAGGGTGCCGCCGGGCGGAATCACCAGCGCTGGCCTCACCTTGAATCCCCACACGGGCTCGGCGGCCACCGCTTCCACCGGGACTATGGGCGAGCGCGTCTGGCGCGCCAGCTGCATCACGCCGCCAGGCATGGGCATGCGCTTGCCGAGGAAGGTCATCTCGACACCAGTCTCGGCTGCCTTCACGCCCTGGTCGACCATGGCAAACAGCACGCGGTCGTGGCGCAGCGCGTCCACCATGCGCGCGTAGGCGCGGAATCCCTCGTTGGCAAGAATCCCGTCGATGCCATAGCGCGGCAGCCCTTCGGCAAAGAAGTCCATGGACATCATGCGTGCATGCCGGTACACCACAGTCACCGGCACGCCACGCTGCGCCAGCTGCGCGGCCAGCAGCAGGCTGTTGCCCGAATGCGTTGCCAGCAGGATGGCGCCGCGTCCCTTGCGCGCGTCCTCGAGGTGCTGCAGTCCATCGACCTGGCAGCTGGCCTGAAGCGTGGCCGCATCCAGCTGCCGGTCGACCATGGACAGCACTTCGAGCACCGCGCGCGTGTTGACGCGATAGGCCTCGCGCAGCATCTTTTCCACCTGCGGGTCACCGGCCTCACGCACCAGCAGCCGGGCCAGGTCATGCAGGCACTGCCTGCGCTCGGTGGCGTCGAAGGTGTATTGCAGGGCTGCCATCGCTGCACCCAGCGGGCGCGCGGCACCGAAACCGCCGAGACGCATGGCGCTGCGAGCCGACAGGAAAAGCAGCCGCCTGCCAACGCGTCCCCAGCTGAAGACCTCGTCAGGTGGCGGTGGCTGCACGACCCTGCTCCAGCGACACCGGCTCGACCACACCATCGGCCAGGCGGTACACGCGATCGGCCACGCGCACCATGCGCTCCTGGTGAGCCACCGCGAGAATCGCCATCCGGTCCTTCAGGCGGCTGACCGTATCGACGATGGCCTCCTGGGCCTCCGGGTCGAGGTTGCTGGTGGCCTCATCGAGGATCAGCAGGCGCGGCTCGTGGATCAGTGCGCGCGCGATGGCCAGCCGCTGCCGCTGTCCGCCCGACAGGCGTGAACCGCCCTCGCCCACGCGCGTCGCCATGCCCTGCGGCATCTCCTCCACGAATTCCAGCGCATTCGCCGCGCGCAGGGCGGCGCGGATCCGTTCTTCGGAAATGTCCTCGCCCAGCGTGAGGTTGTGCGCCACCGACTCGTCCACCATCACCGATTCCTGCGGCACGTAACCGATCTGCCGGCGCCATTCGCGCAGGTTCATTTCATCCAGCGGTACGCCATCGATCAGGATGCGACCCGCATCCGGCTGCCGCAGTCCCACGACAAGGTCCAGCAATGTGGTCTTGCCGGCGCCGGAGGGACCGATCACCAGCGTCAGTCCTGGCGCGGGCACCGTCAGCGTCTGGTTCCTGAGGATCTGCCGGGTTCCGCCGTGCGCATAGCTCACATCGTCGAAGCGCAGTTCCTGCGTGAACGGCACGATGCGTTCGCCGCCCTGCGGCTCGCGCTGCGCCTGCGCCTGTTCAATCTCGTGCACCATGGACCAGTAGGCGCTTTCGCGTACCACCACCTGCTGGTAGGCCTTCTGCCCCTTCGACAGGTAGGACACCACGCGTGCCAGCATGAACAGCATCACGATCGAATCCGCGATCGGGATGTGCAGCATATTCAGGCTGAGGTAGAAGCCTGCGCCCACCATGATGGCCAGCATCGGCTCCTGCATCGCCGTGAGGGCTTCCTTGCTGATGACCTGGCGGCGCAGCGCACGCTCCAGCTGCTGCGTCTGGTCTGTCAGCAATGCGTCGACATGGTCCTCGCGCGCCATGGCCTTCAGCGGCTTGGCAGCAGCGAACTGCGCGCTGATCAGCGTCAGCAGCGATTTCTGCAGTTCGGTCTGGTGCTCGCCGGCATTGCGCGAGGAATGAATCAGCGCACGCATGGTCAGCAGCAGCGCCGTGCCGGCGACTGTGGCCGCAACACCTGCCTCCCAGGAGATGGAGAACGCCACCGTCACGTAGACAATGGAACTGAGCACGGTGGCCGCCATCTCGGCCCCGAACTGGAAGGCTTCGGAGGCCCGCTGCGCCTCGGTGGCCACGGCATTGGAGAGACTGCCCACCGACTGCTGCAGGTAGTGACTCCAGCGCGCGCCCATCATGGCGCGGATCAGCGCCAGGCGCAGGTCGGTGGCGATGTGCGCGACGGTGTAGCCGACCTGGCGGTTCGCGAACAGCGACATCACGCCACGCATGGCGATCAGCACGATGGCCACGTACAGCAGGTTCAGTGCCGTGGGCGCAATGCCGAGCTGCGAAACAAATTCCAGCGCGACCTGCTGCGGCTTCGACGGCGGCGCTGAACTGGGGCCGTTGGCCATGTTCAGCATGGACAGCAGCATGGACATGCCCAGGCCTTCGAACAGTGTGGCGATGAAAACCGACACCAGCGCGATGGTGCTGCGTCCCGGGTAGGTGCGCACGAACACGCCCAGCATGCGGAAGGCGCCGCGCTGCTGCGGAGGCCGGACCGGCCGTGGAGCGATGACTGTCATGGGCGCAGGACGTTCAGGTCCATACCCGTCGTGAGCCGCAGCGGCCGCTGCGGATCCACATCGACAGGTTCGCCGTCCAGCGAATAGCCGGAAAGGCCGCGGATCTGCACCGTGTGGCAGCGGCCGCTCAGATATCCCTGCAGCGTATTCATCTTGTCGTAGTCATAGCGTCCGGACAGCACTCGCGGCAGGTTGCGCCAGAACCGTTGCGCATCGGCCGCGACGGCGGTCACGCGCAATGGCCCGGTTCCCCGTTCCGCGTAGGGATTGTAATGCCCGCCCGCGCGCACCAGTGTGGCCGCCATCAGCACGCGCACGCGGGCCACCATGCGCTCGCCCGTATCCAGCGTGACATCCAGCTGCGGGCTGGGCGGAACCGGCGCCAGGCCGAGCATGGTCCTGGCCACCAGCATCAGCACGCACCAGGGATCGGCCAGCAGTCCGCGATACCACCAGCCCGTGCCGCTGGCCCGATAGGCGCGGCACTCCCGGATGCCGAAGTCCGCGACCGAGCCGGCCAGCACGAAGCCGTGGCGCGGGGCAGCACCCTCCTGTTCCACGCGCAGCAGGGTCTGCGTTTCCGGCGTCAGTGCGCGCCCCTCGCGCAGCGCCTTCAATGCGGCGCGCAGCGCCGGCAGTGCGGGGTCTCCCCCATGGGCGCGCGGCACGACATTGGCGCGGCCGCCCCCCAGCAACAGCAGGGCCGGATTCCATTCGCCGGGCGGCAACTGCACCAGGTAGTCCGAGATGATCTGGATGGTGCCATCGCCCGACAGCACGAACAGCTGAGACGCGCGCCGCTCGTGCAGTCGCCGCAGCAGCGCCAGGATCTGCTGCGGATCGCCGGTCACCACCACTTCCAGTCCGGCGGCCTCGGCCATCTCGCGCGCGCGCTTCGCCAGGCTGCCGTACAAGGTGCGACAGCTCAGCGGATTGATCAGCAGACAGATTTCGCCGGCGGCCACCGGCGCGCCAGCCGCCCCCCTCGCGGGCGCCAGGCTCAAGACCTGGCGTTCCGCGTTCGCCAGGTGTCGATGGCGGACTCTCCGGACTTGGTCTGTCGCGCGCTGCGCCAGAGCTTGTTCACCGCCGAGAAGTAACTGCGGTAGCTGGTGGCGTGATAGGGCGAGTTGGCCGGCAGGCGCTCGCTCAGTCGCGCATGGGCCTTGCCGAGGTTGTGATAAGGCAGGCTGGGCATCAGGTGATGCAGCGCGTGGTAGCGCAGTCCCACCGGGAACATCAGCATGGTCAGCCAGGTCTGGCCGGTGACGTTGATGGAGTCGCCGAACTGTTCCGCCAGCGACATGCGCTCGCCCTTGTTCGAATAGGTGTGCGCGGCCAGGTTGCGCACCCAGTTCAGGCCCAGCGCCAGGGCCAGCAATACATAGGCCTTGCCCAGGTGTGACCACAGGATCACGCCCTTCGCCAGCAACACCGCGAGCAGCACCAGCCAGGCCAGGCACAGCACCTCCATGATCAGCAGGTGGCGCTGGTCGGACTTCGGGAAGCGCTTGCGGAAATACGGATTGCTGACCGCAGCCGATGCCACCGTCAGCACCCACTCGCGCAGCCCGCGGTGGAACCAGGACAGCGGCCCCACCACGCCGAAGCGCAGCACGGTCAGCACCGGCAGCAGCGGTGTCTGCAGCACGTACTTGATGGTCTCATGTGCCGGCGCCGCGGCCAGCGGCAGGTATTCGCCGTCATCCGGCGTGCCGAAATAGCGGACGCTGTGATGCTCGACGTGATTTCGATACAGGATCCACGGCGCCAGCAACGGAATGCCCAGCAGCAGGTTCCAGGCCCGCGCGAACCAGGTCAGCTCGCCGGGGCGGAAATGGATGATTTCGTGGATGAAGGTGCCGGCGCGGAAAAACAGGATGGCCGAGCCCAGCAGCGCCAGCCAGGCCAGCGGACTGGAAACCGGGGTGAGGAACCAGTAGAAGGCCAGCGCCCAGGCCGCACCCGCGCTCAGCAGCAGATCGGTCCAGTAGAGGATGGCCGAGCGGCGCTGCAGGTCGGCGACGATTTCGCTGGCCTGACGGATCCAGGCGCTGGAACTCTCGCTCTGCGGTTCGGGGAAAGTAGCGGCCACGGCGTCCGGTGCCGGGCGGCTGGGATTGGCGCTTGTCACAACGGGGGTAAGGATACTGACGGCAGGCGCCTCACTCAAGGCCGCAAATCAGGCTCCAGCTGATTGATACGTCAAGAAAAAGTGGCGGAGGGGGTGGGATTCGAACCCACGGTAGGCTTGCACCTACGCCTGATTTCGAGTCAGGTACATTCGACCACTCTGCCACCCCTCCGCGGCCGCCGGTCGCCGGGCGGGCTGGTATTCTAGTCGAATCATGGAACCGGAACGAATCAGCTTTCCAACGGAGTACCCGATCAAGGTCATCGCCCGCGCCGGCGAGGGGCTCCGCCAGCGTCTGGACGCGGTATTCACCCGGCATTTCGGCGAATTCGGTGCACACCGGGTCTCGGAACGCGCCTCTGCCCGGAGCAGCTTCATCGCCCTCACCTACCTGATGGAGGTGCAGGAGGCCGCCCAGCTGGCGCCGCTGCACGAGGACCTGCGGGCCCTCGACGGCGTGATCATGGTGCTTTGACCCCTCACGGGGGCCGCGTCAGAACCTGAAGCCGAACCGCAGCTGCGGACCGAAGGTGCTCATGTCGTAGACGAAGCGGTCCGCCCCACTGCCATGTGCGTAATCGATATCGATCACGCGATATCCCAGCGTCATGTACGCGCGGTCCGAAAACCGGTAGCCGGCATCCAGCTGTATCTGCCAGGTGAGATCGGAACCGACGCCGAATCCACCGATGTTGCCGCGGCCATGGAGGAACCACTTGTCGTTCAGGTCATGGGTGACGCGCGCCACGAGGACCGGATCGATCCAGTCCTGATCCGTCTTCCTCCCGATGACGGGAGTCATGCCTGCAAGCGGAATGAAGACCAGATTCAGTTCCGCTTCGATGCTGTTGTAGACCGCGGCAACACCCAGTTCCAGCCAGGGCGAAACGCGCCGCATTGCGGCCAGTTCCCAGCCCACCTGGGCCACCTCCACCTCGCCGGAGTCCAGTATCCCGCGCGGCTGAACGTCGGCCCCGAGCTTCATGTACAGCAGGTCGGAGCTGAAGGCCCAGCTGCCGTTGTTCGCCTCGGCGTACAGCATCGCGCCCATTTCCAGATTGCTGAAGATGTCGCCGGGATCTTCATCTACAGGGCCATCGTGATTGCCGAGGCCCACCGTGCCCTGCATGTTGGGGAACATGATGTAGGGCTCCAGCACGTAGTGCCATGCGTCATCCGCGGCATCCTGGGCACGCGCAGGCGATACGAGCAATGCCGTGACCATGAGCAGCGGTGCCAGCACTTTCTGCAGCGCAGACGGTGAACTGATCATTGAAACAGACGCAGCATCCATCTCGCGTTCTCCACCGGATCAGGCCCGGTCCTGCAGCAGCGTAGCCAGAAGTGGCGCGAGACGCTCACCGATCTGCTGCACGCCGCCACTCACGCCCAGCGTGGCCAGTTGCGTGACCTCGAGCCCGGCCATGCCGCAGGGATTGATGCGCGAGAAGGGCTCCAGGTCCATGTCCACGTTCAATGCCAGGCCGTGATAGCTGGCGCCGCGGCGGATGCGCATGCCCACACTGGCCAGCTTGCGCCCCTGCACATACACGCCCGGCGCATCGCGCCTTCCCTGCGCGGCAATACCATGCGGCCGCAGCAGTTCGATCACGGACTGCTCCAGGTGCTGGACCAGCGCGCGCACGCTCACTCCGCTGCGGCGTATGTCCACCAGTGGATACACCACCAGCTGGCCGGGTCCGTGGTACGTCACCTGCCCGCCGCGGTCGGTCTGCACCACCGGGATGTCGCCGGCGGCGAGGACATGCGCGCGATCCGCGGCCATGCCCAGCGTGAATACCGGCGGATGCTCCAGCAGCCAGATCTCATCCGCAGTTTCAGCATTGCGCTCATCCGTGAAGCGCTGCATGGCCGCCAGCGTCGGTGCATAGTCGACGCGGCCGAGCCAGCGTGTGATCACGGCTGGTGCGCGAGTCCCACGTTGTTGCCGGCCAGTGCCTGCTCGGCGCGGTAGCTGGAGCGCACCATCGGCCCC
>Ga0157310_10000056_pt1 | contig 13550 bp, 13 predicted proteins | sample NitcycUS213509R2_FD_108384 | JGI IMG/M metagenome (GOLD analysis project Ga0157310, IMG submission 108384) | Soil microbial communities from Arlington Agricultural Research Station in Wisconsin, USA - Nitrogen cycling UWRJ-S213-509R-2 | ecosystem: Environmental > Terrestrial > Soil >...
TCCCAGCCATGCAGCAGGATGGCGACACAGCCACGCGGCCGGGCCGGTGCCGAATGGAAGGCCTGCAGTCGCACGCCTTCGCCACAGTCGAGGATCAGTTCGCGGCTGGCTGCGAGCATGCCCGCCGCACTGCGGCGCAGGCGGCCATGCGGCAGGATGCTGGGCAGGATGGACTGCAGGTGCGGATTGCCCCACGGCCACCGCGGCCGGAAGGGCGTCACGTGGCCGGTTGCCAGCGTATTTCCACCCGGTTGTTGGCCGTCGCTGCCGCGTTCCACTCGCCCGCCGAGGGAATGCGCGGCGGAGTGCCGCCGATTTCCGGATAGGCGACGCCGGGAATCTCGGCATGACCTTCCTGCACATCGATGCGGATGGAATCGCCCGCCTGCCGGCGCAGTTCGGCCAGCAGGTTGGCGAAAGCCACGGACTCGACCGTGGCATTGCCCAGCGCCGGATCACCGGCATCGGCCATCAGGTCGCACTTGAGGTAGGGCGTGGCGGATTCCGCCGGACGGTAGCCTTCACTGCCGCCGGAGAGACAGAAACGCCCGGCATAGCGCCTGACCTCCACCGTGCCCCGCGCATGCTCGGCGATGAGCGCGGTGACGTACTCGCGCAGCTTTTCCACACGGCTGCCCGCCAGGGGTGCTTCGCCGAACGGCACCGGAACCACGAGCAGCCGCGCGGCATCCGCCTGCGCTGAGGCGGGGGGAACTGCCGTCGCAGCCGGAGTCATCAGGCGCGCCGTCATTTCCGCGATGGTGGCGCGGGCGTCGGCGAGTTCCGCGCGCAGCTGATCCTGCTGCACGTCCACCTGCCACCACAGCGTGCCCAGCACCACGGCCACCAGTCCCGCCGCCAGCGCGGCGATCCATGGCCAGGAAGTCGTGCGCGGAGCTGCCACCTCCACCGGTGGCGGCTGCGCCTCGCGCAGCGCCACGCGCATCTCGCCCTGCAGTCTCTGCGCCGTGAGATCCAGCTGCTCGTCCAGATGGCGCCGCAATGTCGCCAGCTCGTCGCGCAGCAGCACATCCACTGCAGGCCCCCGACGCCGCTCGATCAGGGGAGCGGACTCCGCCGGCACGGCCGCAGCAGCCGCCACGGCCGCATCGAGAACCTCCGGCTGCGCGGCAACGGTGGGTGCTTCCGGCTCCGCCAGCAGCAGCTGCCGCAGCACTGCGCGCACATCGACGGGCGCCACGCTCTTGGGCAGCACGCCCACGGCGCCCAGCGCGCGCGCCTGTCCCAGGTACAACTCGCCTTCCTGCGAGGTGTACATGAGGATGGGGATGGTCGCGGTGCGCGGATTGCCCTTGATGGCCTGCACGGCCTGGAAGCCATCCATGCCGGGCATCAGATGGTCCATGAAGATGACGTCGGGGCGATGCTGGGTGAGGTACTCGATGGCCTGCTCGGCCGTCTCCGCCTCGTCCACCTGCATCGACTGCTCTTCCAGCAGCCTGGTCAGGAATGCCCGTGCGGATTTGGAGTCATCCACCACCAGGGCGCGCTTCGCCGTCATGCCATCTCCGTACCGGCCCCCCGCGGGCCGAGCAGAAACGGGAGTCTAGCCCACTGCGACTCCGGCGTAGCAGGCGGCCGGCTGTACTGCGCGATACAGCTGCGCCATCCGGCCGGCCAGCGTCTGCGAAGACCACTGCACGGCCCAGCGGCGAGCCTTCTCGCCCATGATCTGCGCGCGAACTTTTTCCTTCAGCACCGAGACCACGGCGGCCGCGAACTCGTCTTCCCGCTCCTCCACCACAAAGGCGCCGCTGCCTGGCGTGAGCACCGAGCGCGTGCCCAGACAGGCGGTGGAGACCACCGGGCGCGACTGGGCCATGGCCTCCAGCAGCACCAGCCCCTGGGTCTCCGTGCGGGAGGCGAACACGAATACATCCGCCGCGGCGTAGCAGTCGTTCAGGGTGGTGGCGCGGTCCAGGTTGCCGATGAAGCGCATGCGCGGGCCGATGCCCAGGGACTCCGCCTGCATCTGCAGCGCGCGGCGCGCCGGTCCCTCGCCGGCAATCACCAGCACTGCGCGGGCATCGGCACGGGCCACGCGCACGAACATGCGCAGCAGGAAGCCCAGGTTCTTCTCGTGCGCCACGCGGCCCACGTTCAGCACGATGCGCTGCTCCGGCGCGAATCCGAACTGCTCGCGGAAACGCTGCGGCGAACCGGGCACGAAGCGGTCCTCCGTCATTCCAGTCGGAATCACATGGATGGGCCGCGTCACTCCGTACTCCAGCAGCCGCCGGCGCACTGGCTCGGAGGGCGAAATCACCGCGTCCACGGCATTGAACTGGCTGGTCATCAGGCGCCGCGCCAGCCACGCGCCGGCAAAACCGGGCAGCAGCGGCAGGTAGTGATGCAGGTAGTCCTCGAAATAGGTGTGGCAGGTGGCCACCACCGGCACGCCGCGGCGCCTTGCGCAGGCCACTCCGGCGTAATGCGCCAGAAAGGGAGTCTGGATGTGGATCAGGTCGCATTGCTCGCGCGGCATGGCGTCGAGACTGCAGCGCAGTGCGGACCAGCTCATGATGCGGTCCTCCGGATCGCGCGGCACCGGCCGTGCCGGCACGCGGACGATGCCGGGCTCGGAACGCGGCGGCTCATCGCTGCCGTAGGCCGGCACCACCAGCGTCGACGGAAAACCCTGCCGTGCGAGGTCCTCGCGGAAACTGCGGATCGAGGTGGAGACGCCGTTGACACGGGGGAAGTAGACGTCGGAGACGACCAGCGTGTGGAGGCTCACGTCGCCGCCGCGGCCAGCGGAAAGAGATTCATCGTGGCCTGCGCGATGCCAGCGCCCAGCAGTGCGCCTGCAAGTACATCCGTCGGGTAGTGCAGGCCCAGGACCACGCGCGATGCGGCGATCAGCAGCGCCACGGGCACCAGCACCACGGCCAGCAGCGGCATCGTCGAGCAGATGATCAGCGTGAAGCTCACCGCGTGCAGCGTGTGTCCGGAGGGGAAGCTGAAGCGGTCCAGCGGGCGGCCCCTGCACACGATGGCGGCATGCGTCATGTAGGGTCGCTCGCGCACCAGCACGTTCTTCAGCGCGCGGTACAGCAACAGGCCCGTGACACCGGCGATGGCGCATTGCGCGGCGATGTGCCGGCCTGGCGCTCCAAAGAGCAGGGCCAGCGCTCCCATCAGCGTGTACCAGAGCACACCATCCCCGAGCCGGCTGGCGATCTGGAAGGCGCGCAGCAGGCCCGCGCGGCGCACGCTGCGGGTGAATGCGCGGCAGGCGGCGAGCTCCGCCTGGTCCATCCAGGCCATGGCCAGCAGCACTCGCGGCGACGCTCTGTGGGATGTCGAAGGCCTTGCCATGCCCGGAATGCTGCAGCCGTATCACTGCACGCCGATGACAGGCAGATGCAGGAATTGTGTCAGGGCCCGCCGGGTGCAGAATATGGCAACCATGACACGCTCCGGACCCCACTATTCCTGCCCTCGCTCCTGGCTGGGCGAACACCACGACCGGCACGCGCGCCGCACCCAGTGGGTGGTGGGGCTGACGCTGGTGATGATGCTGGCCGAGATCATCGGCGGCACGCTCTACGGTTCCATGGCGGTGGTGGCCGATGGCTGGCACATGGCCACGCATGCCGCGGCACTGACCATCGCGGCGCTGGCCTACCGCTACGCGCGGCGCCATGCGCAGGACCGGCGCTTCTCCTTCGGCACGGGCAAGGTGGGCGACCTTGCCGGCTTTGCCAGCGCGGTGTCGCTGGCCATCGTGTCGCTGCTTATCGCCGCCGAATCACTGCGACGGCTGGTCCATCCGCAGGGCATAGATTTCATGCAGGCCGGCGCCCTGGCTGTCGTCGGGCTGGTGGTGAACCTGGTCAGTGCGTGGCTGCTGCACGAGGATCACGATCATCACGAACACGATGGCCACGAGGACCATGACCATGACGGGCATGGGCATGCGCACCATCACGACACCAACCTGCGCGCCGCATACCTGCACGTGCTGGCCGACGCGCTGACCTCGGTGCTGGCCATCCTCGGCCTGATGGCCGGCCGCTTTCTCCACTGGATCTGGATGGATGCAGTGGTGGGCATCCTCGGCGCGCTGGTGATCGCGCAGTGGTCCATCAGCCTGGCGCGGTCTGCCGCGCGCACGCTGCTGGATTCGCACGATGACAGCACGCTCGAGACCGCGGTGCGCGAACGCCTGGCAACGGCTGGCGGTGACACGCAGATCGTCGATCTGCACAGCTGGCGCCTCGGCCCCGGTAAATATGGCCTGCTGGTGGCCCTGCGCGGTTCGCAGCTGCGCAGTCCCGACGAGTACCGCGCGCAGCTGCACGGCATTGCCGGCCTGGCGCATGTGACCGTGGAAACCAATCCCGCATGAAGGCCGCCCTGCTCGGCGCGCTGCTGGTTTACTGCCTGCCGGCCAGCGCGATCGAGCGCATCCGGCTGCGGGCGGCAGAGGTCGAAGCCGCCGGAACCGTGGTGCGCAACGTCGACGCCACTCTCACCATCCACTCCGCATCCCGCAGCACGCTGACCGCCACCACCGGACCCGTCACGCTGCCGGCCGCCATCGCGGCGCAAACCGGCGCGCTGCGCCGCATCGAACTGCAATGCCGCAATCCGCTGATCCGCGAGCCCGTGTTTGCCTGCCCCGCGCTGCGCATTGCCCTGCATACCGAACGCTGGCCCTCGCTGGCGGTGCAGGCACGGGTGCAGTACGACAGCTTGCGCAGCGCGCTGCAGGTCAGTGGCACCGGGCCGACGCTCTCGGGCATTTCACCGGCCTTCAGCGCCAGTTCCACGGGCACGCGCTGGCAGGCACAGGCCGACGTACCGGAAACCACGCTGGATGCCTGGGTGAAGCTGCTGCAGCCCTGGGTGAGTGCGCCGAAGGATCTGGGCTTTGCCGGCAAGCTGAAGGTATCCCTGCGGGCGCAGGGCGAAGGCGCTGCCATGCAGGCACAGGCCGATGTGGCGCTGGCCGACGGCGGTTTCCAGAACGAGGCCTACACCTGGATCGGCGAGAAGCTGGCGCTGACGGCCAGCGTGAAGGCCACGGTGGAAAGTGCCGCGGCGCCCGTGCGCCTGGAAATGGAAATGGACGGCCAGAAGGGACAGGCGCTGGCCGGACCGGTGCTGCTCGACTTCAACCTGAACCCGCTGCACGCGGCGCTGCGTGGAACGTGGTCGCAACAGCGGCTGCACATCGAATCGCTGTCCAGCACGCAGAAGGACCTGGCGCAGGCCACGGGCAGCGCCGACATCATGCTGACGCCATTCTCGGTCGTCGCCGCGGAACTGGACGTGAGTGAGCTGCGCTTTCCGGCGGCCTATGCCACCTACCTGCAGCTGTCGCTGGCCACCACGCCCTTCAACCAGCTGAAGACCACCGGCAGCGCGGCGCTGCACCTGCGCATCGCGGACAACCTGCCGGTGTTGCTGGACGCCACAGTGAAGAACCTGGTGCTCGACGACGCGGACCGCAAGCTCGAGGTCACCGGCATCAACAGCGAGCTGCACTGGGCTGCCGGCAATGCTGCGACTGAAATGCCCTCCTGGCTGGCATGGGAGAGCTCCCGCGGCTGGGGCATCGAAGGCGCGAAGACGCGACTGGATTTCGCCGTGCACGACCGCAACTTCCGCCTGCTCGAGACTGCGACTCTGCCGTTCTTCGACGGCGCGCTGCGCATCAACCGCTTCGCGGTGCAGAACATCGCCCAACCGGACATGGCAGGCGAATTCGATGCCGTCATCGATCCGATCAGCCTGGCACCGGTGGCCCGCGCGCTGGGCTGGCCGGAATTCGCCGGCACGCTGTCCGGCCGCATTCCCGGGCTCACCTTCCGCGACGGCGCACTCACATTGCAGGGCGACGTTGAGGCGGATGTGTTCGGCGGGCATGTGGTGGCGCACAACCTGGGCGTGCGCGAACTGTTCAGCGACTGGCCGAAGATGCATGCCGACATCACTGCGCGCAACCTGGACCTGGACCTGATCACGCGCGTGTTCGAGCTCGGCAACATGACCGGAAAGCTCGATGTCGACGTGCTGGGACTGGAGACCTTCGGGCTCACGCCCACGGCCTTCGACATGCGGCTTGCCACGCCGCGCGGTGACAAGAGCCGCCATCGCATCAGCCAGCGCGCGGTGCAGAACCTGTCGAACATCGGCGGCGGCGGCGGCGGCGTGGCCTCGGCGATGCAGAGCGGCTTCCTGCGATTCTTCGAGGAGTTCCGCTACGACCGCATCGGCCTGGCCTGCAAGCTGCGCAATGATGTCTGCCAGATGTCCGGTGCGGGCCCGGCGCCCAAAGGCACCGGCTTCTACATCGTCAAGGGCAGCGGCCTGCCGCGCATCGACATCATCGGCAACAACGCCCGCGTCGACTGGCCGGTGTTCATGGCCCAGGTCGTCAACGCACTGAAGAATCCCGGCGAAATCACTTTCAACTAGGGCCTTCGAACAGGGCGTGCTACCGCTGGGGTGCGGCCTGGGGCTACCATGGGCTCATGGCCGCCGGATTCAGGCCGGGTTCAGCCGCTCCGGCCTTTCATATGTGCGTGAACAGGAGAGAAGTCGTTATGTCCACCCACACTCTGCGCGGCATCGCGCGTGTCGCCAAGATCTCGCTGGTGAGCCTCGCCATCGGCGCCTGCGTCACCATCAATGTGTATTTTCCGGCCGCAGCCGCCGAGAAGGCCGCCGACCAGATCATCGACACGGTGACCGGTGCGGTGCCGGCCAACGCCAGGCCCGCCACGCCGGCGCCGGCGCCGGCAAAGCCGCCCACTGGCCAGAACAGCTATCGCGAGCCCGGCTTCGTGGTGGCAGCCATCGGCAAGGTGCTGTACGCCATTGTTCCTGTGGCGCAGGCCCAGGCCGAAATGAACCTGGACATCTCCTCGGCAGAAATCCGCGCCATCACGGCCTCGATGCAGGCGCGCTTCCCGCAGCTGCAGAAGTTCTTCAATTCCGGGGCGCTGGGCATGACGCAGACCGGGCTGATCGAGGTGCGCGATGCCGCCAGTGTCGCGCTGCCGGACAGGGGCGTGCTCAATCGCCTGGTCACGGATGACAACAAGGACCGCGAGGCGCTGTACTCCGAAATCGCCAAGGCCAATGGCCACCCGGAGTGGGCGGACGACATCCGCAAGACCTTCTCCCGTCGCTGGGTGGAACGCGGTGCGCAGACGGGCTGGTACTACCAGAACGCCAGCGGCGCCTGGGTACAGAAGTAGCCTCTAGCGGTAGCGGTTGATCTCGTCCCGCAGCGTGCGCGCCGCCGTGCGCGCTGCGTCGGCAAAACCCTCGCCACTGCCGGCATAGAGGATGCCGCGCGAGGAATTCAGCACCATCCCCAGGCCGTCCGGCGTACGCCCGGCCTTCACTGCAGCGGCCACGTCTCCGCCCTGCGCGCCCACGCCCGGCACCAGGAAGGGCAGCGTGCCGACCGCACTGCGGATCTCGGCCAGTTCTTCCGGATAGGTGGCACCGATCACCAGCATGCAGTTGCCATTGCCATTCCAGTCTCGCGCCACGCGCTCGGCCACATGGCGGTACAGGCGCTTGCCACCGGAATCCAGATCCTGGAAATCCCGCGCCCCGGGATTGGAAGTGCGGCACAGGATGATCACGCCGCGGTCGTTCCACTTGAGATACGGCTCCACCGAGTCGAAGCCCAGGTAAGGATTCACGGTGACGGCGTCGGCGCCGTAGCGCTTGAAGGACTCCTGCGCGTACTTCGTGGCGGTGCTGCCGATGTCGCCGCGCTTGGAATCGAGGATCACCGGCAGGCCCGGGTGCCGCTCGTGGATGTAGCGGATGGTGGCCAGCAACTGGTCTTCCATGCCCTGCGCCGCGTAGTGCGCGAACTGCGGCTTGAAGCAGCAGGCGAATTCGGCCGTGGCATCGATGATGTGGCGGTTGAACTCGAATACCGGCTGCGGCAGGTCGCGCAGGTGCGCGGGGACCTTGTCCAGCTCCGGATCCAGACCCACGCAAACCAGTGAATTGTTCTTCCGGGCCGCCGCATACAGTTTCGCGATGAACGCGCCCTGCTTCGCCGGCTCAGTCACGCGTGCCGCTCCCGCGGTTCAGCAGCGTCACGGCCAGGGCGAACAGCAGGATCACCAGCGCCACCATGATGGTGAAGGCGCCACCGACATTCACGTCGCTGGTACCGAGGAAGCCGTAGCGGAATGCATTGACCATGTGCAGGATGGGATTGACCATCGAGATCTTCTGCGCCCACTGCGGCAGCAGCTCGACGGAATAGAACACGCCGCCGAAATACGTCAGCGGCGTCAGCACGAAGGCGGGGATCCAGTTCACCTGGTCGAAATTCTTGGCGAATATGGCGTTGATCAGGCCGCCCAGCGAGAACACCGCCGAGGTGAGCAGCACCGCTGCCAGCACCACCGCTATGTTGTGCACCTCCAGGTGGTGCGAGTGCAGCCAGATGAACACCAGCGCCACCACGGTGACCACCATGCCCACCATGATGCCGCGCAGCAGGCCACCGCAGACATAGCCAGCCACGATCACCCAGTTGGGCAGTGGCGAGACCAGCAGTTCCTCGATGTGCTTGCCGAACTTGGCGCCGAAGAATGAGGAGACCACATTGCCGTAGGAGTTGGTGATCACGGACATCATGATCAGGCCGGGCGCGATGTAGGCGATGTAGTCGAAACCGCCCATGGCGCCGATGCGGCGGCCCACCAGGCTGCCGAAGATCACGAAATAGAGAGTCGTGGTCACCGCCGAGGGCACCAGCGTCTGGCCCCAGATGCGGATGATGCGGCCGAACTCGCGGATGATGATGGTGCGGAAACCGATCTTGCGGATGGTCGATAGCGAAAGTGCCTGGGTACTCATGCGCCGCGGTTCTCCACCAGGCGCATGAACATCTCCTCGAGCCGGTTGACCTTGTTGCGCATGGACAGCACGTCCACGCGCTGTGCAGTCAGCCGCGCGAAGATGTCGTTCACGCTCTGGTCCCTGGAGATCTCCACTTCCAGCGTGTGGTCGTCGACCAGCTTCACGCCGTAGCCCTCAAGCAGCGGCACCGTGGTGGTGGCATCGCGCAGCGTGAACAGGAAGCTCTCGGTCTGCAGCTTGCGCAGCAGGTTGCTCATCCGGTCGCGCACGATGATCTCGCCGCCCTCGATGATGGCGATGTTGCGGCAGAGGCTTTCCGCCTCTTCAAGATAATGAGTCGTCAGGATGATGGTCGTGCCGGCGGCATTGATCTGGCGCAGGAAATCCCACATGGAACGGCGAATCTCGATGTCCACGCCTGCAGTGGGCTCATCCAGGATCAGCAGCTTCGGCTCATGCATCAGCGCGCGGGCGATCATCAGCCGGCGCTTCATGCCGCCGGACAGTGCGCGTGCCATGGTCTTGCGCTTGTCCCACAACTGCAGCTGCTTCAGGTACTTCTCGGCACGTTGCCGCGCCAGGGAGCGCTCCACGCCGTAGAACCCGGCCTGGTTCACCACGATGGTCTCGGGTGACTCGAACATGTTGAAGTTGATTTCCTGCGGCACGATGCCGATGCAGGACTTGGCGCGGTCCAGGTCACGGTCGATGTCATGGCCGAAGACCCCGACCTGCCCCGCAGTCTTGTTCACCAGCGAGGTGACGATGCCGATCAGCGTGGTCTTGCCTGCGCCATTGGGCCCCAGCAGCGCGAAGAAGTCCCCTTCCTCCACATCCAGATCGATGCCCTTCAGGGCCTGGACACCATTCTTGTAGGTCTTGGTAAGACCCTTCACCGAGAGCGCATGCATTGGGCCGGCATTCTACCGCCAAGCCCGCCCCATGCGATAATTCCCGGAAATGTACCGCTCTGCCCCCAGGAATCCCCGATGAATGATCTGCTGTTGCTGGCAGCCGACCCGGCCGCCTGGCTGGCGCTGGTTACGCTGATCGCCATGGAAGTGGTGCTGGGCATCGACAATCTCATCTTCATCTCCATCCTGACCAACAAGCTGCCCGAGGCGCAGCGGGACCGGGCGCGGCGGGTGGGCATTTCGCTGGCGCTGGTGATGCGGCTGGCGCTGCTGGGTACCGTAGCGGTGATCGTGCGGCTGACCACGCCGCTCTTCACGCTGTTCGGCCATGGCTTCTCCTGGCGCGACCTGATCCTGCTGGCCGGCGGCCTGTTCCTGATCTGGAAGGCCACCAAGGAGATCCATCACAACTCCGATCCGGACTCCGGTGACGATCTGTTCGAGCCCAGCAATCCCGCGGTGATGAGCTTCGCCACCGCCATCGGCCAGATCATCGTGCTGGACATCGTGTTCTCCATCGACAGCATCATCACGGCCGTGGGCATGACCGATCACATCGCCATCATGGTGGTGGCGGTCGTCGTCACCGTGGGCATCATGATGTTTGCGGCGGGCCCCATGGCCCGGTTCATCAACAACAACCCGACCATCGTGATGCTGGCGCTGGGCTTCCTGCTGCTGATCGGCACTACGCTGGTGGCCGATGCCTTCGGTGTGCATGTGCCCAAGGCCTACATCTACAGCGCCATGGCCTTCTCCGTGATGGTGGAACTGCTGAACATGCGTGCCCGCCGGGCGCGCATGCGCCGCAAGAAGGAAAGAGAAGCGGAGCCGGCGGCGTGAGCCGCTTCCTGCCGGATCCCTTCATCCTCGCGCTGCTGGCTACCGTCGCCCTGGCGACGGTGCTGCCGGCGAATGGCGACACGGCCACGCTGGTGGGCCATGTCGCCACCGCAGCAGTGGTGCTGCTGTTCTTCCTGCATGGCGTGCGCCTGCCGCGCGAGAATCTGGTTGCTGCGCTGGGTCACTGGCGACTCCATCTGTTGATACTGGGAACCACTTTCGTGTTCTTCCCGCTGTTCGGTGCATTGCTGCAGCGCCTGTTCCCCGGCCTGCTGCCGGCGAATCTCTGGGCCGGCGTGCTGTTCCTGTGTGCCCTGCCCTCCACCGTCCAGAGTTCCATCGCCTACACCTCGATGGCGCAGGGCAATATCGCAGCGGCCGTGGCATCGGCGGCGGCATCCAACCTGCTGGGCATTGCGGCCACGCCGCTGATTGCCGGCCTGCTGCTGCATACGCAGGGCGGCGCGGTACCACTGTCCGGGATCTGGAAGGTGGTGCTGCAGCTGCTGCTGCCCTTCGTGGTGGGCCACGCATTGCGTCCCTGGCTGGGTGAGTGGGCCAGCCGCCAGAAGAAGCTGCTGACCTTGTCCGACCGGCTGACCATCCTGCTGTCCGTGTACTCCGCCTTCTCGGCCGCCGTGGTGGCCGGCATCTGGTCGCAGGTGCCCATCGTCACGCTGCTGGTGCTGGCGCTGGCCTGCAGCGCCATCCTGCTGGCTGCCCTGTTGTTCACCACCAGCAGCGCGCGCCTCGCGGGACTTCCCGCAGCCGATGCGCGCACGGTGCTGTTCTGCGGCTCGCAGAAGAGCCTGGTCAGCGGCGTGCCCATGGCGCGCGTGCTGTTCCCTTCCGCTGAAATCGGCGCGATCATTCTGCCCGTGATGATCTTCCACCAGTTGCAACTGATGATCTGCGCGACGATTGCGCGCCGTCAGGGACGTGAAACAGGACCACCATGATTCCATTCAGGAAGCCCGGCCAGTTCGTGCCGGCAGAGGAATGCCCGCAGGCCGGCCGCGAGCGCATGGCCATGCAGCAGCCCATCGCCAATTTCACGGCCGAGGGTGAGATCACGCCCGAGGATGCGATGCTCCGGCATATGGCTGAATCCGGCGCCGTATTCATGATGGGCCAGAATCCGAATCTGCCCGTCATGCCCGAGAAGCCGCGGCTGCTCGACTTCTTCCACTACCGGTTCTGCGATATCGCCTTCCGCCACCTGCTGCAGAGCGCGAAGACCGCACTCGACGCGGGACAGAGCGAGACAGTCGTGATCGCCTGCCTGCTGCACGACATCTCCAACGGCGCGCTGCTGCGCTCCGACCATGGTTACTGGGGCGCGCAGATGATCGCGCCGTACGTCTCCGAGGAAGTGGCCTGGGCCGTGCAGCAGCATCAGGCGCTGCGGTACTTCGCGGACGAATCCGTGGGCTTCAAGTACCCGGATGCCTACAACAAGTTCTTCGGCCCGGATTACGAGCCACCCGAGTACATCCAGAAGGCGCACCGGGATGCGCGCAATCACCGCTGGTACATGACCTCGCGGCTGATCACCATCTTCGACATCTATGCCTTCCAGGAAGGGGTGGAGGTAGATCCCGCCATCTTCACGGACATCATCGGCCGCCACTTCCGCGAGCCGAAGGAAGGACTTGGATTCGACAACTCGCCCGTGGCGCACATGTGGCGCACGATGATCTGGCCGAACAATTTCCTGTAGGCCAGAACCCGGCGAATCAGTCTGCTGCCACCTTCGCGGGGCCATCGCCCGTGAATATCTTCTTGCCGTCCGCGCCAACGATCGTCGCCTGGCCCACATTCACCGAATCCGGATTCTTGGCGCGCCAGCCGCTGACGGTCACGGTGTCGCCCACCTTCAGGGAATCCTTGCGCCAGCCCTGCCGGAACAGCGAATTCGGGGGCCCGCCCTCGACGTGATAGACCATCGGTGGCGCGCCCTGCTGTTTCACCTCGATGTGCGTGTAGATGTGCGGATTCATCCACATCACTTTCTGTACCGTCCCCGTGAAGGTCACCGGCTTGCTCTGATCGAACTCGGCCGCCGTGGAGTGATGTGCCTGCACCGCGCCCACGCTGGCCATGGCGCCCAACGACAGCAGCATCAGGAAGCGTCTTGCAGCATCAGTCTTCATCGTCGTTCTCCGGGGCCTTCCAGGGCTTGATTGCCCCGCTGAACAGGTTGCCGAGATTGTTTTCCTCGCAGGAGTATTCCATCACCACATCGGATGAGGGCTTCAGGCGCCAGGTACGCACATTCATCCAGTCGCGCGTGTAGGCCTTTGGATCGTGGACGGTCACCGTATGTTCGATGGTTCGCGCATCGATGCGGCGGAAGGTGTTGGTCAGCTTCAGCTGCCTGCTGTGCGGATGGCCCGCGGTGTCCAGACGGGTGTAGCCGTTGAACCCGGTGGTTTCCACCACCAGGGTGTCACCATTCCATTTCCCCACCGAAACACCATTCCACGAGGGAGGCATGTCGGTCGGCCATTTCTGGCCCGCGGTGGGCACCCAGTGGAACCAGGTGTTCTGTTCGAACAGCAGGGCCAGCGCATCCGGCGTGTGGACCAGCTGCACACCATGCGGTGAATTGATGTTGCGGGACATTCCGAATGGCAGGCAGCTGCCGGCGTAGTCGCCGTCGTTGACTGGATCGTAAGACTTCCAGTGCTTCAGTCCCCATTCCGTGTAAGGCAGATCCAGTGTGCGGGCCGCACTGCCGGCAGCGGAGGCCTTGGCGTCGGGCAAGGGGCTGCGCGGAAGTTCCAGGGGCTTGCGTGTGCCAGGATCCAGCACCTGTCCTTTTGCTGCCATGTCAGGTGTGTAGGGATTGGCCCAGTGACCGGACAGATCGGGCTTGCCATTGGGCAGTTGCGGCACCGGGCCTGCGGGGGCAGCCGACCA
>Ga0157310_10000061_pt1 | contig 12905 bp, 9 predicted proteins | sample NitcycUS213509R2_FD_108384 | JGI IMG/M metagenome (GOLD analysis project Ga0157310, IMG submission 108384) | Soil microbial communities from Arlington Agricultural Research Station in Wisconsin, USA - Nitrogen cycling UWRJ-S213-509R-2 | ecosystem: Environmental > Terrestrial > Soil >...
GCTGCTCGGCCGTGGTTTCGATTTCTACCATGGCGGACGCTGGGATGCGGGCGTGGCGCGCCTGGTGACTTCATTCCGCACTACGCCGCAGCAGGTGGACGAGTTCCTGGCGGCAGCGCGGGATATCCGCAAAACGTAGGCAAATCACGACGTATGCGAATCGCGACGCTGGCGTTTTTCTTACACCTGCCAGCCGCGCCATCCGACTCCCCCCGTCAATCACTACATGCATCATCCGCCACGTTGATTAACCATTTCGACGAGGTAACGGATCATGAACAATGCAGCACGTATCGGCTCCTTCGCGCTCTCTTGCGCCCTGGTTGGCGCAGTGTTTGCGCAGGGTGCCCCTGCACCGGCTCCGGTCACTCCGGCGCCCAGCGTAGGCATCTCTTCCGAGTTCGGCTCGATCGACACGAACAAGGACGGCAAGGTGTCATCGACCGAGGCACAGTCGAACACCGAACTGCGCTCGGCCTTCCCGTCGCTGGATGCCGACAAGGACACCTACCTGACGCCTTCCGAGTTCGCCAAGTGGAACAAGGTCGGCAAGGCGGGTGGCGCAATGGCGCCGTCGGACCACGGCGCGAACAGCAACAGCGCCTCGGAGCCGGTGGACAGCAGCGCGAGCCCGAAGTCGGCTGAATAGCCTGACGCTGTTGACGCTGTGAAGCAGGATCCCGGCGGGCTTTGCCTGCCGGGATCTTTTATTTTGCGTAGTAGGAATGTGCCTACAGCGGGCGCTAAAGGGGGAGACAGCAGGATCTGCGTCCCGCCGATGGCGCCATTGACCCCAAAGGTTCCAGGATCCACGCATCACGCGAACACATGAGGCGGATCATGAACATCTCGAAAGGCTGGGTGGTACTGCTGCTGGCGCTGCCGGCGCTGGACCTTCGTTCCGCGGAAGTGGCGCCGCCCGCTCCCGACCTGGTGGTGTTCCAGAAAGTGGACATGAATCACGACGGCAAGGTGTCGGTGCAGGAGGCGAGGGTCGTTGCCGACCTCAGCGCCGAGTTCGGCACGCTGGACGCCAATCATGATGACGCGCTCTCGCCAGCAGAGTTCGGACGCTGGTCGCGGGCAGCTGAACTGCGCGATGCCGTGCCAAGCCCGGCCACTGGGCCCAGCGGCAGCAACGGTTCCCAGCACATGCCCGTGCAGGGCTAGTCGAGGGGCGCGCTCCGTCACAGTGCAGGAAAAAGCGCTCGCATGAGATCCGGCGCATGTGCGCAGGATTTCATTGAATCGCTACCGCTCGCCGCGCCATTGCTGACCGCAGCACCTGCGATGCCGGCACCGTATTTCGGCTGGTGGAATACGACTTATTCGGGCTCCGCAAACACGGTCCCGGCCTCGATTGCGGCCCGGGTCCCGAACGAGTAGCCGGGTTGTGACCCGGTTCTCATCCGCGCGCGGCTCCGGCACCGCCTCCTGACCTGCATCACCGCGCAATTGCTGGTGTTTTGGCATGGTTCCGGGATGAGGAAGAAGGACACTCCGGCGCTGCGGAAGGTACTCAGGGCACTGCTGCTTGCCGGCCTGCTGTGCGCAGGGCATGCAGCGCTCGCATCCGACGCGCGGCCGCTCACGCTGCGCCACCTGACCACTGCCAATGGCCTGCCGCAGGCCACGGTGATGACCACCCTGCGCGACTCGCGCGGCTTCGTCTGGATCGGCACCGAAGATGGCCTGATGCGCTTCGATGGCCAGCAGATGGTGCGCTACTCCCGTTCGCAGGAGGGTGCGCGCTCGTTGCCGGGAAATTTCATCCGGCAGGTGGTCGAGGATCCGAACCACGACCTGTGGGTTGCTGTGAAGGATGCAGGGCTGGCCCGCTGGCACCGGGACACGGACCGATTCGAAACCTGGAGTCATGATCCCGAGCGCAGCGATTCGCTGTCCAGCAATGCCGTGCGCGCGCTGGTGGTGGACCGGACGGGCCAGGTCTGGGTGGCTACCACTGATGCGGGCATCTCGATACTCGATCCGGCCACGGGTCGCTTCCGTCATCTGCGCCATGATCCGGAATCGCTGGACTCACTGGGCAGCGACGAGGTGTACGCGCTGCTGCTCGACCGCAGCGGTGACGTGTGGATTGGCACGGCGGCAGGCCTGGATCGCTGGGATGCGGACTCCGGCCGGATCATCCGCGTGCGCATGCGCGACACAGCGGGGCGCGCCATCCGCGTGCAGGTGACGCAGCTGCTGCAGGACAAGAATGACAGCCTGTGGGTGGGCACCTTCGATGCCGGCCTGATGCGCGTGGAGCGGGATGGACGCCTGCGCGAACGCTACACACATCGTCCCGGCGTGGCTTCCTCCCTTGCCAGCAATGACGTGCGTGCGCTGCTGCGTGATGCCAGCGGCAACCTGTGGGTGGGCACCGATGATGGACTCGACCTGCTGGCGTCCGACAGCAACCGCTTCATCCACTATCGCCGCGATGGCGGTGATGCCGAGTCGCTGCGCGATTCATTCATCATGTCGCTGTACCAGGATGATTCCGGACTGGTGTGGATCGGCACACGTTCCGGCGGCGTGAGCCGCTGGAGCCCGCGCAGCTGGGAGATGGGCGGCATCCGGCCCGGCTGGCTGAGGGACCAGGCGGTATTTGCCTTTGCGGATGCGCCGGGATCCGATGTCTGGGTAGCTTCCCTGGCCGGGCTGTTCCGTTACGACAGCCACACCGGTGGAGCCAGGAACATCGACGAAGTGCTGGGACGCAGGAACGTGCTGGGCGATCGCCGTGTCACGGCGCTGCGCAGCGCGCGCGACGGATCGCTGTGGATAGGCATGATGGCGGACGGGCTCAAGCGACTGCGTCCCGATGGCCGCCTGCAGTCCTTTCCCGTAGCCCAGCGCCGTGCGGGCGCGATCAGTTCGGGCGGCGTGATGTCGATTGCCGAGGCACGCGATGGCCGCATCTGGGTCGGAACCTTTGGCGGCGGACTCAACATCATCGACCCGTCCGCCGGTGCCGTCCGGCAGCTGCCCTACGGCAGCGAAAAGGGTGCCATCAGCGGTGGCGTGGTGACCGCCATCCTGGAAGATGCGCAGGGGAGGTTCTGGCTCGGCACGGATGGCACGGGCGTGAGCGTTGTCGATGCGAAGGGCGCGCTGCTGCGCCAGTTCCGTCATGCCCAGGCGGACCCGCAATCCCTGCCCAGCGATACCGTGTACGCACTGAGCCTGGACAAGGCGGGAAGGGTCTGGATCGGTACCAGCTCAGGCATCGCCTGGGTGGTGAACGCCGGGGCACAGCCTGCAGAGCTGCAGCTGTCCGCCGTCACTTCCAGCCGCGGCGGATCCGAAGTGGCATACGGGTTGATCAGCGATGCGCAGGGCGGCATGTGGATCAGCGGCAATGCCGGCCTGCTGTACCTGGATCCGGATTCCGGAGCCATGCGTGCCTACCATCGCGAGGACGGATTGCAGGGAGAGGAATTCTCCTTTGGCGCCTACTACCGCCTGCGCGACGGCCGCATCGCTTTCGGTGGGCCGGGCGGATTCAATATCTTCGATCCGCGCCGGCAGAATGAATTGCGCCGGCCGCCGGAGCTGCTGCTCACGCACATCGACGTGCTCGGTGTGCCTGCCGGGGGTGAGGCGCCGTTCTGGACGCGCCGGACACTGGCGCTGGATCACCGCGCCAGCATCGTGTCACTGGATTTCGCCGTGCTCGACTACGCCACGCCGGAGCACTCGCGGCTGTCGTACCGCCTGCCGGGACTCTCGGACCAGTGGATCGATCTCGGCGCGCAGCGTCGCGTGACGCTGACCAACCTGCAGGCCGGCAATCATGTGCTGGAAGTTCGCGCGGCCGGCGCGGACTCGCCCTGGAGTGCGGAACCGCTGCGCTTCACCATCCACCGCGACCCGGCTCCGTGGCGCACTCCCTGGGCCTATGCCCTGTACGTAACGCTGATGGGCGGGCTGGTCACGCTGCGTGTGGTACGCGAGCACCACAAGCTGCGCGCCATGCAGAGCACGCAGGAATACCTGGAATCGCAGGTGGCGGCCCGCACCGTCGAACTGGTGGACAGCAACCAGCGGCTGGCTGAAGCGGCGCGCGCCAAGAGCGACTTCCTGGACCGCATGAGCCACGAACTGCGCACGCCGATGAATGGCGTGGTGGGCATGACCGAACTGCTGTCGCGCACCGTGCTGACGCCCGCACAGTCGCAGCTGACGCGCACCATCAGCGCCTCCGCCCACATCCTGCTGCGCATCGTCAACGACCTGCTGGACCTGTCGAAGATCCGGGCCGGAAAGGTCGAACTGGAACGATCACCCATCGACCTGTGCCAGATGCTCGAGGAGTGCGCCAGCCTGTTCGCCGCCGCTGCGGATGCCAAGGGCCTGAAGCTGGTGGTCTGCCCGCCGGCGCAATGGCGCCGTGCATTGCTGGGCGATCCGCTGCGGCTGCGGCAGATCCTGATGAACCTGATCGGCAATGCCCTGAAATTCACCGCCAGCGGTGAGATCGTCGTGCGTGCCGATGTGGAGCCGGCGGGCCAGGACCAGGCCACAGTGCGTCTGTCGGTCACCGACACCGGTATCGGCATCGAGGAGTCCGTGCTGTCGCGGGTATTCGACCCGTTCACGCAGGCTGACGAAAAGACCACGCGCCAGTACGGCGGCACGGGACTGGGCCTGTCGATCTGCCGCGAACTGGCCGCGTTGATGAGTGGAGAGATCTGCGTGAAGAGCCGGCCACAGGTCGGATCCACGTTCAGCCTGCAGCTGCCGATGCCGATCGGCGAGACCCTCGAAGGCGGTGCAGTGCTGCCCGCCATGCCGGTGCAGATCTGTACCCACAGTCCGGCGCTGGCTGAATCCCTGCAGCGCTTCTGCGCCACGCTGGGCCTGGCGCAGATCGGATACGACGCCAGCATCGGTGATGCCCACGTGGTCCAGATCGTCGACGCCAGCACCGATGCCGGGAGACTTTCCGGCCTGCTCGCCGGGGCGGTGGAAGATCGCGCCCGGCTGGTTGTCATCGCCACCGCGCAGGAAGTGGAAACACTGGGACTGCGTGTGCTGCTGCGCGAAGGACTGGTGGTCACCCGCCCGGTGTTGCGCCAGTCGCTGCGCGAAGCGTTCGCGACTGCAACGGGCACGGGCTCCGGCGCGGGCCATCGCACGCCCGTGATCGAGCCGCTTGCGCGCCTGCACGGCAGCGTGCTGGTGGTCGAGGACGATCCGGTGAACGCTGCGGTGGCCGAAGGCTATCTCGCCGAGATCGGATGCCGCTGTACCGCGGTGAGCAGCGCGACGGCTGCGATCAGCCTGGCGCAGACGCAGCGTTTCGACCTGGTCCTGATGGACCTGAACATGCCGGACATGGACGGGCTCACCGCCACGTCGCGGCTGCGGGAAGCCGAGGCGCAGCGTGGCGACGCGCGGACACCGATCATCGCGCTGACCACGCACGAGGCACACAGTCATCGCGAAAGGGTGCTGCGCGCGGGCATGGACGACATCCTGAGCAAGCCCTGCACGCTGCAGGATTTCCATGCGCTGCTTGCGCACTGGATGTCGGGCCGGCAGCTCCCGGCAACGGCGGCAGTTGCCGAAGTGCGCCTGCCCGCTGACGCTGCGCTGGCAGTCGTGGATGTCGGCGCCGTACAGGTGATTGCACGAATGGGTACCGGTGGCAGTTCCGGCCTGTTCCAGAAACTGGTCAGCCTGTTCGAGACCAGTTCGCGTCCGCTGGTGCGCGCACTGGCGGATGCCGTGGCCGAACGGCGGTTCGATGCTGCGGCCGGCATCTGCCACCGGCTCAAGTCCAGCTCCGCCAACGTTGGCGCCATTGCGTTTTCGGCCGCGCTGCGCGAACTGGAACAGCAGTGCCGGTCCGGCGAAGGCGATACGGTACAGGCGGCCTGTCTGCAGATCGTGCAGGCGCATGAGCCGCTGCTGGAAGCGCTGCACGGCTTCAAATGGGCGGCTTCGGCATGACGCAACTGACGGCACTGCAGCCTGTTGCCATCGTTGCCGACGACGACGACGTGGGTCGCCTGCTGCTCACCGAGGCCGTGGCGTCGCTGGGCCTGGGCAGCCAGTCATTCGACAATGGCACCGGGGCGCTGGCTGCGGCGCTGGAATCGCCGGTGGCGATCGCACTGCTGGACATCGACATGCCGGGCCTGGATGGCCTTGAGGTGTGCCGCCGTCTGCGCAGCGAGCGGCGCTACGACAATGTGCCCATCGTGATCGTGACCGGCCATGATGACCCGCAGGCGGTGCGGCGGGCCTTCGAGGCGGGCGCCACCGACTTCGTGCCCAAGCCCGTGAACTGGGCGCTGCTGCCGCGCCGGCTCGAATACATCCTGCGCAATGCACAGGCGGCGCGCGATCTGCGCCTGGCAGCCGAACGCATCGAGAAGCTGGCCTACTTCGATCCGCTCACCGGGCTGGCGAACCGGCATTGCTGCCTGGATCGCACCACCAGCTGGATGCAGCAGGCCGGTGCAGGCGGCGAGTCCGTGGCCATCATCTACATGGACCTCAACAGCTTCAAGCGTGTCAATGACACCTTCGGCCATGCGGTTGGCGATGCCGTGCTGCGCACCGTGGCGCAGCGGTTGCTCGGAACCGTGGCCGCGCTCGACATCGACGGTGGCCAGGTGCTGGTGTCGCGGCTGGGCGGCGACGAGTTCGTGCTGGTCGTACTGCATCGCGATGCGCGTGCGCTGGGACTGCGCGTGGCCAATGCCTGCCGGCATGTGCTGGCTGCGCCCATCGAGTTCGAGTCGCTGGAATTCCACTGTTCGCCCAGCGTGGGCATGGCCGTGTATCCCGACGATGGTCCCGATGCGGCCACGGTGCTCAAGCATGCGGACATCGCCATGTACCAGTCCAAGGCGGATGGCGCGGATGAGGTGGTGGTCTACAGGGCGGTACTCAGCAGCCGTCTGCGCGACTGGCTTGCACTGGAGGCACGGCTGCGGCGGGCGGTGCGCGATGAAATGCTCACCATCGAGTTCCAGCCGAAGTTCTGCCTGCAGAGCGGGCGCCTGATCGGCGCCGAGGCACTGCTGCGCTGGCGCGACGAGGAGCATGGTGATGTTTCACCCACGCGTTTCATCGAGATCGCCGAGGACAGCGGCCTGATCCTCGAATTGACCACTTGGGTGGTGCGCGCCGTGTGCCGGCAGATCCGGCACTGGCAGGATCTTGGCCTGAGCATTCCCGTGGCCATCAACTGCTCGCCGAAGGAGCTGATGCACGGCGACCCCGCCGCGCTGATTGCCGCCGAGTCTGCCAATGCCGGAATTGCTCCTTCGCTGATCGAAGTGGAGATCACCGAATCGCTGCTGGTGAATGATTCCGTAGGAGTGCGCAATGTGCTGGCGGCGCTGCGCCGCCTGGGGTGCAGCATCGCGCTGGACGATTTCGGCACGCGCTATTCATCCCTGTCGTATATCACCCGCTTTCCGCCCGACCGGATCAAGCTGGACAAGGCATTCGTCGACAAGGTGGACCAGTCAGCCCCCGACGCCGCCATTGCATCCGCCATCCTGTCCCTGGCCACCGGGCTGGGCCTGAAGGTCACGGCCGAGGGCATCGAGCGCAGCGGACAGCTGGAGTGGCTGCGTCAGCGCGGCTGCCCTGAGGGGCAGGGCTACCTGCTGTCCCGGCCCTTGTCCCCGTACGATTTCACTCAGCGGTTTGTGCGGCCTGCAGCGCCGGCCATCAGCATGGTGGCCGGGATCTAGCGAATCCTGCGGGCAAAAAAATGCCGCGGCAGGCCGCGGCGAGGGGGAGTGCTCGGTGTCCGGCGGGCTACTTGCCCTTGAGAACGATCTTGTTTTCTACGCTCTTCACGCCGGAAGCATTCTTTGCAATGGACTCGGCCTGGGTACGTTCGGCATCCGTGCTGGCAGTGCCGGACAGCGTGACCCGGCCATCCTTCACGTCCACATTGACGTCGAGTCCATCGACATTCTTCGACTGCAGCAGGTCGGCCTTGATCCTGGTCAGCACGGTCACGTCATCCACTTTCTGGCCGGCGGTTTCTTCGGCAAAGGAAGGGGCGGCGGCAAAACCTGCAACCAGAAGCGAGGCCAGCGCGGCAGTCATCAACCTGGTCTTCATCCTGTCAGCTCCTTGAGTGGAAACCGGGAAAGTCAGCCCCCGCTTCCATGGAACAAAGGATGTACGAACCGGGAGGGCGCGGATCAGGGGACGGCGCCCGATGCCGTCGTAGGATTGTTCCTAGGGACGTCTCCTGCCGCCGACATGTGCTTTGAGCCCGGCTCGCGGTGCACTAGGCTACGTCGAAGGTGGCGTCGGGGGGATGGGTATGACGGCAGGCGGATTCATCTGGTACGAACTGCTCACCTCCGACGTGGAGGCGGCCACCCGCTTCTATGGCGATGTGGTGGGCTGGAAGATGACGGGACGCGGCAGCGTGCCGGGTTACCTCCAGTTCGCGGCGGCCGACTCGGAAATCGGCGGCATGATGGCCATGCCCCGGGAAGCCGGGTTTGCAGGCCCCGTGTGGCTGGGCTACATCCACGTACCGGACGTGGATGCCTGCGCCGCGGCCATGCAGCGGGACGGTGGCACCGTATGCATGCCACCCACGGATCTCGCAGGCGTCGGCCGCATGGCCATGATGCGTGATCCCCAGGGTGCAGCCACCTACATCATGCATCCCTCGATGGAGGGCATCAGCCGCTCCTTCGCTGCGGAAACCGGTCACTGCCAGTGGAACGAACTGGTGACCAGCGATCCGGTGGCTGCCACCGATTTCTACACCCGCCACGTCGGCTGGCGCAGGGGCGAAGTGATGTCCATGGGACCGATTGGCGACTACCAGTTCCTTCTTGCAGGTGAGCAGCGCCTGGGTGCGGTGATGAAGCGCTCGCAGCAGGGTGCGCTGCCGCTGTGGCGCTTCTATTTCGGGGTCGATGACATCGACCGCGGCGCGCGCGCCATCGCATCCGGAGGCGGCCGGCTGCTGGGTGAACTGCAGCAGGTGCCGGGTGGCACCTACGCGGCAGTAGCCATGGATCCACAGGGAGCGGAGTTCGGCATCGCCGGACCCCGCAAGGCCTGACGATGGCGTCGGTCAGCGCGCGTCTGCTCCTGCCGGCCCTGCTGCTGGCCCTGGTTTTCTCTGCGCCACTGAGCGCGCACCACGGCATCTCCAACTGGGACCTCAACAAGGATGTAACGGTCACCGGCAAGCTCACCAGCGTCGACTTCATCAGTCCGCATGCCTGGCTGCATGTGGAGGTGAAGGGCGCGAACGGGCGGCCAGAGGAATGGAGCTGCGAGATGCGCTCGGCACATGCATTGCGCCGTTCCGGCTGGACGCTGGAAATGTTCCGCGTGGGCAGCACGGTAACCGTGACCGGATCTCCCGAGCGCACGAAGCCGCGCCAGTGCTACCTGTCGACCATCCTGTTCGCCGATGGCGCGCGCATGGACCGCTACGGACAGCGGCAGCTCGCGGCATCGGAAAAGGCAAAGGTGGCAGCAGTGCGGCCGGCGCGTACCGCGGACGGCCGGCCGAACCTCGGTGGCGACTGGGCGGCCGAGCAGCGGGTAATGAGTGATCCGCGCGGGCAGATGGGCACGCTGGTACCGCTGAGCCAGGCGCAGACCCTCCGGCCGGGCGAACTGCCGGCCGGACAGCGCGCCTTTCCAGGTGCGCGCGGCACGCCCGAATCCCTGGCGACCGATCCCATCCGTGCCGCCTGGGACCGTCCGATTCCCGTGAAGCTCACGGCCACCGGCCGCCAGGCGCTGGAACGTTTCAATCCTGCCACCACCGACAATCCCCGCCTGCGCTGCCAGCCTACGGGCATCCTGTTCGACTGGACATTCGACAGCGTGCCGAACCGCATCACGCAATCTCCCGCGCGCATCACCATGCAGTACGGACACATGGACCTGACGCGCGTGATCCACCTGGATGGCAAGGCGCCGCCTGCCGGCACGAAGGCCTCGCGCGCGGGCTACTCGGTCGGTCGCTGGGACGGTGACGTGCTGGTGGTCGAGACCACCAGCTTCCTGCCCGGCGTGCTGAACGCGGATTCCCGGGTGCTGCACGGCTCGCGGCTGCGCGTGACGGAGCGCTTCGAACTGGATGCCGCGACGCACCAGCTCACGCGGCGTTACGAGGCCAGCGACCCGGAGTATTTCGAGGACGCCTGGCGTGGCGCCGATGTGGTGTTTCCTTCGGACGTCGCCTACGCCCCCTACCATTGCAAGGATCCGGGCGGTGCACCCGGCAGCAGCGCGGGCGCCGCGCGCTGAACCCATGGAGCCTGTGACAGCTTGAGAAATGTACTCATCACCGCCGGAGCCGGCGGCATCGGCCTTGCCATTGCACGCGCATTTCACGCCGCAGGTGCCCGCGTCTACGTCTGCGATGTCGATGCGGCAGCGCTGGAACGGGTGGAAGCCGAGATGCTGGGTGTGTACACGCGCCGCTGTGTGGTCGGCGACCGGAACGAAACCACCGCCATGGTGGCCGACGCGGTTGAAAAGCTGGGCGGACTGGATGTGCTGGTCAACAACGCGGGCATCGGCGGCCCGACAGCGCCAGTACGGGAGCTGGATCCGGCCGAATGGGATGCCGTGCTGCGCGTGAACCTGACGGGCACCTTCGATGTCACGCGCTGCGCCATACCGCACCTGATGCATTCCCGCAGCGGCGTCATCATCAACATGTCGTCGGCGGCCGGACGGTTCGGGTATGCCAACAGGAGCGCCTACTCGGCGACGAAGTGGGCGCTGATCGGATTTACCAAGACGCTTTCGATGGAACTGGGAGAGCACGGCATCCGCGTCAATGCCATTGCGCCGGGTGCCGTGGCCGGCGAGCGTGCCGAACGAGTATTCCAGGGCCGTGCGCAGGCTTCGGGCCGCTCCATCGACGAGGAAAAGAGGCTGGGCCTGGCCAGCCAGTCACTGAAGGAACTGGTGGATCCCCGCGACATCGCGGCGCTTGCCGTGTACCTGGCATCCGATGCGGCGCGCTCGATCTCCGGCCAGGTCATCCCCATCGACGGCGACATGCAGCGGGCATAGCCGCAGAAAGCCCCGGTCAGCGCCGGGGCAGCTCGAACACGTACAGCGTGATGCCCGCGGCAGAGGACTGCAGTTCCGGCGCCAGTCCGCGACCGCTTGCGCCGTAGGCGCTGCCGCCGCCGGCCACCACCGCCACATACTGCCGGCCATCCACCACATACGTAATTGGCGAAGACTCCGGCGCGGCATTCAGCCGCACCTGCCACAGCACCTCGCCGGTGCGCTGGTCGTGCGCGCGGAAGTTGCGGTCCAGGTCGCCGTTGAACAGCAGTCCGCCGGCGGTGGCCAGCACTGATCCCGCATACGGAACGCGCTGGCGCTGCGTCCACAGGAACTGCCGTGTCCTGAGGTCCAGCGCCACGAACTTGCCGAACAACCCGTCGCTGCCGGGTGGCAGGCGCGGCGCGAAACGCATGTCGGTGCCGCCGGCGGCAGTCTGCGCCGCAGTGCGCGGCGCATAGGTGTAGTCGGTGCAGGTTTCCGTCAGCGGCATGTACAGCACGCCGGTCTCGGGATTCACTGCGCTGGACGGCCAGTTGCGCGCGCCGGATGCCGAGGGACACAGCAATTTGGCCTTGCCGGCCTCCGGTTGCACGGCGGGATTCACATGCTTCTCGCCGGTCTTCGGGTCGATGTCGACCACGAGGTTCTGCATGCCCATGTCCTTGGCGAACACGAAGGCACCGGTGGCGGCATCGACGGCATCGAAGATCGCGGTCTTGCCTCCCGTGATCACCAGCTTGCGCGGCTTGCCGTCCACGGGCAGCGTGACCACGGACTGCTCGAACACCCAGTCCAGATCCCAGACATCGCGGCGATGATGCTGGTAATGCCAGACCAGTTCGCCGGTTGCCGGCCGCAGCGCAACGGTGGCGTCCGTGTACAGCCCGTCGTTGCCGGTGACGCCCGAAGCGCCCGGGCGAGGTTCGAGCAGCGTGGCGGCATTGTAGGTATTGCCGATGCCGAAATAGACCAGGTCCAGTTCCGGATCGTAGCTGCCCGCCGTCCACACGCCGCCACCATAGCGCTCGTTTGCCGGCGCATCGTTCCAGCTGTCGCCGCCGGGCTGTCCGGGACGCGCAATGGTGTGGAAGCGCCAGCGCTCCGCGCCGGTGCCGGCATCCAGGCCGACGATGAAACAGCCGCCGGGCGAGTTCTCAATGCCGAGGCTGACGCCGATGATCACCATGCCCTTGACGACGATGGGCCCGCCGTTGAGGTGCAGCGCCACACCCTCGGCCTTGCCGCGCGAATCACGCTGTTCGGGCGTGAGCACGACCTGGTCCCACACCACCTTGCCGGTGTGCACGTCCAGCGCGATGACATGGCCATCAACCATGGGCGCGATGAGCTTGTCCCCGTACAGCGCCAGTGTCTTCACGCGCGAGGCACGCGCGTTGTCGTACTGGTCCGGCAGTACGCGCAGGTATTGCCACAGCACGGTGCCGGTGGCCGCTTCCAGCGCCTGCACCACTGGGCCGCTGTAAACGAACATCACGCCGTCATGCACCAGCGGCGTGATCTCGTTCATGCTTTCTGGCAGCGACCAGGTCCACGCCATGCGCAGCTGCGCGATATTGCCGCGATCGATGTGCTTCAGCGGGCTGAATCCCGATGCATCGTAGCGCCTGCGCCAGATCAGCCAGTCCGCGGGCGGGGGCTGCTGCAGCATGGCATCGGTCACAGGCGTCAGCGCCTGGAGTCTGGCCGAGCGGGCGGCCACCACTGCCTTGTAGCGCGGATCATCGAGATTGCGCAGCGGGGCACGCGGCCGGCTGTCCGGTGCCTCGGCAACACTGCGGGCCGCCTCCGTAACCACAGCCGCGCTGCCGGCAGGTGCCGGTGCCCCGGCC